>ENA-OPYU01000693-OPYU01000693.1-human-gut-metagenome-genome-assembly--contig:-NODE-693-length-12814-cov-3.311579_pt1 | contig 12814 bp, 21 predicted proteins | sample MGYA00242637_ERZ504482 | MGnify/ENA primary metagenome ERZ504482 (study PRJEB26092, sample SAMD00036237) | human gut metagenome | host: Homo sapiens | study: EMG produced TPA metagenomics assembly of...
TTTTATCACAAAGTTGTGTCAGACTTGTTTCCTGCTTACAACTTCCTTTATTCATTCTCTTCTCCAAAGTAAATTAGGATTTATATATTTACCCTTTTTCTTATTTGCCATTATAAATCCAACCATAAAAATCAAATTCATAAGAAGTACAATTATGCTACCTTCAATTTTACAACTACCACCAGACAAATTGAATTACCACTAATTACCATGTTAAATAAATGTGGATAATCTTCTGCCAAAGATACTCCTCCCAAAATAATTGCACCAAGACCATTCCATAAAAAATGAATTACAATCGGAGCAATTAAGGAATCTGTATATTCCAAAACTGCCGTCACAAAAAGACTCATTGTTATGACGTTAAGCACTGGAAGAATTCCCGCCTCAAAAGCACCACCATGTGCAAATGTAAATAAGCCAGTAGATACAATAACAGCAATACCTATATTGCAGTTGCTTTTTAACATCTGATATAAATAACCACGAACCAACATTTCTTGCATAACAGTATTGAGAAAAGCCGATATCATCCACAACCATAGCATAGAGATTTGATTTCTACCATCTATATGTACAACTCCTATTATAGCTAATATTCCAACAGATACGCCTAACCAAACTGCTCCTGTTACACATCCTAATATGATATTATTAGCCAGTTTTCCAGTCAAATGTAAGCGTGTCTTTCTTTTATCTATCAGCCAAAAGATAAGCGTTAGCGCAATAATAGATACAAGCGGTATTAATTCTGCCCAAAATCTCCAGATTACCGCACTAGCTGTATTCGGTATAGGTATAACTGATACACATATTGCCCAACCAACAAAAAAGATAATCGTTTTTATTGATACTGATACTAATTTCTTCATGTAATAACCTCCCTGTAAAGTCCCGATGTCTCAGTTTCAAAAACTGGAATTTATATAATTATTCCTCTAACTTTCCCCATTTTATAGGCTTTCCCGCCTGTCCATTAGTGAAATGATATGTAGTTTCCCTTATTTTTGCCCTTATGAGATAATCACAAGGGAAATAAGGGAAATTTTTTAGTCATTGCCCACCACTTTATCAAGAAGCCGAACTGATTTTCGTTTCGCATCTCTTGTGGAGTGAGCATAGACGTTCATTGTGGTACTGACATCTGAGTGTCCCAACAATTCCTGCACATCTTTTGGGGCAGCTCCATTTGCTAAAAGGTTGCTTGTATAGGTGTGACGTAACTGGTGGAAATGAAAGCCTTCAAATCCCTCTAATGTTTTTGCCACCTTTCTGCAAACAGTCCCCAAAGTAGTTGGAAGTTCCAAACAACCATCCGGTCTTAAACAGACGAAAGAAATTTCTTTATAATCTGTCGGGACTTCCTCTGTTCTGTCTAAACAATAATATTCGTAGTACACTCTGTTTTTCTCTTTGACCTCTTTGTAGTAGTTCGTGTGATAAAGTTCTCCGTACTGCATTCGATTTTTTAACTGCTCTTTCCGGGCATTACGGAAAATCTCTACCAGTGTATCTCCAAAATCAACAACCCTTACTTTTTTCCGCTTGGTTGGTCCGATGATATATTTGCGCTTTGAGCCATCATATCGGATGCTGCGTCTTATGGTAAGGCATTGTTCTTCCAGATTTACGTCCTGCCATGCCAAACCGCAGGCTTCTCCAATACGAAGCCCGGCATAATAGGCTATCTGGATTGGAAGTATTGCGGCTGGGTTCATTTTTTTGCAGATAAGCAAGCAATCTTTCATAATCTTCTCGTGAAATTGGTTGGACATTTCCGTCCATATCCTCATCGGAAAACAAATCCACTTCATCCGTCTGATACCGCAGTTTAATATACTGCATGGGATTGAACGTAATATACTGCTTTGGAAATACTGCAAAACGGAAGGACTGCTGCATGACTGCGGAAAAAGAATGGATATAATCTTTGCTGTAACCCTTTCTCTCTTTTTCCGTCGGGATGAACTCCCCCGAAGGAAAGCAAATCGAAGAAGGATTGCAAATGTTCAGAGGTTACATTTTTCAGTTTCCGTTCTGCCAATGGGTGTTTCTTGATATTTCGGATTGTTCCGAGGTAATTCTCCACCGTACCATTGCTGAGCGTACCTGTTTTTAATTCCTCCTCTGCCCACACATCCAAAAGCTGTCCGACTGTGAGATTTTCCGCTTTGGCAACAAATTTCATTTTTTCCATAATCATCCATTGCCTGACGGAGCAGCTTTTCAGTTTCACTTTTTGCTTTCTGTTCCAACGCATTCTTTCTGAACAAGATTGCCGCTTGCGTCCTCTACATAGAAGCGGTAGTACCATTTCTTTCCATTTTTTTCTTACAGATCCTTTTGCCATAATCGTATGTCTCCTTTCGATATTAGACAATCGGAACTGATGAAATGCTTCGTGCGTGTAAGTATATCATAACTCCGGTTGTCTTACTATACCGATTCGGAATCTTCGTATAAGACTTCTGATAAAAGATTTGCAAGCCTTTGTTCTGCTGTTTTTGGTTTCTTGGAATAGAGCCTTACAACGTCTGCCATCTCATTAAAAGCATTGATGGTGTGAGTGATTTCCCTTAAGAACATAATCTCATTATATTCATCATTCGATTCAAACCCTATTGTTTTGGCAATATCCGTCTGACCAGCATTCCCCTTGAAGTTTTTGCAGGCGAACTGGAAGGAATCCAAAAACAGACCATATTGTTTTAACATCAGCAGTAATAAATCTTTTGAAAAAGCATCTTCTTCTTTGGTAAGGGCAAGCGGTAACTGTTCCAGAATATCTCCCATCGCATCACGAATCTGTAACTCTCTCTTATCCGTAATGTCGGTTTCATATTCATCTGTTTCCCCTTTGAGCCATTCCACAGATACATGGAGTGCTTCCGAAAGACCTTCCAGCACCATTTTTTTCCGTATTGTCAATCGAACCATTCTCATAACGCAGGATTGTAGAAGCGGTAACACCCATCTTTTCTGCGACATAAGGCTGTGTCAGATTCAATTCCAGACGGCGCTGTTTTACTCTGCTGCCTATCAGCTTGCGTAGTTCTTTATCTTTCATGCTGACTGCCTCCTTTTTTCGGTATGTATGAATTATAGCATTGTTTTTCTGTAATTGCAATATGCAACTTAAAAATTATTTTTAATATTTCGTAACGCTTGACAAAAAGATATGAAAAGGATATACTTACATCACAAGAATTGCATAATGCAATTTATAAGGAGGTGATTATATGACGCAAAGAAAAATTGCATTATCCATCGAAGAAGCTGCTGACTATACGGGAATCGGCAGAAACACCTTAAGACAGCTTGTAGAATGGAAGAAACTTCCAGTATTAAAGGTTGGTCGCAAAGTCCTGATTAAAACCGATATTCTGGAAATGTTTATGGAAGCGAATGAAGGTCGTGATTTGAGGGATAGAGGAAATGTAAAAGCCGTAACAAGAACTGCGGCAAATTAAAAAGGCGGCTTCCAAAGAAACCGCCAAAGGTTCTATCAGACCGAAGCCATGATATACCTACACGCAAGAAGATTATACCATGTGCTTCTTCTGATACGCAACCGAGAACTTATGTTTGTAAAAGAAAGGGGAATGTAATCATGGCAAAATCAACAAAAAGTTATGAAGAACGAATGCTTGAAATGGAAAAGAAGGAACAGGAAAGCCTTGAAAAAGCAAAACGATATGCAGCACAGAAGAAAGAACTTCTGAAACGAAAGAAAGCCGAAGAAAGTAAAAAACGAACCCATAGGCTCTGTCAGGTTGGCGGTGCGGTGGAATCCGTTCTCGGTGCGCCTATCGAGGAAGAGGACATCCCAAAGCTGATTGGTTTTCTGAAAAAGCAGGAAGCCAATGGGAAATTTTTTTTTTCAAAGGCAATGCAGAAAGAAACACATACCGATATGGAGGAAGTGTAATGGCTGGGGGGGGGGGATGAGTTTTTCATTCCCTTCATTGCTTTTTCATGAAGGGCGCACTTATGGACAACCAGAGGTCGTCCCAATAAGTTTGCCACAAGTGGCAACCGGTCTTCGCTCACGCTTGCCGGGCTCGTTCCGTCGGCGGGGCTTTCAGCCAGACCTGCTCATGCCGCAGGAGGCACTCTTCGCCAGAGGGGCGCATTCCATGCAGGCTGCTATGCGCAGGGCACTCTTACGCAGAGGGCGTTCCGGCAATACTGCTTTTTCTAAAACTGAAAGCAATGTTGCCGGAAATCTATGCCGGATGTGCAGAAAGGGGGAATCCAGACATGGCGATTTTTTCATTACACAATCAAAATAGTCGGACGAAGTAAAGGGAAATCTGTTATCTCCGCTTCCGCATATCTCAATGGGGATGTGATGAAAAACGAGGAAACCGGGCGAATCAGTTATTACACTTCTAAAAAAGAAGTGGTCTACACCAGTCTGATGATGTGCGAAAACGCACCTCCTGAATGGCAGATAGTACCAGAAGAAAATATAAAACGCTTTCAAAAATCTGTCCGATACAAAAGGTCAGAAGATAAAGAAGCTGCTTTAGAAAAATTTAAAATCACATTTCAGAAACAACGGTTATGGAATGAGGTATTGAAGATTGAAAAAAGTGCAGATGCCCAACTTGGCAGGTCATTTGAATTTGCCCTCCCCAAAGAATGGAGCAGACAGGAACAGATTCAATATACAGCCGACTATATCAAAAAAATCATTTGTGGATAAGGGAATGTGTGCTGATTGGAGTATCCACGACAAAGGGGATGGCAATCCTCATGTCCATCTGCTTCTGACAATGCGCCCTTTTAACCCGGATCATTCTTGGGGGAAGAAAGAAGTCAAAGATTGGGATTTTGTCAGAGATAAAAGCGGAAATATCGTGATTGATGAATCCCATCCGAACTGGTGGCAGGATAAGAAAAACCCTGACCGTCATGGAATCCGTATCCCTGTATTAGATGAAAACGGAATCCAGAAGATTGGTGCAAGAAACCGCCTGCAATGGAAACGGGTACTGACCGATGCTACGGGATGGAACAATCCCAAAAAACTGTGAACTGTGGCGGAGCGAGTGGGCAAAGGTGTGTAATGAACATCTGCCTTTGCATAATCAGGTCGATCACCGTTCTTACGAAAAGCAGGGAAAACTCCAGATTCCTACCATCCATGAAGGTGCTGACGCAAGAAAGATTGAACAAAAGTTTCTTGCCGGGCAGGAAATAAAAGGTTCGTGGAAAGTAGCGGAAAATCAAATCATAAAACAACAAAACACGTTATTGCAAAAGATACTGGACACCTTTGGGAAAGTATCAGGTGCATTATCATTATGGAAGGAGCGATTAAATGACATTAGAAGAAAGCCGGGAAATTATACCCTTAATGGAGTCCATGATTGGGCAAATCGAAGAACAGCAGACCTTAATGGCAGAAATGCTTCTGGAAATGCAGAACCGGGACACCCAACTCTCTCTTATGCAGGAACAGAATCAGAAATTGCAAAAATTAAACAGCGAGTTATCCGAGCTGCTCAACATTTTGCCAAATACCGAGGAACTACTTTCCAAGATGGAAGAACAGAAAACGAAGATAGAACTTTTGGAAAACGAAAATCAGCAATGGCAGATATTGGCACAGAAGCTGAACAGCGAAAACAGTTTATTACTGAAACAGAACACCGAATTGCTGAACTGGAACAGCAGGTAGAGAAAGGACGTGATATAGATGAACGAATCCAGAGAATTAAAGAACGCCGAACAGTTGGAAGAACTTCTGCTCTTGACCGAGGAGATACAAGAAGAGTTGGAACAGAAAGACCAGCTTATCGTGGAACTGAAGACGCAGCTCAACGAATCTCTGACCTTGAACGAGAAATTAAACAAAGAGAACAGAGCCGGGAATATTCAAGCATTAAAGAACGACTTGAAGCTGGCAGACAGAGCATTGCGGAGCGAGAAAGAGAAGCTGCGAAGCGCAAACGTCACGATAGAGGAATGTCAAGATAAAATACGATGCTTAACACAACAACGGGATTATGCCCGGACACATCAGAAAATCGTAGAGATACCGGTAGAAAAGCCGGTACTCTATAAAAAATTGCGAAGCCTGTGACCGGACAGCCTATCAGAATGCAAAAGCAAGATACGAAACACAAAAAGAGCAACTTGCAGGACAATATAAAGCAAAAACGGTAATGTTCCAAACAACCTTGTTCCTTCTTGCATGGTATTCGCTGACAACCACTCTTTTTCAGGCAGTACAGTCAGATGTGTTCCTTTCCGATTGCAAATCATTCTTCCATGATGCAGCATCATTCATACAAACTTTTATCGGTTGGACGATTGATGCCGGGCAATCTGTGGCACAAATCAGCACAAAAATTCCAAATGAGATTATAGCCGGAATCATATATTGGTTATTGATGATATTGGTTGTTGGAATATGTGTGGCAGGGACAGGGATACTGGCAATACTGATAGAAATAAAGGTTATAGAATTATATAAGAAAAACTGTTGGGATGTTATTACCCTACTGATGATACTGACAAGTGCGGCTGTCATCATTTATTTTGGAGAAGTAATTAAAAAAGCATTATCAATAAATCTGTTGTTCTTTTGGTTAATTTTACAAGGAATATATCTTACAATTCGACGCTATATAAGTCAAGATACTGATTGACTTGATACAAAATATTTGATAAAATATAAATAGAAATACAGCAGATCAAAGGAGGTAAAACTTATGAGAGCAAAGAAAGTGATTGTAGGGGTAGCTATTAGTGCAATGTTAATTTCTTCATCAATTCCAGTAATGGCATTTTCTGTTACAAACGGGAATAAGACATTTGATAAAAAGTGGGAATTGAGCACTACATCTGATGACGGAAAAGGTGTTTTGACTTATGGTTATAATACTCTTGCTATTAATGAAGATTATGCACACGCATATCATTCAACTAAAGATCATTACGCATATGTCAAGAATGGAAATGGTTCTTTTCAGGGTTCAATGTTGGTAAAGGTAATTGGTCTAAAATTGAGGTTGCTCATAAAGGAAATAGTATTACCTACGGTAATAGCTACTAAACAAAGGTTCGGGATAATGGCTGAGTGGTTGGAATTCCAACCACTCTTTTTTGTGGAGTGTATATAAATGAAGAAAAAATAAAATATATAGGAATTGTTTTGGTTATTTTGTTCTGTTGCTATAATTTATTTTGGTACTTCGGGAGTTATAAACCATATAACGAATTTCAGAAAGACTTCCCTGAAATAGAAGAATCTGGAGTAAAAAATTTACACAGATAAAGATGGATTCCAGTATAGTGTGTCTGTCCCTGATTATTTGCTTTGGAATGGAAATCTTGCGATAGCTGAGTCAGATGTTCGATATGCACTAATTATTTGGATAAAACCATTTCACCAAGGAATAAGTCAAGGCGTGCTATTTAATGACTATAAGGATTTGAATACTCAAATTATGTTGTCAAGTAGCCAAAAAAGCTGAAGATCAAGAAGATCAATGGATTGTTGATGAAAATAGCACAATATTGACTACGATATTTGAAAAAGCAAATAAAGTATGGAATCTGGGGTTGAAATAAATGAAAGCAATTAAAACTTATGTTTGTTTGTTTCCTGATTTTTGGAATACTTATGCAATCTGAAATATTTCAAGATCAGCTTTGGAACTTTTCTACAGCATATTTTACGTCATCACGCTATGAAGTTGCTAGTGAAGATATGTCGCAGTTTCTGAAAGATGTATCAGAAACTGCAACGGAGAATGATGTACATATTTTTTCCTCAGTACAATGAAATCAATAATAAATACCTTTCAACACTTCATATTTATGGCGATGATAAAGTAATCAGACAAACATTAAAAAATACTGCAAACATAGAAGAATCAGAATATACCGCTTTAGTTTCCGGAATTACGAAAGTAAAATTTCATAATCTCTCAGAATTGCAAAGTACCTCTGTGGGTTATGAAAACTTTATCTCATACATAGGAAATGAGGACAATATTATCTCTGCATATCAGAAATTATCAGAAAAATATAGCTTAACTTATCCAGAATATTGGAATTCTACGGAAAAGGACATGATTTTTATTATATGGGGTATGATTATTGCATTGATGATTGTTCTAAATGTAATTGAAGTGGTTAGGCGAAAAAAAGAGGTTGTTGTACGAGTTTCCTTAGGAGAAAGTGCTGGTTTCATAGCATTTAAGGCTGCTTTATTCGATGTAACTTTTGACATTGCATTATTTATTGTTGCAAAAATATTGCTGTCAAATTATATATCGGGAGCATATGAGAATAGACTCGTCACAATTTTATATTCCATTGGAATTATTCTTTCCACTATTCCATATTGTTCTTTTTGCTTTTTGATATTAGAAAGGCATTCGCAAATGCAACACACAAAAGAGGAGTGGACTTTTTTTAATTTATTCGTTAAAATTTATAGCAGGGGTAGCCGCTGTTTTTACAATTACCACTAATATTAGTAGTATTCATAATAACCTATTTACAAATGAACATTTGTTAGAAGAATATTATGATGCAAATTATTTTACCGTAAAGACTACTGATTTTAATGCTGAAAAAGAAGAAGCTTTTTGGGAATAAACTATACAAGAATGAATATAACACATTAAAGCCTGTAATATGCTTGAATATTTTAAATGATAAAAATGATGTGATATATGTAAATAATCATGCAAAAGATATGTTACAAGGTTTTACGAAGCAGATAAATGCAGTAGAGAATGAATCTTCTGATTTGATTATTTTCATTCCAAAGAATAGATATTTTGCTAAAAAACAAGCAATTAGCCTATGACTCCTTGAGCCATGTTTTAAATCATGATAATTTACAACAATTAAATATTCAGTACATAGAGTATAGCGAAACAGAATACTTTTCCTATTTAGATACAAGTAGAATAAATGGTATCGAAAAAAGCAAAAATCCGATAATTATTTATCAGGCAAACAAAGATTTAGCAGTCAATGGTGGGTATCTTGAAAGCTATAAAGCAGGAGCAGTTTTATTTCAATGTGATGAAAAACAGCTAAGAAATATCAGCAAAAAGTATGAAGATATGCTTGGAAATTATCAGCTAGTAATTACAAACGTACATGAACAGTATTTATATAATCACACATTTTAATAAAACTCGTGGGATTTTTAAGTTCTCTTTGTACGATTGTATTGCTTTTAAATATTATGATTATTGTTACAGTAAGTAGACTAGAGTTCCGAGAAAATGCAATGAAAATTTCCTTGATGAAAATCTTTGGATATAGTTTATTTGAACGGCACAAAACACTTCTTAAAATGATTGTAGTGGAAAATTTTGTGATATTAGTAGGTATGCTTATCTATTCTTTATTATCGGTACAGACTGAAGTAGGAATTAGCATTCTTGTTAGTTCATTTATGGCACTAATAGAATTTACAATTATTTTCTTTAATATCACAATTGTTGAAAAAACAAACATACCGAAATCATTAAAAGGAGGTTGCTTATGATAACAATTGAAAATCTATGCAAAGCATATAATGATAAAAATTTTTGTTCAAAAATTTTCATTTGGAAATTCCAGATAGCCGTTTTTTGGTAATTAGTGGCGAAAGTGGATGCGGAAAAAAGTACTTTACTTAATATGATTGGAGGTATTGAAACTCCTGACAAAGGTTCTATTATTGTGAATGGTTTTGATGTGGCAAAAAAAGGAAAAAAGCAGAAATATTTCAAAGAAGTTGTTGGATTTTTATTTCAAAATTTTGCCCTTTTGGAAAAACAAAACAGTAAAAGAAAATCTAGAAATAATAAAAAAAGTCAGGTAGAACGGATATTTCAATAAATGAAGCTCTTGAAAAAGTTGGTTTACAGAAAGTAAATTAACAAAAAAAGTCTATCAATTATCTGGTGGCGAACAGCAGAGAGTTGCGTTAGCTCGTTTAATGCTAAAGAAATGTTCGATTGTATTAGCAGACGAACCAACTGGTTCCTTAGACAAAAAAATAGTGAGATTGTTATGAATATATTGCATGAGTTAAGTGAACAGGGAAAAACAGTTATTGTTGTAACTCATAGTGAAGAAATTGTAGCACAAGAAAAGCATGTTCTATATTTATAATTACCCATAATAGAAGAATATGTTCTTTCGGGAGACACCTCCTCTAAGAACATATTCTTTTGGTTAAAATTGATTATAAAGATACTTTTATTTCAGTATATTCGCTATATTGATGGGATATATATTTGCATATTATTTATATGGATAAGGATTATAACTCTAGTGAGTCTTCTGCATCTACCCACATCTGTAAATTACCCTCAAGATATAATCTTGCATATTCCAAAGGCTCATCCACAGCCAATGAAGTAAGCGCACATTCTGATCCGTATGTGGTTTTTAAATTTTTTTCAGCTTCCCAGCAATCAATGCGAAGCATATATCCGGCACTTGTGTAAACATCAATACTATCGTGATTTATGTTGTATTCTGCATAAATTGTTCTCATCGTATCTTATCTCCATTTTCTTTTAATAATCAGTTATAGAGTTAAATATCGAAAACATTTCAATCAGTTCACCATGTCGTTATTGTTATACTGTGTTATGAAATTTTCTTTCCCTTATTTTTTCCCATATTAAGATTCATGAAAGCTATTGGGAGAATATAACACAAGGGAAAGAGTAAGGGGAAAGTACACTTGCTACAAACTTAGTGTTTTCAAGGGGTTTACGAAGAATTTGATAATCAAATATAACAGTTATTAAATTTCCTAAATATGTAAAATATCAACTGTAATTTGCTGATTTGTTCCAATAAATCAAATCACTCCGTACTTTCTACTAAGAATTTTACACTTCCCTTTGCTTTTTCTCCTGTTACTGTTACTGTATATGTTCCGCTTTCTTCTATCTCAACATCAAGTCTGCTGAAAAGAAAACACCTTTACTTTCAGCGATAGGTTCATCGTCATTTTTTTTAGAATTTTATATGATAACTGACCATCCTCAATTACAATTTCCGTATGAATGGTATCGCCAGCTTCAACAACTAAATCTTGAGAATCAGTAGTATTAAACGCTGTATATTCCATAATTAATTGATTGTCATTTCCTGTTCTACTTCCATTGAAATCTGGTGAACAGGCAGTTAGTAATGTAATAAGAAATATAACACTAAAAATAGTTATAACCTTTTTTTCATCGGTTTATCTTTCCTTTGCCAATATAACTCAGCTCGGCATATCTTGCATAATCAAAATAGTTCCTAAAATATATCCGCAATCCCAGTACTTAAATTTTTCATCCTCAAAATGAAAACAAGGGTGTTTAAATACAATGCCTGCCCCTATTCCATTATCAAAAGTTTCTATGTATTCTTCATCATCGGATAAAACCTTTACAGACCCTTGGAAAAGATTTTTCCAAAAACTTCTTCATCGCAGTAAATATCTTTTTGATATTTTGGCAATGCCAGTATTTTCCCTCTTATTAGAAAGTTGACAAACATTCTCTATATTTTTGAGGCTGGCAATTTTTTCGTCTTCGGGTATTTCATAAATAGTTTTATCAACCTCTACTTTAGACAAGTCAACCCCCAAAGAATTAAAAAACATTTGTTGCTCTGACGATAGACTTTTAATAAACTCAAGATTAGATGTTTTATTAGTGGAATAGTCAGCTTCTTTATATAATTGTTTTGTTAAGTCGATATCAACGTCTAATTGCCAAGGATTAAAATCAAAAATCATGCTAGTTACCACTCCTTAAAATTTATTTTTCTTAGTTCTATAAACTGAAATTTTTTTACTCTATACGAACATTGACTGGTCTTAACGTAAGTTCTCCAGCACCTTCAACCCTATACCATTTTCCCCGTTTTAGTTTAATTGTATCTCCTGCTCCAGAAGTAATGTAACCTATCACATAAGTTTCTCCATTTTCAATATCTGTAAATACGACATCGGTATCAGTATTACCAGTAACTTTTACACTTCCCCCTAATAGGCTGTACTGTTCATTTTTCATTATCTCATCACCTGAAAGGGTAAAAGTGTGCATCTTAACATAGCTGTTATAACTTATACCGATTACAAGGATAGCAAGCGGAATTGCAACTCCTAATGCTCGTTTCAACCGTTTCTTAATCATACTATTATCCCACCTGAAATTCTAATTTTCCATTATATGATTAGCTAATTAAACTGTAATTTATTTATTTCTTATTTTTCTTTATATCTTGATATAATCCATAGCCCAAAAACAAAATTCCAACTATCAAAGAAATAAAAGCAGCTATTGTTAAAAAAGATCCAACATAGTCCAAACCTTCCGCAAATAAAACAGCATCCTTAGCCGATATATTTCCCATGAAAATTGATGCTGATATATATTTTGCTGAAATTAAAATGGATGACATCAGACAAAAAACAGCTCCAATTCCTTTATTATTCATTATTACGCACCTCCTAATTAAAATGAGTATATTACTGGAATTTCATTACTCTGTATAACCTATTATGGCAATAGGCTCATCATCTTTTAGAATGTATCCCACCTTTTTTCCTTCTTTCGTTAACTCAGATTTACAATTAAGCATATCATCCCTAAGATTGAAAGGTGTTTCAAATAGAAACTGTATATGCATCACTACTTTCATTCAACATTTCCTTTTGACATAAATTATACCACACTAGGAAGGAACAGTCATTCGTTTTCAGTTATTTGATGAAAATTTATTAGATGCTAAAGAAATCTAAGATTTTTTCGCAGGAAGCTAAATAGACTTGAAAAAACAC
>ENA-OPYU01000694-OPYU01000694.1-human-gut-metagenome-genome-assembly--contig:-NODE-694-length-12808-cov-2.220251_pt1 | contig 12808 bp, 21 predicted proteins | sample MGYA00242637_ERZ504482 | MGnify/ENA primary metagenome ERZ504482 (study PRJEB26092, sample SAMD00036237) | human gut metagenome | host: Homo sapiens | study: EMG produced TPA metagenomics assembly of...
GCGGCAAATACATCAAAGGAACCGCTGATGATATCGACACCGGAATTAACTGCAAGTGCGATTCTTTCAGGAATGTCAAGTTCTTCCACACCCCATGCCATATTGATGGTGATACCGGAGTCGCTGTTGATATAGCCTTGGAAGTTCATCTGATTTTGCAGAAGTCCTTTAAGAAAAACTGGTTAAACGCAAATCCAACTGGAATCATTTCAATCGGATTTCCATTCATGTCGTACTGGATGTCGCTCTTTTCAGCTGCAGGTTTTGCATAATAAGGCATGATAGAGGATACGTGGTTTGCAATAGAAGACCGGAATCCTGGAAGATGGTATTTCTGTAAGCTGTTTTCTGTCTGGTAGACATTCCATTGTCCTTGTTTGTAGTGTGGGTCAAATCCATTTTCACGAGCACCGCCGCCAGGGAAATGTTTGACAGTCATTGCAACACCATCTGTTGTTACACCATCTTTGCTTCCCTGAATGCCTGGAACAAGGCGGTCAAAAATATTGTTGATCAGTTCTGGATCTTCGCCGAACGTACCGTAAGTACGCTGCCATCTCGGATCAGATACGACGTCTGCCATGTACATATATCCTTTTTTCATTCCGGTTGCATCCCACTCTTCACGGATGCATTCTGCAAAATCATCGATCAGGTCAAGGCTGCTTCCTTTTACGGCAGCGGCAATTCCCATTGTTCCCGGCCATGTGGCAAATACACCAGCGGCATCGTTCATACCGAAGACGATCTCTCCGTTTTCGTTTCGGGAGTTTGATACCATGAGAACCGGAATCGCATGTGTCTCGCCTTCAGCAAGTGCATTCAGTTCGTTCATCCAGTCTGCCAGTTCGTCCGGTTTTGGATTTTCGCGCAGGATAAAGTGTCGGATTCCCATATCTTTTACTGTATACGTGGTTCCGTGATATTTTTCGGCGTTAAAGATCGTAGTGTCTTTTTCAATTACTTTTTCATCAAGAAGTCCGGTTGCGTCGACTGCCTCTTTGTCTTCCTGGTAAGCTCCCATTTTTAAAGAATTGATGAAGAGCAGACCGATCTTTTCCTCGGAGGAAAGTTCCTCTGCAAGTGCTTTGGCACGTTCTGAAGGAGTTTTTCTCCAGTCTTTGTAAGTATTTAATGTTCCGTCACCGTTTAAGTCTTTGAAATAAAGACCATCGGATTCGATCACATCTTTGGCTGTTACACCAATCGTAGGCCCATTTGGGTTCTTATAGTAGCGAATCATTTCTGTTGCCTTTTTGTTGACATTATTTTTCTCCAATCTTATAAATTTATTCTTTCAGAAATATTTGTGGCAAGTAGATTCCAATTAGCAATCACTTGGAAAATCCGGAAGAATATACTTTTATTTTATCGTATTTTGTGAGATGAGATATTAAGAAATATGCTATAATATTATTGAAATATGCTGTCAGATGAAAAATAGCGGACAGTAAAAGGTATGTAAAAATAAGTCTGATTTTCTAAAATAAGGTTTAGGAAAGAATAGGGCAGCTTAGGGGGAAGAAGAGTTGTGAAAGGAGAGGAAACATGAAAACACATGAAGAACTGGTGCAGACTGCCAGAGTGCTGCACAAGGCGCTGAAGGTTGACCTGACAATCTACGGCGGTGACAGAGACTGTATTGTGAAATTCACAAAAAATCCCATATCCCGAGGAATTGTGTGGAACACTTTGGGATCATCCGGAGAAAATGTGGAAACATCTTGGGAAAGCGAAGGAAGATAGTGTTTCTTATCAGTATTTTCCAGAATTTCATCTCGTCTGTATGAATCTGAAGGTCATAGAGGAGGATGAGAGTTATTATCTGTCAGCAGGACCATTTCTGACGGAGCATTATTCAGAGCAGCTTGTCTTGAAAAATTCTTCATAGCCAGAAGCTGTCACTTTCCAGAAAAGGGAAGTATGAACTCTTGTATTCACAGCTTCCATATTTTTCAAACCGGGCAAAATCGATGGCAGATGTCCTTTCGTATCTGATCAAAGTTTGTCCTGAGTGGAAACAAATCCCGGTCATATATGAGGAGATGCCCGGGCAGGAGGAATGTGTGAAAGAAACAAGGAGAGAAAGGGAAGGGCTGTTAGAGAAGACAGATGTTTTGCTAAATTACGAGACGGAACGGCGATGGAGGGCTGCGGTGGAACAAGGAGATTTCCAGATGGCAAAGCGTGGAATCTCTCAGATGAGTAAAGGAGAATTTTTTCTATCGAACCCCGGATAATCCGCTTCGTTCACAGAAGAATCTTTTGTTTACAGTCAATACAATCTGCAGAATTGCGGCAGTGGATGGGGGAGCAGATGTTGTGAGAGTACATGAGATCAGTGATTTGTTTGCGATCCGCATCGAGCAGGCGAGAAGTGGGTTGGAGACAACGATGTTGGAAGAGGAGATGTTGCGCGCATATTGTCAGATTGTGATGGAGACGAAGACGAGGGGACATTCAGCGCCTGTGGCAAAAGCAATCCAGTATATGTATGCACATTTTGATCAGCTGCTTACAATGGAGAAAATTGCGGAGGCGATTCATTTTAGTCCGGGGTATTTGTCGAGAACTTTCAAAGCAGAGATGCATGTGACAGTCGGAGAATATTTGAACCGGCTTCGCATTGAGAAGGCAGAGGGAATTTTAAAAACAGGAGATTTCCCGGTTATGGAGGTCGCGATTATGACTGGATTTTCCAGTTATGCGAAATTCAGTGTAGAGTTTAAAAAAATTATACGGGGAAAAAAGCAGCGCGGGAATATATGGCAGCCATTCATTGACTATCCAAGGAGAGTTTGCTATGATTTCATAAAATAAATGAACAAAGGAGGACGCTATGAGACAAAAGGATAAAGGACCGGATGCGGGCACTGAAAATGGAGATTCGGGAGCACAAGAGTTCTTTTATAGTGTATGTGACCCTTCGCGCACTTGTGATCCTTGTGATGATTCTTCAGATATTCAATCGAAATTATGAAGGGGTTTTCTACTGTATACTGACCCTGATTCTTCTGATGATTCCAAGCTTTATTCAGATGGAACTGAAGATAGAACTTCCGACGACACTGGAGATTTTTTATATTGATCTTCATTTTTGCGGCGGAGATACTGGGAGAAATCGGTTCTTACTATACAAAGGTAGCGAACTGGGATACGATGCTCCACACGATCAATGGATTCCTTGCGGCGGCGATCGGATTTTCCCTTGTAGATATTCTGAATCGGAATGAAAAAGTGAAAGTACAGTTATCACCTCTTTTTATGGCAGTTGTGGCATTTGCTTCTCTATGACGATCGGTGTCATGTGGGCAATTCTGGGAGTGTGGAATGGATTTGTTTTGGGTATGGATATGCAGAAAGACACGATTGTACACAGTATTTCCACTGTGATGCTGGACCCGACCGGAGGGAATCGGGTAGTGCATATTGATAATATTAAAAATACTGCCGTCAATGGGATGGAATTGGGCTTAGGAGGTTATCTGGATATTGGGCTGATCGATACGATGAAAGACTTATTTGTCAATTTCATCGGTGCGGTTGTATTCTCAATTATCGGATTCTTTTACGTAAAGCAGAGAGGAAAGGGAAAATTTGCAAACCGTTTTATTCCAAGGATCAAAGATGAGAATGCAGATTTCCTGAAAATTGTGGAAGAGGATAGAAAGCTGAAAAATGTCCAGAAAGAGGATTCTGACAGCAATCCCTAGTATATAATAGAGACAAAAGAGAATAGACTACATAGGGACGGAAAACTGAAAGAAAGTTCCGAGATGTATATAAGAAGACGAAATACGGCATAAAAAAATTTGAAGATAAGAAAAGAAGCGGGAATCGAATGAGAAAGAGCGTGATGGAAAAAAATGAAGAAGGATCATTTTGATAATCTGTGCAGGCATTTTCGACGGGAATCACGCTCCTGACGGGGACAGGAAGCGGTGGAAATGTATTCGCACAGAGGTTCGATGAAAACGAGACAACTGCATCTGGGGAAGCCAGACAGGATGGTAGTATCCAGAATGATCGTGTTCCGGATGATAGTGCCCGAAATGAAAATGTTCTGGGTGATGGAGACCAGGCGGAGAAATCTCAGGAGGAACAAGGGGAGCTTTTTGTAAAGGATGTGCTGGAAGAACTCACCTATATGAGAGTGAGGCTTGGCAGACGTTATCTGGGGAGAGAGGCAGAGTATGATATTTACGGAGCAAGAACGATTGTGCAGCCAAATGAGGGAGAAAGCAGATTATAATCCGAGATGGAAATCGTGCAGCAAAATTTTTTATGGGACATACAGAGGTGTGAAAGAGTATGAGTCTTACACAGAGCTGTCAGATATGTTGGATGCACAATTCTTTTACTTCCCATTATCAATTGGAATTGACGGATCAGAGGATCAAAGAACAGAATTATGAGATGGAAATTTACAGAGGAAGAGCAGCTCGAAGGATTTCTGACGGCACTTTCTTATGTGGGAGCAGTGGATATTGAGGCAGTACAGCTTACGGCAGTGCGAATTCGGTTTGATGAAATGTATCGGCCGGAGGAGGTACAGTTTCATCTGCAGTCAGAGACGATTGCGGAGGAGGACCTTCGGACTGTGGAGCAGGAACTGCAACAGCAGTATGCTTACGATGATGTTGTGGAAGAAGTATCCTTTGAGGACAGGTACAATGAAATTTTGCTGAAGATACAGGAAATTGTCCCGGAGAAGGATGTGACGGCAGAACAGTATATTGAAGATTTGTCAAATGTGGCGCGGGCAGCAGATGAGAGTTTTCTTGCGATTTTGAGAGACCAGTCAAAGCAACTGATAAAGAAGGATGGCTGGGATCGCCGAGCAGTATTTGCCTATCTGGAAGCAATCGATGCAAGATTCGGGGAATTTCGGGAAGATTCTCTGACAGAGATCCCTCAGGAAACCTATTAAAAGAACTGGAAGATACATTTGCAGAAGTACACAAGGTTGGCTCGGGTGTCTACACCTATATGTTTGAAGTCAGCGGGCTGAAAGCGAAAGAGAAGGCGCAACTTGTCATCTCTCAGATGGGTGGCTATATGGATGGGAATGAGATGCTTCAGTTGGCAGGTGAGTATCAGTTTGACAGTGAGATGCCGCCGCATGCGGAATTTCTGGAGTCCTATGCTGCCTGTGTACGGACTGCATGGCAGAAGAAGAGTGGATCGTATAAAATACTGGATGATCAGAAAGTACATCAGTTTCGAATGTACATCGACAGGCAGAATATTCAGTATGTGCGAAGTCATTTTGCTGGGAAGAACGATTATGAAAAGCTGCAAAATTATGCGAAGCAGTATGAGTTTTCTCTATATTATGGGGAACCTTCCAGACATCACAATAAGATTCTGCGCAAAGGAAGATTTGAAGTGCAGGAATATGACAAGGTGCTGACACCGAACCGGTTGTCAGAATTTATTATCGACGTGCAGACAGGAGCCTTTATTACGGAGTGGGATATTTTGAAAGTGGATGAAGTAACAGGAATTGTGAGTAACTCGGAGGCATATCCAAAGCAGAAGACGATCGAAGGCAAGACAATTGTTGACACAGAGTCTTTTAACTATGCACCTGCAAATTATGAGGAGGCTCACCAATGTCTGGATGTGCTGCCGGCCTCTCCGGACAAGAAAAAGGGGGGCATGCAACCTATCTTGAGAATCAAGTGAAGAAGACAATGAAAAAAGTGTGGAAGAGTCCTGAAAAATATCATTACAGAGAGCGGTATCGTTCTGCGAAGGATTATAAAAAGGAAAAATAAAAGGGCAGTAGGAGGAAACCTGGATGAAAAAAGGAGAGAAAGTGGCTGTGTGGTATACTGGCTGCAGTGATATTGGGCAATATGACCGGCTGTGCAGAGCAGATTTCGGGCAAGACAACGGTAAATCGTATTCTGGCAGAAGAACCTTATATTAATGTCATACTTGGAGAGGGCTATCATCAGCAGGAAGTGCGGTTTGATCTGAAAAATGACAGAGCAGTGATTCCGAAAGATGTGCAGTGGGGGATGCACAGTTATCGAAACGGAACTGAGGTCGGAATCTCCTACGGAGAGAGCGAAGGGTGCGAGATCTATGATTCAGATCCGGAAGTAAATCCAGAACTGTATGAAGAATCGTATTTGGATTCTATTCGAGAGCTCAAGTTGAATGTGTCGGATATCCGAAAAAAACTAATTATAATATCAAGGTTGTTAAAAAAAAGGCAGCTGGAAGCATTTGAAACAGGAACTTGCGCTGATGTCGGGAGTTGTGATTAAGGGGGAATATGAACTGACAGGAGTCAACATTGAATTTGACCGGAGATTCCGACCAGTCAAAAAGACCTTTCGACTTCAGGCGCTGGATGAATCGCAAATGCATGAAGAGAAAAAAGAACGAGAAAAAATGTAATTCAGGAATTTGGGTAATAATATAGGAAAAGATCCGGATTTCAGACTTCTTACCGCGATGTCGAGAAAAAGATACAGAAAAGAGTGGAAGAAAATTTTGGAAGCGGAAGAGAACTGAAGCACTTCTTCCCTACAGGAATCAATAATTGCAATCAAGCCATGAATGTGCTACACTCCAACTATACAAAGGAAGCTTTGCGTATGAGGAGGTGAAAGAGAAGCGGTTATGGCAAAAAAGCAGGAAAGATCAAGGAAAAAAGGAACGAAGAAAAAATCAGGATTGCTAAGCAATCTTATTTTGATACTGGCAGTGTGCGTATTTGTATTTTCCGGTTATCAGCTCTACCAGATTTTTTCCGAGTACCATGAGGGAAAGAAGGAGTACGAGGAGATCAGAGAACTTGTCATTCAAGAAGAGCCGAAGAAAGAACCGGAAGAACAGAAAGAACCGGAAGTTCAGCCACGCTTTACAGTTGATTTTGCGACATTGCAGCAGATGAATCCCGATACTGTTGGATGGATCCGCTTTGAGGAGCCGTCAGAGATCAGTTATCCGGTTGTCAAAGGCAGAGATAACGAAGAATATCTGACGAGAACTTTTGAGGCGAATGACAACAAGTTAGGAACACATTTTTTGTAGATAAAGATAATACCGGTACTTTTACAGACCGTAATACAATCATTTATGGACACAATATGAAAAATGGAACGATGTTTGCTCAGCTGTTAAAATATAAAGAACAGGATTTCTTTGAAAAATATCCGTATTTTTCTATTTACACTCCTGATGGAAAAGAATCAAAATACCAGATTTTTGTAGCGGGAGTTGTAGAGGATACTGCTGTAAATTATCAGTTTGCATTTCAGTCGGATGAGGAGTTTTTAAATTACATTGAGACGATCAAAGGAACATCACTGTATACGCCGAATGTGGAAATCGACGCAGCATCTCAGATTGTGACACTTTCTACCTGTACAAATGTTGCTGATGAGGAGCGATTTGTCGTGCAGGCAGTAAAAGTCAGTGAACAGTAAGACAGACAAGGAAGGAAACGGCAGAGGAGGGACAAGAGATGGCTAATGTATATGAAGTCGGGGACGTCGTCCGCATGAAGAAAAAACATCCGTGTGGTAGCTACGAGTGGGAGATTCTTCGTGTCGGAGCAGACTTCCGTTTAAAATGCACAGGTTGTGGACATCAGATTATGATTACAAGAAAATTAGTAGAAAAAAGCACAAAGAAATCAGAAAAATTGCTTGAAATCAGTAGAATCTTATGGTATAGTATTGACTTGTGATATATTGTTGTTTGCAGACAAGCGTCCGCGAACGATATTTCCTTGTTCCTGACAAGGTTCAGGGACCAAGAGACCATAAGGAGGTGCAAGAACATGAACAAGTATGAATTAGCTGTTGTAGTCAGCGCAAAAGTTGAAGATGACGTTAGAGCAGGAGTAATCGAAAAAGTAAAAGAGCTTATCGCTCGTTTCGGTGGAAATGTGACAGACGTGATGAATGGGGTAAGAAAAGATTAGCTTACGAAATTCAGAAAATGAAAGAAGGATATTACTATTTCATCCACTTCGAATCTGATTCTACTGTTCCAGCAGAGCTTGAGAGCAGAATGCGTATCATGGAAAACGTTATCAGATTCTTATGCGTAAAACAAGAAGCATAGAGAAAAGAGGATAAATCGTATGAATAAAGTAATTTTGATGGGACGTCTGACAAGAGATCCAGAAGTGAGATATTCACAAGGTGACAGCGCAACTGCTGTTGCAAGATATACATTAGCAGTAGACCGCCGCTTTAAACGTGACGGAGAGGCAAGTGCCGACTTTATCAACTGCGTAGTTTTCGGAAAATCAGCAGAGTTTGCAGAGAGATATTTCCGCCAGGGATTAAAGGTTGTTGTAAGTGGTCGTATTCAGACAGGAAGTTACACAAACAGAGATGGTGTGAAAGTTTATACAACAGATGTTGTTGTAGAAGATCAGGAATTTGCTGAGAGCAAAGCTGCAAGCGAAAGCAGCATGGGAAGCTACCGTCAGGCAAGTCCAAGTCCATCACCAGCTCCAAGTGCAGATATTGGAGATGGGTTCATGAACATTCCAGATGGAATTGATGAAGAATTACCATTCAGTTAGACGATACAATGAGTAGATTTGTATAAATATAGGAGGTAATACCACAATGGCTTACGATAAAGGTAACAAAGCTGATTCTCCAATGAAGAGAAGAGGCGGACGCAGAAGTAAAAAAAGTTTGTGTATTCTGCGGTAAAGAAAACAACGAAATCGATTACAAAGACGTAGCAAAATTAAGAAAATATGTTTCTGAAAGAGGAAAAATTCTTCCAAGAAGAATCACAGGAAACTGTGCAAAACATCAGAGAGCTCTTACAGTAGCAATCAAGAGAGCAAGACATATCGCTTTAATGCCATACGTTCAGGACTAAGAAATGCAGAGGCTAAAATCTCAGAAAAGAGGTTTTGGTCTCATTTTTTTGTCTATTTGTCAAAGGCTGGGGAAAAAGAAGCTCCCTTGCAGTTCGGTGTAAAAGTACATTTTGTATGAGAAAGAACAGCTTTCCCAGGTTTGTATTATCTAAATAATATTCGCTATTGAAATGAATGACAGATAAGTCTATAATAAATCCATATAACTCGAAAAAAATCAGACAACTGCAAAATGTACAGGAGGTACTGTGTATGGTGAAATTATATAATCAAGGAGTGTATCTGCTAAATGGGTCAGAGATTGTGCCAGATGGAGCAGATGCTGTAAGGGAGATAGAAGGCAAGGTGGGGCATGTTGTTTCCAAAGAGGAAGCGGCAAAGGAGACTATTGCATACCGCATTCTGAAGGAGCACAATACGTCTGCGGATATGGAGCACCTCAGAATCAAATTTCGATAAACTGACTTCGCACGACATCACTTTTGTGGGAATTATTCAGACGGCAAGGGCATCGGGACTGGAACGGTTTCCGATACCGTATGTGTTGACGAATTGTCATAACAGTCTGTGTGCGGTCGGTGGGACGATCAATGAAGATGATCATATGTTTGGACTGACTTGCGCGAAGAAGTATGGAGGAGTGTATGTTCCACCGCATCAAGCGGTAATCCATCAGTATGCAAGGGAAATGCTTGCAGGCGGAGGCAAGATGATCCTCGGCTCTGACAGCCATACACGCTATGGTGCACTCGGTACAATGGCAATTGGCGAAGGAGGACCGGAGCTTGTCAAGCAGCTGCTGAATAAAACATATGACATCCGCATGCCAGAGGTGATCGCGGTATATCTGGATGGACAGCCTTCAGTCGGTGTGGGGCCACAGGATGTAGCGCTTGCGATTATCAAGGCGACTTTTGCAAACGGATATGTGAATAATAAAGTCATGGAATTTGTAGGACCGGGAGTAGAGAAATTAAGTGCGGATTTCCGAATCGGAATTGATGTGATGACGACAGAAACGACATGTCTGTCTTCTATCTGGAAAACAGATGCTGTCATAGAGGAGTTTTTTGAGATCCACGGAAGAAAAGAGGATTTTGAGAAGCTTTCTCCAGGTGAGACAGCTTACTATGACGGAATGGTATATGTAGATCTTGACAAGGTTGAGCCGATGATCGCGATGCCGTTCCATCCAAGCAATGCCTATACAATCCGCGAACTGAATCAGAATCTGAGCGAGATTCTTCATGATGTGGAGCAGAAAGCGCTGGTAAGTCTTGGAGGAGATGTGAATTTCACATTGCAGGATAAGGTGCGGAACGGAAAGCTTTATGTGGAACAGGGCATCATCGCCGGATGTGCAGGTGGAGGATTTGAAAATATCTGTGCTGCTTCTGAGATTCTTTCAGGATGCGGAATCGGAGCAGATGAGTTTACACTCAGTGTGTATCCGGCAAGTACACCAATCTACATGGAGTTGGTGAAGAATGGGGCTGTTGCAAAACTGATGGAAGCCGGGGCGGTTGTGAAGACAGCATTTTGCGGTCCGTGTTTCGGTGCAGGGGATACCCCGGCAGATGGAGCGCTCAGCATCCGGCATTCCACAAGAAACTTCCCAAATCGGGAGGGATCAAAATTACAGAGTGGACAGATTGCTTCTGTAGCTTTGATGGATGCAAGATCGATTGCGGCAACTGCGGCGAATAAGGGATACCTTACATCGGCGGCAGATATGATGGACAGAGAATATCAGATGCCGAAGTATCATTTTGATAGTAATATTTATGCGAATCGTGTCTTTGACAGTAAAGGAATTGCAGATCCGTCAGTCAAGATTAAACTTGGACCAAACATTAAAGACTGGCCGGAGATGCCGCCGCTTCCGGAACATCTCCTTTTGAAGGTAGTATCAGAGATTCATGATCCAGTCACGACGACTGACGAACTGATTCCGTCTGGAGAGACTTCCTCCTATCGGTCCAATCCGCTTGGATTGGCAGAATTTGCCTTGTCGAGAAAAGATCCGGCATATGTAGGCAGAGCGAAGGAAGTGCAGAAGGCACAAAAAGCAATTGAGCAAGGACAATGTCCGCTGGAAGTGTTGGAAGAGCTGAAGGATGTGATGGAAGTTGTGCACAGGAGATATCCGCAGGCAGGTGAGGGGACACTTGGAATCGGAAGTACGATATTTGCAGTGAAGCCGGGCGACGGATCTGCGAGAGAGCAGGCAGCCTCCTGTCAGAAAGTACTTGGCGGATGGGCAAATATTGCAGAAGAGTATGCTACCAAGCGCTATCGCTCAAACTTGATCAACTGGGGTATGCTCCCGCTTTTGACAGACGAAAAGGAAGAACAACTATCGTTTCACAATGGAGACTATATTTTCTTCCCGGATATTTTAGAAAAATCAAGCAAAGGAAAATAAGATTACAGCTTACATTGTAAAAGATGATCTGGTGGAGGTCACATTCCGGTTGGGAGAAATGACGGAGAATGAGCGAGAAATCATCCAGAAAGGCTGTCTGATCAACTATTACAGGGACCAGAACAGGTAAGTGCTATAGGATCCTGATTAGATTATGAGGAGAAAAAACAGATGAAAGAGAAGTTATATACGATTCCGGTAAATGATGCGTTTCGGGAGGACTGTGAATGTCCTCTCTGCAGTATTTACCACAAGCTGGAACAGGATGCTCTTGAATATGCACTGCGTCCATCTACTTATATGGTAAGTGAGCGCAGGGAAGAGAGTGATAAAGTAGGATTTTGCAAAAGACATGCAGCGATGTTAAATGAGATGCCGGATCGGCTGGGGCTTGCACTGATCTATAAGACGCATATGGATTCTTTTATCAAGGAAATTGAACAAAGGCAGAAAGAACCGGTAAAGCAGGCATCGTTTTTCAAGAAAAAGACAGAAGCCTCAGGATTGGCTGCTTATATCGGGCAGTTGGAGAAATCCTGCTTTGTCTGCGAGAAGATCGAGAAGACGTTCCATGATTATTTAGGTACAATCTTTCATCTGTATAAGAAAGAGGAAGAATTCCGGAAATTGTTTACCTCCTCGAAAGGATTTTGTACAAAACATTACGGGATGCTGTATGAGATGGCGCCGGAAAGACTTGGCGGCGCTTTGCTGGATTCCTTTATCAGTGAATTGAATCAGCTCTATCTGGAAAATATGAAGCGCGTGCGGGATGACCTTAGCTGGTTTGTCGATAAGTTTGATTATCGATTTAAGGACGAACCGTGGAAAAATTCCAAAGACGCGCTTCCAAGAACTTTGACAAAAGTAAATGGCTTATAAAAGCAGAGCTTTCAACCGCTTCTGGATCGTAAGACCGCCGAAGAGGGCAATCAATACTTTTTGCAATATCAAAAAAAGAGATAAGGAACTACTCCGATTATCAGACCTTCTGCAAAGGATAGGTGGAGTTGTACACAGAGCCAGACAGTTCCAAACAGATAGTTTACTGCGGAGCCGAGCAGCATTCCGATCAAGATGACTGCAGGATTTTTTTAAGAATCGCTCTGCAATCCACCCGGATAGGATTGTGAGAAAGATCATTCCGACAAGGTAGCCTCCGGTCGGTCCTGCGAGTTTTCCGAGACCTCCTGCGAATCCGGAGAAGACAGGAAGACCAATAGCTCCGAGGAGAAGATAGGCGAGGTAGCTTACAGTGGCGGCTTTCCATCCCAGTATAAAGATACTGATGTATAAGACCAGGTTGGTCAGAGAGAGGGGAACCGGGCTAAATGGCAGCGGGATGGAAAGCGGCGCTAAAATGCAGGTGATTGCGGTAACAAGTGCAATCCGTACAAGCAGGTGCGTTCTGACTTGTGGATGTTTGGTAGTTGCTGAAGGTATTGGATTCATAAGTGTTGTAAGTTCCTTTCTTTTGCTAAAATTTCATGGAGATCAAATATATTGTGTATCCC
>ENA-OPYU01000695-OPYU01000695.1-human-gut-metagenome-genome-assembly--contig:-NODE-695-length-12802-cov-2.648047_pt1 | contig 12802 bp, 11 predicted proteins | sample MGYA00242637_ERZ504482 | MGnify/ENA primary metagenome ERZ504482 (study PRJEB26092, sample SAMD00036237) | human gut metagenome | host: Homo sapiens | study: EMG produced TPA metagenomics assembly of...
TGTTCTTCAACGCATGGAAATCCCCATAATAAAAGTCTACGTTTTTTAGCATCAATCTTTATCATAATTGTCTTATTTTTTTAATTCATTTTTACCTTCTTGGCGAAATAACTACGCAAGGCATTTGCCAAAAGGTTTACTAATAATACGATGACAATCAGTACGAGTGCCGTGCCATAAGCCATTCCCCGGGAAGCCTCGATATCCGTACCGCTTGTAGATATAACATATAAGTGATAGGGTAATGCCATACATTGGTCGAAAATACTTTTCGGTAATTGCGGCAAGAAATAAGCGGCCACCGTAAAAAGGATAGGAGCGGTCTCTCCGGACACACGCCCGATCGAAAGAATCAATCCCGTAATAATATTGGGGAACGCCATCGGTAGCACGACCCTGCGAATGGTCTGCAATTTCGTAGCCCCTAACGCTAGGCTACCGTGGCGGAAAGAATCATCGATACTTTTCAAAGCCTCTTCCGTCGTACGGATGATAAGTGGCAAGGACATCAGCGCCAAGGTAAACGAACCCGCTATAATAGAGTCTCCCCATCCCAAGGTGCTTACGAATAGAGACATACCAAATAACCCGAAAACAACGGATGGGACACCACTTAGATTATTCGTCATGATACGGATGAAGCGGATGAGTTTCCCGTTCGTGGCGTACTCGTTCATATAAATACCACTCATGATGCCGATAGGAAAACTAATCAAGCTACTTCCGATCACTAAATAGAGTGTACCTACGATAGCCGGAAAAATCCCCCCGGAGGTCATGCCCTCTTGGGGTGCTTGTGTCAGGAAATCCCAACTGATCACGCTTGCTCCCTTTAAGATAATGAATCCCAGTATTACGAATAAGATCACTACGACCAAATAACTCAGGAAAGAAAAGAAACCGAAAGCAACCTGTTGAGAGGCCCGTTTCCTCTTGTCTATATTCCCTAAATGTTGAATAGGTGCCATATCTTTAATTAAATTTTACGTTTGGATGAAATATATTCTACGGCGATGCTCAACCCCAAGGTGATGAGGAACAACACGGCTCCCAGCATAAACAAGGCTTGGTAATGTGCTCCACCTGCGGGAGCCTCACCCAATTCCGCCGCTATCGTGGCAGGAATTGTCCGTACCGGTTCGAAGAACGAGGTAGGGATAACGGCGGCGTTTCCGGTTACCATCAATACGGCCATCGTCTCACCGATCGCACGTCCTATACCTAATACGACAGCGGACGTGATACCGGATATGGAGTAGGGGATTATTACTTTATAGATGGTTTGCCATTGCGTGGCTCCCAATGCCAAGCTGGCCTCTTTCATGGCTCGTGGTGTAGTTCGCATGGCATCTTCCGCTACCGTGATGATGGTCGGCAACGCCATGATCGCTAAAACCACGCTTCCGGCGAAAGCGGTCTCGCCTACCGGAAGGTCTAAGGTCTTTTGGATAAGGGGAACGATCACCACCAATCCGAAGAAACCATAAACGACTGAGGGAATACCTGCCAGCAACTCGATAAGCGGTTTTAATAAATTGCGTGTTTTTGTATTGGCGATCTCTGCCATATAGATCGCTACCGCTACTCCGAAGGGGAGGGATAAGGCGATCGCACCTATACTTACCAACAGCGTTCCTAGTAATAGAGGGATCAGCCCAAAGATCGGAGCGGGAGTTGAGGTCGGATACCATTTCGTCCCTCCAAAGAATTCCGAAGGCTTGATCGTGGCTCCCGATATGATTTTTCCCGTAAAGTTTTCCGACTTGTATTGTTCCGGAAAGAATGCGATAATCCCGGGCTCTTTATGGATAAGTTCATTGATTTTTCTCGGGAACATATTGAAATTCTTCACCTAGCTCTTCTTCCGTATAATAGTTGGTTAGATCCGAGAACCGGAAGACTAGTATATCTTGATTTTCTCCGTTTAAATCTTCCCAATTGGTGATATTGGCATCGAAGACATCCATGATTTGCTCGGGGCGACAAAATGTTCGACCGGATTTTCCTGATTCACGGCCAATATATATCCTTCCTCTACCTCCGGGCTGTTAAAAAGACCTGCGGCCTCTTTAAATAAGAAGACAATGATCAACAAGATCGTAAAGCTACTGACGCTTCCACCGATCAAAAAGTCCTCCTTCCACTAATTTTTTACAATAAACTTCTCACAATCTTTGCCTATTTATTCTGATGCAAAGAAAGGATATCCATATTAAGAAGCTGTTAAGCCTGTTTGAAAGAATTATTACAAACATATTACGAGTTTGTAATATATACAATTGAAATAAAAAACGGCTCCGTTATGCGGAGCCTCAAAATATATTGGAGATTATAGATTTTCTAGCCATTTTTTCACCAGGCTTGGTATATAGCCATACGAGGAATCCACCTCCAACAATAGCACTGATCGTGAAAACTAAACTTAGCATATCCATAATAACCTTATTTAAAAATTTTTCATTTCCAATCCAGGCGATATCACTGTTGCTATTCCACCAACGATAGCTCTATATATAAATATTGACTCTTTTAGCTCTGTATCAAAATGTAGCAATACCTCCAATAACCAGACCCGCAAAGTTAATTTAGCCAAATCATAGAAGAACTTTCCCAGGTTTTCTCTACGGGATTGATCTCTTTCCCTGCTTTCTTTTTTTTCATCCTGTTGTTTCTCCCAGTTTCCCATATAACAAAGATATGAATAGTTTTTAGATAAACAAAAGGCCATCCCGAAATTATTCGGAATGGCCTTGAGATAAGTATGTAATATGTTTGTATTACTTATTATACTTGCTCCAATCCACATTGTGCATATCTCCGCTGGCCGCTAGTTCCTCATGGAAAGCGAAACAGCATTTCAGGTTTTGAGGCGTATGTCCCTTGATACCCATAGCGAGGTACTCTTCCAATAACGGTTTGTAATCCGGGTGAACACAATTGTCGATGATACAACGAGCGCGTTGGATCGGAGATTTACCGCGTAAGTCCGCTACACCATATTCCGTGATGATGATCTTCACGGAGTGCTCGCTATGATCCAAGTGAGATACCATCGGTACGAACGCACTGATCTTTCCATCCTTCGCCGTAGACGGAGTCGTGAAGATCGACAACATAGCCGAACGGGTAAAGTCGCCGGAACCACCGATACCATTCATCATACGAGTACCGGATACGTGTGTAGAGTTGATATTACCGAAGATATCAGCCTCCAAAGCCGTATTGATCGCAACCAAACCTAAACGGCGGGCAACCTCCGGATTGTTTGAGATCTCTTGCGGACGAAGCAAGATCTTATCCTTGAAGAAATCAAGATTAGCGTAGATCTCACGGATCACCTCGTTACTTACGGACAAAGAGCAACCGCTGGCGAATTTAACGCGACCTTGTTTCATCAATTCGATAACCGCATCTTGAATAACCTCAGTATATACATTGAATGCGGGGATAGACTCATTAGCTCCCATGCAGCCCAAGACTGCGTTAGCCACGTTACCTACGCCACTCTGCAATGGAACGAATTCTTTCGGAAGACGGCCGGCCTTGATCTCGCTAACCAAGAAGTCCGCAACGTTTTTACCGATCGCCATCGTAACATCATCCAGCGGAGAGAATTTTCCACCTTCATTCGGCTCATCGGTCCTTACCACACCAACGATCTTAGCCGGGTCTACTTTTACACAATCGTTACCGATCCTGTCAGAAGGAGTGTAGATAGGGATCTCACGGCGTAAAGGAGGATCAGCCGGCTCGTAAATATCATGCATACCGCGGATTTCTTTCGGGTGACGGCAGTTCAACTCAACGATGATACGGTCTGCCATACGACAGATAGTAGGTAAGATACCAACACCTGAAGTCGGAACGATCTCACCATCCTCAGTAACATCGGCAGCCTCTACGATCGCTACATCGATCTTACCCAAGAATCCGTAACGCAAGCTTTGTGCCAATTCAGACAGGTGCAAATCGAAATATTGTGCCTGATGAGCGTTTAATGCGGCACGTAAGTCTTTGTTCGATTGGTACGGTGTACGGAATTTGATGGCGTTAGCGCGAGCCAACTCTCCGTCTAGCTTATCACCGGTAGAAGCACCGGTAAACATACCGATTTGGAAAGGGTTACCTTTAGCGTGTTCTTCCGCTGCCTTCCGGGCGATAGCTCCGGGAACGACTTTCGGGCATCCTGCGGGTGTAAAACCACTGAAACCAACATTGTCATTATGATGCACATAAGATGCGGCTTCTTCAGCTGTAATGAATTTTAATGCCATGATAATTAGTTTTTATGTTTTAGGTAAATACTTACTGTTCAATATTTCGGGCGCAAACTTACATAAAATTACGCTGAATCGAATATAAGTGTGGCGTAAATTAATACTTCCGGTTTAGAATCTCCGCACAAATGATCGCTTTCTTCAATTCCTCGATGTCTCTGAAGGTATCTTCCGGCATAAGCCCCGGTTCTTCCTCGATAGCACTCATCCTTACGGATGGCCGGGTCGCGATATGATTCGGGATATTCTTCTCGGCGGAAAGGAATGGAGAAGGGGCAGACGATGAGGTTGCGACCTTAGGCTTCTCAACCTTTGGCTTTACCTGCTTTTGTCGGGGAGCGGGCTTAGGTTTTCGCGTTTCCTTTTGCATATCTTCCAGTATCTCCCAGAAGCCTTTTCCTTCCGTAGGCTGGTCATTGGGCACAATTTCCCTGTCGGGTTGTCCTAATATATCGGGACGACTCTTCTTCTTTTTTTGTCCTTCGAACTGAATAAGCCACTGACCGCGGCGATAATCAGGAAAACAATATATAACCAATCTCCTACGTTATCCATAAACTTTGATTATTTTTGCACCTCCAAATGTAAGAAGAATAATTGAGAAGTGAAAAGATGGGAGTATATAAAACATCAGATAGGTATAAAAGTAAATAAGGGTAACTTCACAGCCACCCTTATTCGATTTAAACCAAAACCTTAACTATGAAAAAATTTACGTTTTTCGAATGCAAATATAACAGTGGGATTCGAACTATGCAAGCGTTTGCGTAATTATTTTTAAGAATCTTGCTTATTTAAATTCTATTAACATATAGTATGGTAAATCAAGAAAACGGTGTGGACTTAAAATCCGCTACCCAAAGCGATGAACGAAAGTTGTTTATCGAGACCTACGGCTGTCAGATGAATGTGGCGGACAGCGAAGTTGTAGCTTCTATCATGAAGATGGATGGCTATAGTATGACGGAGAATATCGAGGAGGCGGATGCCATCTTCGTGAATACTTGCTCCGTACGCGACAACGCCGAACAGAAAATCTATGGGCGGCTACAGTATTTCCAGTCTTTAAAGCGGAAAAAGAAGTCATTAATTGTCGGTGTATTGGGATGTATGGCCGAACGAGTGAAGGAAGACCTGATCCATGTGCATCATGCCGACTTGGTGGTAGGACCGGATTCTTATCTGGACTTGCCGAACTTGGTGGGAGCGGTAGAGCACGGAGAGAAAGCGATCAACGTGGAGCTTTCTACCCAAGAGACCTATAAGGATGTTATTCCTTTGAAGTTACCGGGTGTACATATCTCCGGTTTCGTGTCTATTATGCGCGGTTGTAATAATTTCTGTACGTATTGCATCGTACCTTATACAAGAGGACGCGAGCGTAGCCGGGACATCGAGAGTATCTTGAATGAGATACGGGATATGCACGAGAAAGGCTTTAAGGAAGTTACGTTGTTGGGACAAAATGTAAACTCCTATTCTTTCGAGAAAGAAGGTGAGACCATAACCTTCCCGATCTTGTTGGATTGTGTGGCGAAAGAGGTTCCCGATATGCGAATTCGTTTTACGACCTCCCATCCGAAGGACATGAGCGATGATACCTTACGTGTGATTGCTGCGAACGACAATATCTGTAAGTTTATCCATCTGCCTGCCCAATCCGGCAGCAGTCGCATCTTGAAGGTCATGAATCGTAAATATACCCGTGAATGGTATCTGGACCGTATAGCGGCGATCCGTCGTATCGTACCGGATTGCGCTATCTCGACTGATTTATTCTGCGGTTTCCATTCCGAGACCGAGGAGGATTATCAAGAGACTTTATCCTTGATGCGTGAAGTGGGATATGATAGTGCTTTCTTATTTAAATATTCCGAACGTCCGGGTACATATGCCGCTAGCCATTTGGAGGATAATGTACCGGAAGAAGAGAAGGTACGTCGTTTGCAAGGTATGATCGATTTGCAAAATAAGTTGTCCGAGGAAAGTAACTTGCGGGATATAGGCAAGACTTTCGAGGTTCTGATAGAAGGATTCTCGAAACGTTCCCGTGAGCAATTGTTCGGACGAACCAGCCAAAACAAGGTGGTTATCTTTGACAAGAAGAACTATCATGTAGGTCAATTCATAAAAGTCAAGATTCATAAGGCTTCCTCGGCAACCCTGTTCGGGGAACCTGTGGAGGAATAAGAAAAAGAAAACGCCAATACGTTCCATTTCGAGCGATATTGGCGTTTCTCTTATTATCTTCTATCTTTGGAATATCTCCGGGTATTTGTTGATGAAATAAACCGGCGTGCAACTCCATGCGTGGCAATAACTATTGATCGGGAAAAATCCGTAAGGTGATAATTCGTCATTGTTCGGATCATATACCTCCCAGAATGTATCGGCTCCTTTATTCACCATGCCGCCCCAATAACTGGTTAAGAGCGAACGGGCCTCTTGCCGCATTCCACATTTCAACAAGGCTTCCATTACATAATGATAAGCGTACGGACATCCCGGATAGCATGCGTCGGGCATCGATAGGACGGTGGCCATCGCTTTTGCTCCTTCCTTGGCGGTAAGCGTCTCCGATAGGATCATCCACACCTGTGATAGGTAAGACACCTGACGGTTAGGGCCGCTTACGATCACCCCGTTCTTTTGGTCATAGAATGTTTTCCGGGCGGCTTTCTTTATCTGGCCGGCGATACGAGGCCAATCTCTAGCCTCCTTCTCTTTTCCCAGCATTTTAGCTAGCTCATAGCTTTTCTCTAATGAGAATGCCGTAAGTCCCTGCATAGATGCTTGGCGATCATAATTATCTTTCCAGTCGAATACCAACCAATAAATCGGTTTCTTTTGCATATCGTAGATCCAATCGTCCGAGTATTGACGCAAGGCCATCTCTATTTGGCGGACCACTACCGGCCATAAGTCCAAGGCGACCTCCTTGTCTCCGGTCTCTTTCAGGTATTCTAGCAACGCTACGTTATACAGCAGGGAATAGTCCAAGCAATGCGTACCGTTTTGCGGATGAGGGGTCGGTGTCTCCAATACGGTGGCGTGCAGCAGGCCTTCATCATTGGCTAGAGCCGCTAATAAATAGAGGCAACGTTTCGTCAAGTCGTGGTTTTTATACGACCATGCGTTCGCTAGCGCCTCCAGATACAAGTCTCCGATCCATAACCGGCGATCCCGTTTCGGGCCATCCTCATAGACGGTCTGCATACATTCTTTTAATGTAAGCAATCCTACCTCATTGATTTTACGGATCAAGGGATCGGTAGTGGAAGCCAGTGGCAATGGAGCCGTCTTAGCCGATGTCTGCGCACGGAACGTTAGCTTGTCGAAGGCGAAATCGAAACTGGAAGCGCCTAGCAACTCTATCTTGAGATACCGGAAAGACACCCTTCTGGGAATGGAGGCCTCTATGGGTACGGTCATTAACGTCATCACCTCATCTTGTAGCCAAGCCCTTGACAGACCGCCCGGATAAGGGTCGAAAGGCGTGTTCAATTCCGAGGGAACTTCGGCGAACGTGAATTTGATACGTACCGGAGCGTCCGAAACCTGTTGGCTAAGGAGCTTGAGCGAGAAATCCAAATACCCCGTCAGATGCTCACCGAAGTCAACTATAACCGATGGATGTTCTTCAGGGACTCATTGAATAACAGGTCCGTGCTTCCTTCGTCCCGCATGCGCCAACCTTGGTAGGCTGACGCGTCTTTGATGGAAGTGACCCGTTTTACCGGCTTATGTTCCGTATAGGTTAACACTGGCTTGCAGGCCTCACTCTTTTGAAGCCATGAAGCGCTTTCTTTGAAATAACGACTTTGTGCTGATAGGGTGAATACACCGACACAGCATAGTAAACTTAGCAGGATTTTCATATGTGCTCTTTTCATGATGCGAATATAAGAATAACTTCGTTAATATCCGGGATTTTGTTTAAGCTCGCTGTTCAAGTCGATTTCTCGCAGAGGTATGGGCAACAAGCATTTATCTGGGTTGAACAGATAAGCGTTCGCCACGGGTTGAACACCGTCGGGCCAATAATAAGATTCGGGATTTGCCTTTATCTTTTGTCCATGTCGTGTCATGACTTCCACGGCTCGTCCCGTTCTCAGAAGGTCTGTCCAGCGTTTGTTCTCGAATGCCAGCTCGATCCGTCTCTCTTGGTAGATAGACTCTCTCAACGCATCTACATTCTGGGATTTGACAGGAGCTAATCCCGCCCTTCCCCGGATACTCGCTTGCCCGAAGGTGTTATTCAGATAATGGATAGCCTCGTCCGGCCTATTCTGCTCGTTGATAGCTTCCGCCAGAAAGAGCAATACCTCCGCGTACCTGTAGACCGGCCAGTTGTCATCCGTGTAATAGGGTTTTATATGCTCATGAAAATATTTTTGATAAAAGGATAGGCGGTTATTCCCGGAGCTGGCTCATAGTCAACTATACTTTTCACGCCGGTAGCGTCGAGGGCATAGCTATCGGTGAGCTTACCTTCCACCATACCGATGGATGCGTCCAACCGTTTGTCTCCCTTTTCGTATGCGTTGATTAGATCGATCGTAGGGGTGTTAAACCCTCCATGGTCTACGTTGGAAGGACAAGGATTAGGGGTTGTTCCCGTGATGGCGGACGGATTCGTCATATAGGGCAAGAATCTGTATATGAAATCACTTTGCTGTCCTAATGAGGCGTCTTGCATGTATTGGATCTCGAAGATAGATTCCTTATGGTTCTTGTTCGAGATGGAATAGATGGAGCCGTAATCCGCTAATACTCATACTCGCCTGAGGATACCACTCCTTTCAGCGTTTGTTCTGTTTCCGCCCATCGTTTAGTACCATGTATACGTTTCCCAATAAGGTCTGTGCGGAGCCTTTGGAAGCTCTTCCTACCTCTTGCCTTGATTTTACAGGTAGGAGATCACTGGCTTCCTGTGCGTCTTTTATGATTTGCTCATATACTTCGTCTACGCTCGCACGGGGTTTAAATGCCTCCTCATACACAGTAGAGGGTGTCGTATGCAGAGGTACGCCGCCAAAGTATTGTACTAGGTTGAAATAGCTGAATGCCCGAAGGAACAAAGCTTGTCCTTTGAGGTTGTTTTTTGCTTCCGCGTCAAAATCCGCTTGGTCTATTTCTGAGATAATCCGGTTACATCGTCCGATGATTACGTAGCAGTTATTATACTTCGTACCGACATTACCATTGGTGGATGTCTCAAGGAACTGATCCGGATCTTCTCCGTCCAAGGATGATTTGGCGATATGGATGATATACGTCGTATTATCCGATTTGGCCTCTCCCAGATTCCACTCTTCCGTGTTGTACATGTTCCGTAAAGGTTCGTAAGCTCCATTTACGGCTTGCCTGAAATCCTCCTCGTTCTGGTAGAAGTTCTCGGCTGTGATCTCGCTATACGGCGTAAGATTCAAGAAATCACTACAGGAGGCACAACTACATCCTAAAGCGATGCTTATGGCTATATTGAATATCGTTTTCATATATTTTGTATAATTAGATAGTTAGAAGTTAACATTTAAACCCAGCGTAATGGTCCGTGGAACGGGATAGGTGGTATAATCGAATCCTTGTTGCAAGCTATTCGCCGTTGTTCCCGTATTGCTGATATTCACCTCGGGATTAGCGCCGATGTAGCTAGTGAACGTATATACGTTCTGGAAACTGACGTAAGCTCGTAATCCTTTAATGATATCCCGGTTTCTTAACGGAATTTGGTAGCCTAAGGTGATATTCTTGATTGTCAAGTAGTTTCCGTTATAAAGGAAACGGGAACTGAACCAGTCACGTTCTGGTGCCGTGGTACCCATCTTGGTCGTTCCATAACGGCCGTTACCCGGATTTTCCGGTGATTTCCAGCGATTGTCTACCGCTTTATACACGTTGAACACACCATCCAGATTTCCAGCGAACTGATCTACCATATTGGCTAACTCAAAACCAAAACCGCCGGATACGACAATTGACAAATCGAAATTCTTGTAGGTGAACGAGTTTGTCATGCCTACTATCCATAAAGGGACCGGATTGCCGATGATATCGCGGTCATCCCCTTGGGTAACTTTGCCATCCCCGTTCACATCCTTGAAGCGAATGGTTCCGACATCGGCTTGCGCATGCTTCGGGTATTTGTCGAATTCTTCCTTGTTCTTGTAGACCCCTTCCCATACTAAGCCGTAAAACTGTCCGATCCGTTCCCCTACTTGCGTGATGTTGTTGCCGATGATCGGGGCGTCATCTACACCCAGTTGCAAGCATTTATTGTCATTGTAAGATACGTTCAGGTCGGTAGTCCATTGTAATTTGCCTGTCAGGTTCTTGGAGGATACGCTTAATTCATGTCCCCAGAACTTCAGTTTGCCTGCGTTCGATTGGATATTGTAGAAGCCGGAAGAGATCGGTACCTCTAGCGAGAACAGCAGGGCCGTCCGTTCGCTTGCTATAGTAATCGTACATGATGGATAAGCGATTATTGAAGAAACCGACATCCAGACCGACATCGACTTGCTTATTCCTTTCCCAGCCCAGATTCGGGTTTTCCCGATTCCTGCACGATGCTTCTGCCGCTGGCCAGGCGTTATTGAAGTTGCTGTTCGTGGTAGTGATTGTCGCCAAATGCGTATAGTTACCGATTTGGTCGTTTCCCACGATACCGTAGCTGATACGGGCCTTGAGGAAAGAGATCGTTTTCTCCAATGGTTTCATGAACTCCTCGTCCGAGAGTATCCAGCCCGCCGATACGGATGGAAAATTACCCCAACGATTGTTCTTACCGAAACGGGAGGAACCATCCCTACGCATCGCCGCGCTTAAAAGGTACTTTCCTTTGTAATTATAGTTTATACGGCCGATATAGGATAAAAGGGACCATTCGTTTATGTTTCCATCCGCCGTGATGGTAGGGGCGGCATTGAATGTCGATATTTTATCGTCGGGAAAGTTCGTTCCGGTCACCATCGTATATTCGCTATGATATTTTTGTGCGGATATGCCGAACAGGAGATCAAAGGAATGATCTTTTATCTGCTTGCTGTAGGTGGCGGTATTCTCCCACAGCCAAGTGTAGAATAGATTATTGGATTCCTTCGCCTCGGGAATCTGATAGGGAGCCTTATAGATCTCTCCGGAGGTGGAGGGCTTGAACGAGTTCCATTTATTCTGTGTCAAGTCCGCGTTGATGCTGGTCTTTACTTTTAAATCTTTGACCGGCTCTACCTCCAAGAAGGCGTTCGCGATCAGATGGGTGTTCTGGGTCTTGTTCTTGTTGAGGCGAACCACATTATACCAGTTTGGGTTATCGAACAATCCCGGCCCACTGGCCACAAGCGGAATACTGCCATCCTCATTCTTATAGGGGGCGAGAGGTGTTGTCAACATAGCTCCTTGCAGGATGGAACCTTTATCTTCCGTCCAGTTACCGTCCGATTGCGGGCTATTATTGATGGAGAAGCTAGGCGCTAGGTTCACGCCTACCTTGACGATCTTCGAGAATACGTATTCCGTATTGGCTCGTGCGGAGAACCGTTGGTAATTAGAGTTTGTCAACACTCCGTCTTGGTTGAAATAGCTGGCTACGGTGGATGATTTAAACTTCCCGTCTCCATTGCTGTACGACAAGCTGTAATTCTGGATAGCGGCGGGGACGGAATAATACGTCATACCAAATCCGTGCCTTTACCCAGCGCTTCGGGATGTTGGTAAGCGGGATCGACCGCCAATCCGTTCTCTTCGGCAATCTCTTTCCTGAACCGTGCGTATTCGGAGGCATCCATCATATCCGGCCTCCCTTTCTCGGGTACGTATTGTATGCCTCCATATACGTCGACGCTTAGTTTTTTCCCCGATTGGGCAGTCTTTGTCTGTATCAATACGACTCCATTGGCAGCCCGGGAACCGTAAAGTGATGTGGCGGAAGCGTCTTTTAGCACACTGATACTTTCTATCTCGTCCGGATTGATCGTGCTGATATCGCCTACGATAGGCATTCCGTCCACTACATAAAGAGGCGTGGTTCCTCCGGACAGTGACGCTTGTCCCCTGATTCGCATGGTCATTCCTTGTCCGGGTTTACCGGATACTTGATTGATTTGGACACCGGCGAACTTGCCTTGCATCTTTTGCGAGATCTGGGCTACGGGCATATCCGCCATCTCTTCCGACTTGATGGATTGCACGGAGCCGGTTACCGCCCGCTTGATCTGTGTTCCGTACCCGACTACTACCACTTCATCGAGCTTCTGCGTGTCTTCCCGCAGCTGTACCTTGATATGATTCTCTCCTGCGCCGACCATAACGTCCTTGCTGTTATAGCCGATAAAAGATACTTGCAGGGTTTCACCATCCGATAATTCGATCGAGAATTTACCATCTAGATCCGTGATTGTCCCATTATTGGTACCTTTCACCACTACGTTCGCCCCGATGATAGACTCTCCGTTAGCGTCGAGCACGACACCTGTCATCTTTTCTTGTTCTCTGTTGGGTTACGGAATTATCCTTCCGCTCCG
>ENA-OPYU01000696-OPYU01000696.1-human-gut-metagenome-genome-assembly--contig:-NODE-696-length-12778-cov-5.108924_pt1 | contig 12778 bp, 16 predicted proteins | sample MGYA00242637_ERZ504482 | MGnify/ENA primary metagenome ERZ504482 (study PRJEB26092, sample SAMD00036237) | human gut metagenome | host: Homo sapiens | study: EMG produced TPA metagenomics assembly of...
AAAGTGAGCGGTGCGGATTGCATGGAATGTGGCCTTTATAAATGAAGATACATACAGTGGTCTGACGCTGGATGATGAACGCATCCGGCAGGCTATTATAGAATTTCGTCCGCGTTTGGTAGTCATCGATCCGATTCAGGCATATCTTGGAAGTGATTCTGACCTTCAGATTGCAGGAAGAGCCAGAAAGCTGATGCACCGGCTTGGCATGTGGGCATCGGTATATGACTGTGCCATTGTGCTAATCGGTCATCTCAACAAAAAGGAAGGAACCAAAGGTCTGTATCGGAGCCTTGGCAGTATTGATGTCGTGGCTGCGGCCCGGAGTGTCCTGCAAGTAGAGCGCGACCCGGAAAACACAGATATCCGTATTGTTCGTCAGATAAAAAAACAGTCTGGCTCCATCGGACGGTGAGATTCGGTTCTCCATAACAGCAGAAGCAGGATTTGAGTGGCTGGAGTGTGAGGTTACACCAGATCCATACGCAGAACCGGGAATGCCGGATTTTGAATCAAAGTCAGAGAAGGCGGCATACTTGATTAAAAAGTTGCTTTCTGAGGGTGACATGAGATCAAGGGAAATCTATATGCGGATGAGCGATGAGGGGATCAGCCGCAGGACCGCAGAAAATACAAAAAAGGGAACTCGGCATCCGAAGCTATCGGAAGATGCGCCAGTGGTATTGGAGCATAAAGCCGGAAGAATGAGAGGAAGTACATGATAAGCAGTGAAGTGGAAGCGGTAGACCGCAAGCAAAAAATCAGAGATCGGTATAAGGGCGTGGATGCCTCCGAACTGGAAGTCATCCCGGCAAAAACTGTGGAGGGGCTTGAAGAAAGCACCTCTATTCGGCGTGTCGCAGCCTATGTCCGTGTTTCCACTGACAATGATGAACAGACTTCCTCGTATGAGCTTCAGAAGAATTATTATACCGAGTACATCAAGGCACAGCCGGGATGGGAATTTGTCGGTATCTACGATGACGAGGGCATCAGCGGCACATCCCTGGAACATCGAAAGGGAATGCAGCAGTTGATCGAGGATTGCAAGGCCGGAAAATAGACCTTGTCCTTACGAAGTCCATTGCCCGTTTTGCACGAAATATTGTAGACTGCTTATCTGTAATTGAAACACTGAAAAATCTCACCCCACCTGTAGGCGTGAAATTTGAAGCTGACAATATTTATACCTTGGATAGCAATGGCCGCATGATTCTTACCATCCTGGCATCAGTGGCAGAGGAAGAATCCCACTCCAAGTCTATCATTATGAACTGGTCCATTGATCGTCGTTTTAGTCGCGGTCTGTTCCTGACTCCGGCTCTGCTGGGATATGATCAGGACGAGGAAGGCAACCTTGTGGTCAACACGGAGGAAGCCCAGACGGTAAAGGTAATCTATTACCTGTACTTGAACGGGTTTTCTCTTAAAGAAATTGCAGAGCTGCTGACGGACTATGGGCGGAAGACAAAGCTGGGGAACGCAGAATGGAATTCGAGTACATTGGCTGGCGTTATCGCAAATGAGCGTCATTGCGGTGATGTGCTGGCTCGAAAGACTTACACGCCAAATTTTTTGACGCATAAATCCAAAAAGAACAATAATGACCGGACGCAGTATCGGCAGCGAGACCATCATGAGGCAATCGTGTCCAGAGATGTCTTCAATGCTGTCAACCACCTGAGAGCATCCAGAAGTTACACGAGGAAAAATCGGCCTCTGCCGGTTTTGAGTGTGGTGGATGATGGTATTCTTCGAGGATATGTGCCTTTTGATAAGGACTGGACTGGTTTCTCGGCAGAGGAATACCGGGAGGCTTCTGAAAGTGTAATGCAGGAAGAGCAAGAGAATACCGCAGAGGTCATGAACCGACTGAATCTATCGGGATATGAGGTAGTACGGGCTCAGTATTTTTCTACACTACAGAACCCGGCGATGACAATCTCCAATGGTAAGTTGCGGTTCAATACTTCCTGTCTGAAAAAGTTTGAAGATGTGGAGTATGTGGAACTGCTTCTGAACTCGGTTGACCGCTGTGTTGCAATTCGGCCATGCGAAAAGGGCAATCCGAATGCTATTCACTGGGGAAGGCTGAAAGAGGGCCGCTGGTGTGCAAGCACACTTGGCTGCCGTGGCCTGTCTAAGACACTTTTCGACATTATGGAATGGGAAGAGGATTTGAAGTATCGTTTCCGGGGGCAGTTTGTGGAACAAGGGGACAATAAGCTGATGCTTTTTGAACTGGATGAGCCGGAGATGATCAAAATAGAGGAAATCGTTCTGCCACCGAAAGAAGAGGAAGCCGAGGAAAAAACGGTCAAACAGACGATTTACATTTTCCCACCAGAATGGGCGGGAACTTTTGGACAGCCAATCACAAGTATTGCACAGGTTGGCATTTTGCAGCAGGAGCATTATGCAGGAAACTGGGATGTACTCCGGCCGGCAGCAGAAATTAAAGAAATGAATACATTTACCGCAGATGGTCTGAATGCATTGCTCCATGAGGCGGAAGAAATAATGGAAGGATGGATCGACACGAATGAATGAGGAACACACAAGCATTGCCCCATCAGCGGAGCAGGCAGAAAATGAGAGAGATGCACGAGCGGAGGAGTTACAGAGTACCTTTTCGTATGACGGATATCAAGTTGTGCGAAAGGAACTGTTTGCACATCTTCGTGACCCTGCAATCGTGATTCGTAAAGACAGTATCACATTCAACACAGCCTGCATTACAGGTCTGGAGGATGTGGTCTATGTACACGTCATGTTCAACAACGATTTGAAGCGTATTGTTGTGCGTGGCTGCGATGAAAATGACAAGGATGCTCTACGCTGGTGCATTGCAAAGCCGGATAAGCGCAAGAGCCGGAAGATGACCTGCAAGCCGTTTGCAGAACTGGTCTATAAAGAATGGACTGGGACAGCGAATGTAGATATAAGGTGCTGGGGTACAGGATTACCTTTGAAGGGGAAACTCTGTACGTTTTTGATCCTGCTTGTGCCAGAAATTTTCCATGAGGGGCAGAAGCGGAAGAAAGGACCAACTTGCGAACAGCCAGCAGACCAGGAAGCTAAGCCTGTGGATACTCGGAAGGGATTTTACCCGGATGATATTGCAGGTACCTTTGGCGTACCTGTAGAAGAACATCTAAAAGAATCCGAGGTCAAACAGATGGATGGCTATGTATCAATGGGCATTTTAACAGGAAGGACTGTCCCCGATACCGGACTTGATTAAAAATGATTTTATAATACCAAGGGGGAAGCGCGCCCTTTTTGGGAGGTGAGAAGATTGCAGGAAAAAGAACAAAAATGGTATTTCGGGATGCTGGGAGTGACATTCAATTCGGATGAAGGACGAATCACTATCTTCCGTAGCACGCTGGAGGCACTTGGCTGGCCGACGCATTACCGATTTTTGTACAACCGGAAGATGGGGCAGATCGCAGTACAGGCTTGCAAGGCAGAGGATGCCGGGGCGCATCGAGTGACAAGGCTGAATGAAACCAACAGCTGTGAGATTAAGTGTGTGGCCTTTTCCAGAATGATCTATCAGGATGCGCATTGGAATATGAAGAGATCATACCGTTTGGCAGGAAAATCATTCCCGGAACAGAGCCTTGTGAGCTTTTCTATTGCGGGTGCGATTCCGATAGAAAACGGGAAAATACTGGACGCAGCTGTAAGCCCCACAGTTGCCCCACGCTGGGCAGAAGCCAGTCCATCGCAAAACAATCCCAGTTCGGCAGTAAAGCCGACAGTGGGGCTGTCTGAGGGGCGTGTGGGCAAGGCGGGCGAAGCGCCAGAAATTAAGCTGCCAACCGGGTTAGAATCTAGCTTGCTACGGAAATGCAGCCAGCAGGAAGGTAAACGCCGGGGCAGGGAAATAAGTGATTTTATTCACTTATCTCAATAAAAAAGTGATTATAATCACTTATACGGAAAGGGCAAATAAGTGAGCTTTTTTGTCACCCAATGATAATTACATAAAACGGAATAAGTGAACATAATCACTTATGAAACCAGAAAAGTAAATAAAATCACTTATAAGCAAAAAGTGAGTTTTTTGAAAATTGAATAGAAAAATGAATCTCTTGGAGCTACTGATCTGATGGTCGGTAGCTCTTTTCTTTTTGCCTAAAATGAACGAGAAAATCAAAAATGTACCTACATAGGGCGGAAAATGGACATTATACTCCACCCTGTTGCTATTTTTCCGGCGAATTAGAGGTGGTGGAATGTCTACCTCAAACTTTCAGTGGCGGCATGATGGTCTACGGTGGCGTATAAAACTCATGCGAAATACCCCTACTGCGAGCCTGTTTTATTGCAGAGCAAAGTAGTGACATGATACCTTCAATTTTTCCGAAGAATTAGAGGTGGAGGTTGAAAGTGTTGAAAAGCCCAAAAAATCTATTTTTCTGGCAAAAGTTTATTGCAGAGAAAAGACGGACATGATAACTGCAATTTTTCCGGGAAATTAGAGGTAGTGAGTGGCAGATGATTGTTCATGTTGCAACAAGGGAGAAACATGAACTTGTATTATAAGATGAGGTAAGAATAGTGATTATAAGAGTTAAAAAATATGAAAACAGATATTTGTATACTTAATGGTTATATATCTTCTGGTAATGTCAGGCTCTGTTTTGCATAGCAGGCTATACCAAATGGAACAGATCCTCAGCTTCTGGCTCAAACGCTTCGCATTGTGAAGGAGTTGGAATGTTAGGGGATATCACAGCCGCCGATGAAATCTATATCGTAACAGGCAGAACGGATATGCGGAAATCCATTGACGGGCTGTGTGCTATTGTAGAGGATCAACTCCATATGGATCCAGTAAACGCAAAATAGCGAGTACCTTGACATTTTTAGGCGGCTGCTTTGCAGCCACCGATATTTAAGCTTTACGGATCCCTGCCGGAAGTTTTTCTGACCAGGGCAGAAGATCTTCCAGAAAAGAACAATCCTTATCATTCATGTGTTTCGGAATCTCTTCCAGGAGATGCTGCACATAATCAAAAGGTTTCAGATTATTGGCTTTTGCAGTTTCTACAATACTGTAAATGATTGCGGAAGATTTGGCTCCATGAATTGTATCGATCATCTGCCAGTTCTTCTTTTTATGCTCTTAAGCACATAACCGGAAGAACTGGCTGTTCAGTGCCAGTCCGAAGGGAGCTGCCTCTAGCGCTATTGTGTATACAATGGTTGAGATGGCAAAAGCGAATGACCTGAACACCTATAAATATCTGACATATCTCTTGTCACAACGACCAAACGATAAAATGTCAGATGAACAGCTGGAACAGCTTGCCCCATGGAGCGAGACTGCGAAAACGAACTGTCAGAACTAAACCAGAGTAAAACGCTTGCATCTATCATTTTGGTGCAAGTGAATATTCCGGATGGTTTTACATCAGCTGTCCGGTGATATGGAAATCACTTTTTAGATCCGTTTTTGTGCATACCGAATCATAATTTCTGTTGAGACATTGGTAAAGACTGCTACGCACCGCAGATGCGGCAAGGTCTTGACCAATATCCAAACAGAAATGGATAAGTCATCAAGCACAAAATAGGCGATTTCCGAGTACCGGAACTCTGATTTCCAAATTTCCGGAAGTGTGATTTCATCGCACAAGAATATTCAGCAAGCGTAATTCATGGGTAGCGCAGCAATATTTTGCGCTTACCATAATAATCATTAATATAGAAAAAGAGTTACATGAGTTTGAAGGGAAAATCTTATTTCATAGTTAAGGAAGGAACAAAAAAAGCAATGAGTACATTTAAAGACAAAACATTATTAATTACAGGAGGAACAGGTTCTTTCGGAAACGCTGTTCTCAATGGATTTTAGAAACCGATATCAAAGAAATCCGTATTTTCTCACGTGATGAGAAAAAGCAGGATGATATGAGACATGAGTTTCAGGCAAAAATGCCGGAAGCATCAAATAAAATTAAGTTCTTTATTGGGGATGTTCGTGACTTGGCATCTGTAAAGAATGCAATGCACGGGGTAGATTATATCTTCCATGCAGCAGCTTTAAAACAGGTTCCATCTTGCGAGTTCTTTCCGATTGAAGCAGTAAAGACAAATGTTCTTGGTACAGAAAATGTGTTAACTGCAGCAATCGAAGAAGGTGTAAAATCTGTAATCTGTCTTTCTACAGATAAGGCAGCTTATCCGGTGAACGCAATGGGGACAAGTAAGGCAATGATGGAAAAGGTCATCGTAGCAAAATCAAGAACCGTAGATCCGGAAAAAACAAAAATCTGCTGTACTCGTTACGGAAACGTTATGTGTTCCCGTGGATCTGTAATTCCTCTTTGGATCGAACAGATCAAAGCAGGCAATCCGATCACCATTACAGAACCTTCTATGACAAGATTTATTATGAGTTTGGAAGAAGCCGTAGATTTGGTGCTGTTTGCGTTTGAAAATGGGACAAGCGGAGATATTTTGGTACAGAAAGCTCCGGCATGTACGATAGAAGTATTGGCAAAAGCCGTGACAGAATTGTTTGCACCGGGACATGAAATCAAAGTGATCGGTATCCGTCACGGAGAAAAGATGTATGAGACACTGCTTACAAATGAAGAATGTGCAAATGCAATTGATATGGGTGAGTTCTACCGTGTGCCATGTGATAAGAGAGACTTGAATTACGATAAGTATTTCAAAGAAGGTGATGTGGAGAGAAACATATTAACAGAATTCAATTCCAGCAACACAGAATTACTTGATGTGGAGCAAGTAAAAGAGAAGTTGTTGACACTGCAGTATATCAGAGATGAATTAGCGGAGTGGGAGAATCGATAATGAACATTCTTATAACAGGAGCAAAAGGTTTTGTTGGAAAGAACCTTGCAGCCAATTTATATTGTATCAAAGATGGAAAAAACAGAACAAGAGATCTTACAATCGATGAGATCTTTGAATATGATATTGATACCGAGGAATCTCTGTTAGATACATATTGTGAGAAAGCAGACTTTGTTTTCAATCTTGCAGGGGTGAACCGGCCAAAAGAGCAGTCTGAATTTATGGATGGAAATTTCGGATTTGCATCGAAACTGTTAGACACCTTGAAAAAAGCATCATAATACCTGTCCGGTGATGATTTCCAGTTCCATTCAGGCAACCTTGATCGGACGTTATGGACAGTCTGATTATGGAAAGAGCAAACTGGCAGGAGAAGAGTTATTTTTTGAATATGGTAAAGAATGTGGAGCAAAAGTACTGGTGTACCGTTTTCCGAATCTTTTCGGAAAATGGTGCAGACCAAATTACAACAGTGCGGTAGCTACATTCTGCAATAACATCGCAAACAATCTGCCGATACAGGTCAATGACAGGGCTACAGAATTAGAGCTTCTTTACATTGACGATCTGGTAGAGGAGATGCTGGATGCTCTGGAAGGCAAAGAACACCACTGTGAATATCAGGAATTGGATCCGGTAGCAGATGAAGCAGGAAGATATTGTTATGTTCCAACGACCCATAAGGCAACGTTGGGAGAAATCGTAGATTTATTAGAAGCATTCAAAAATCAGCCGAAAACCCTTCTGATCCCGGAAATCCCAGAGGATTCGTTTGCAAAGAAATTATATTCGACATATTTGTCTTATCTGCCAAAAGAGGAGGCCAGTTTTCCACTGAAGATGAATGTGGATGACAGAGGAAGCTTTACAGAGCTGTTGAAAACAGCGAATTGTGGACAGTTTTCTGTGAATATTTCGAAGCCGGGAATTACAAAAGGAGAACACTGGCACAACAGCAAGTGGGAATTTTTTATTGTAGTGTCTGGACATGGTCTGATTCAGGAACGCAAGATCGGAACGGATGAAGTGATCGAATTTGAGGTTTCCGGCGAGAAGATCGAGGCAATCCATATGCTTCCGGGATACACACATAATATCATCAATTTGTCAGAAACAGAGAATCTCGTAACTGTGATGTGGGCAAACGAGCAGTTTGATCCGAAGCATCCGGATACATTTTTTGAAAAGGTGGAAGAAAAATGAGATTGATCATCTTAGGGGCAGCGGATACGGAAAAACCGTAGCAGACATTGCAAGGCAGTCTGGAAAATATGAGCAGATTTATTTTCTGGATGACGGACAGCAAACGTCAGATTTGATATTGGGAACATGCTCAGAATATATGAAATTTGCCGATGGGAATACAGAGATGTATCCTGCATTTGGAAACAATGAAATGCGTTTGGATTGGATGAAAAAGTTATCCGATGCGCAGATTGTACTTCCGCGATTGATACATGCCACAGCTTATGTAAGTCCCACTGCAGAAGTAGGAGTCGGAACAGTTGTATTGCCGCTTGCGATCATAAATACAGATTGTCGGATCCAATCGGGCTGTATTATCAATTGTGGTTCGATCGTAGATCACGGGTGTGTAATTGAAGAAGGCGTACATATTTCTCCGGGGACTGTGATCAAGGCAGAAAATCGGATTCCAAGAGCAACAAAAATTGAGGCGGGCGAAGTGGTTCCATTGCGAGCATACCCGCTATGAGGGAGAATAGAATGAAAACAGAAGTGACATTTAAGAATAATGGGAAACTGAAATTATTGATCATTGTAGGGACTCGTCCGGAGATTATCCGCCTGGCAGCAGTGATTAAAAAGTGCCGGAATTATTTTGATACCATTCTGGCGCATACCGGACAGAACTATGACTACAACTTAAACGGTGTATTTTTTCCATGATCTGGAGTTGGATGATCCGGATGTGTATCTGAATGCAGTGGGTGCAGATCTCGGAGAGACCATGGGAAATATTATTTCCGAATCTTATAAATTGATGGCAGAGATAAAACCGGACGCAGTACTGGTTCTGGGTGATACGAACAGTTGTCTGAGCGTGATCGGGGCGAAGCGTCTTCATATTCCGATTTTCCATATGGAAGCAGGAAACCGTTGTAAAGATGAGTGTCTTCCGGAAGAGACAAACCGCCGTATTGTAGACATTATTTCAGATGTGAATATGGCATATTCAGAACATGCCCGCCGTTATCTTGCGGACTGCGGATTGCCGAAAGAACGTACTTATGTGACAGGCTCTCCAATGGCAGAAGTGCTACATGATAATCTGGAAAAAACTCGAAGCATCCGATGTGCATGCCCGTTTGGGATTGGAAAAGGGAAAATATATCTTGCTCTCTGCACATCGTGAAGAAAATATTGATACAGAGAAGAACTTCTTATCACTCTTTGAGGCAATCAATAAGATTGCAGAGAAGTATGATATGCCAATCTTATATTCTTGCCATCCAAGAAGCAGAAAGAGATTAGAAGCATCAGGATTCCAATTGGATCAACGTGTCATTCAGCATGAGCCGCTAGGGTTCCATGATTATAACTGCCTGCAGATGAATGCATTTGCCGTAGTATCAGACAGCGGAACACTGCCGGAAGAAAGCAGTTTCTTTACATCCGTAGGTCATCCGTTCCCTGCGGTTTGCATCCGTACTTCCACAGAGAGACCGGAAGCTCTGGATAAAGGATGTTTTGTGCTTGCCGGAATCGACAGCAATTCCCTGGTACAGGCTGTGGAGACAGCAGTAGCGATGAATGAAAATGGAGATTATGGAATCCCGGTACCTGATTATGTAGAAGAAAATGTGTCTACAAAAGTTGTGAAGATCATTCAGAGCTATACAGGAGTCGTGAATAAAATGGTGTGGAGAAAGTTTTAAGAGTGTGAAAAACTGTTCACTATATAAGGAGAATCATCGATATGCAAGAATACTCAAGAATTCTGATTGAAGAATTGAGAGAAGCACTTCAGGATTTGGATGATTTTTTGTTTGGATACTAAGTCACTTATCCGGAGGAGCGTCTTATCAAAGCTAAGAAAAGTGTATTGACTTCATAACCGGGTTTGCTATAATCATCTTATAGAATTCCTCTGCCAATGGAGGAATAAAATGGGAAGAACAAAACGATTAAAGGAACTCACGATCAAAGATAATTTTATGTTCGGCGCAGTGATGATGGATGAAGATAATTGCAAAGGTCTTTTAGAAAGAGTGTTGGAGATACAGATCGATCGAGTGGATGTCAGCAAAGAAAAAAGCATAGTGTATCATCCGGAGTATAAAGGTGTTCGCCTGGATGTGTATGCAAAAGATGAGAAGCAGACGCGTTATAACGTGGAAATGCAGGTGGAGAGAAAGCCGGCACTTGGAAAGAGAAGCCGTTATTATCAGAGTCAGATGGACATGGAGATGTTGCTGACCGGAGAAGATTATACGGAACTTCCGGATACCTATGTTATTTTTATCTGTGATTTTGATCCATTTGGAAAAGACAAGTATCGATATACCTTTCGGACAACGTGTCAGGAATCTGAAAATGTGGATTTGGAAGATGGGCGAACCACTGTGTTTTTTAAATACCCGTGGAAAGAACGAAAGTGAAGTTCCGGGAGAATTGGTCACATTTCTGCAGTACATGAAAGAGGATCTTGAGGGAAGCGAAAAGGAGTTTCACGACCCATATGTGGAGCAGTTACAGAAGTTTATCCGCAACGTTAAGGGAAGTCGGGAGATGGAGGAACGCTTTATGATTTTTGAAGAGATGCTGAAAGAAGAACGGGCTGCCGGATTTGCAAAAGGGCGTGCTGAAGGAGTTGCAGAGGGGCGAATTTCTGAGAGTAAGGATACGTTACTCTTATTTTTGCAGAATCTTGGAACGGTTCCTAAAGTACTTTCGGATCAAATTGAAGAACAAGGTGATTTGGATGTACTGAAAGAGTGGATCAGGATGGCATTCCAATCGAAATCTGTGGAAGAATTTGCAAAGAAGATAAAATAAGAATCTACATCGGAGAATATCCGATCTAATATCATCAGCCGTGGCTGTTCTGGCCGGGGCTGATGATAAAAAGGAACAAGTCAATGCCGTTTCGGGCAGATATTCAAAGAAGAGCAGAGGAATTCTATATTTTGTAGTTTGATGATTAGCATAAATATATGGTATCTGTTATAATGAGAGTTAGAAAGTGTGGAAATACTGAAAGGAAGGAATCGGTTTTAGAGGACGAAAGGGGATGATATGCCATGGGCATTTATTTAAATCCAGGAGCAGCAGGGTTTAAAATGTCTTTAAATTCCGAAATATTTGTTGATAAAAGCGAACTGTTAGATGTGACAAATCGCTATGTGAATACACAACAGAGGTTTATGTGTGTCAGTCGTCCGAGGCGTTTTGGAAAGTCAATGGCAGCAGATATGCTGGCAGCCTATTATGATTGCGGGGATGATACAGAGGAATTATTTGAAGGACTTTCCATCAGTCAGTGTAAGTCTTACCGAAAACATTTGAATCAGTATGATGTGCTGAAGATTAATATGCAGGAATTTTTAAGCAGATCAGATGATGTGGAAGGGATGCTTACATTAATGCAAAGAAGAATTCTGTCTGATTTAAAGCAGAAATATCCGGAATATGTACGGGAGGAGGATCTTGTCTTTGCAATGCAGGATGTGTATTCTCACACAAAACGTTCTTTTGTAATCTTGATTGATGAATGGGATTGTTTGTTTCGTGAGTATCAGCAGGATCAGAAAGCCCAGAAAAAGTATCTGGAATTTTTTGCGTGCGTGGCTGAAAGATCAGGATAATGTAGCATTTGCTTATATGACGGGGATTTTGCCAATTAAGAAATATGGTTCCCATTCGGCATTGAATATGTTTACGGAATATTCTATGACAGAACCGGGGGAGCTGGCTGCGTATTTTGGTTTTACAGAAAATGAAGTAAAAAATCTTTGCATGGAATATGGAATGGATTTTGAAGAAGCAAAGGCGTGGTATGACGGGTATGGTTTGATTACGCACAAACAGGACAGAGATATTTGCTATTCTATGTACAGTCCAAAATCTGTTGTGGAAGCAATGCTTCGCCACAAATTCGGAACTTATTGGAATCAGACAGAAACTTATGAGGCGTTAAAAGTTTATATTCAGATGAATATGGATGGTTTGAAAGATGCGATAGTCGGGATGCTGGCAGGAGAGAGTATTCGGATTAATACGGGAACATTCAGTAATGATATGACTACTTTTGCTACCAGAGATGATATTCTGACTTTATTGGTGCATTTAGGATATTTGACTTATGATGGAATCTTAGAATCAGTGAGTATTCCAAACAAAGAGGTTTCCAAGGAATATGTGAATGCTATTAGTACCATGGATTGGAAGGATGAATTTGAACGTAATATCATAAAAGAGCGAGGAGAGGGACATATGAAAAGTTTATTGATTCTCGGAGCAGGTGGCTTCGGGCAGATGGTGAAGGAAACAGCGATCCAGCTGGGGTATGAGGAGATCGTATTTCTTGACGATGCGGCGTTTGGAAAGGACGTAGTTGGAAAGTGCTGCGACTATACGGCCAAGTATGGAGAATACAAGATGGCAGTGGCGGCATTTGGGAATAATCATACGAGATTATTCTGGACAGACAAATTGCTGGAGGCAGGATATGATGTGCCATCGATTGTGCATCCGTCTGCAATTGTGAGTCCAAGTGCGGTTTTGGGACCTGGATGTTTTATTATGCAGCGCGCGGTAGTGAATACGCATACCCATGTGGATCGGGCGGCGCTTGTCAACAGCGGAGCAGTTGTGGATCATGATTCGGTGGTATGCGCCGGAGCGCATGTGGGGCTTGGAAGTGTGGTAAAAGCAAACTGTACGATCGAGCAGGAGAAGAAGGTAGAGGCAGGAGAAGTCA
>ENA-OPYU01000697-OPYU01000697.1-human-gut-metagenome-genome-assembly--contig:-NODE-697-length-12774-cov-2.406341_pt1 | contig 12774 bp, 14 predicted proteins | sample MGYA00242637_ERZ504482 | MGnify/ENA primary metagenome ERZ504482 (study PRJEB26092, sample SAMD00036237) | human gut metagenome | host: Homo sapiens | study: EMG produced TPA metagenomics assembly of...
GTTATCAGAATCTCATTTTTTCCGAACCAGCCGTCATCCATTACAAACAGCTCCACGCCCATATCAGCCGCTTCCTCTGCCATATGGAAAAGCTTTTCCCCTGTAAAATCAAAATAAGTTTCCTTCCCAGTTGTTGATCAAAACCGGACGTCTGGCATTCTTAAATTTTCCCCGGCACAGATGATTTCTGATAGCTTTATGATAATTATGGCTCATTGCCTCAAAACCGCTGTCACTGTACACCATAGCGGCCTCCGGCGTCCAGAAGCTTTGTCCCCGGAAAGCAGCTTATAGCAGAAATTCCCCCGGGTGGATTCCCATCAGAACTCTTGTCTGATCAAACTGGTCCTTTTCTACTGAGCCAGAAAGCTTCCGCTGTAAAGAAGAGATACCCCAAAGCAGTTTCCCTGAGTTTCTGTTGTATGAGGAGCTGCCAGAACCACAAAAGGATTATACTGGTGACTGGAGGTTCCTCTTAAACTTCCCACAGACTGTATGCCATGATGAACTTGCGTACGGGAAACCTGTCGTTCCATTTCATGTTTTCCATAAAACGTCATCCAGTCCCAGTTTCCGCAGGTCTGATCCACACAGCAGGACAGGGCTCTTTCCAGATAAACCTCCTCTTCTCCCAGGTTTTCCACACAGACTGCCCTTGTGATCAGGTCAAATTCCTCAAACACACCATAATAAAGCTTTACCATAATTTCCCCGTCCCGGTCTTTCATGGATATCACAAGTGTGTCCGCCTGTGCGCTGTCTTCTGCGTAAAATGCCGGTAAACCCGGAATCTCATATTTGCCTTTCAGAATCTCATACCCCTGGAACCTAAGATCAGAAGCAGAAACTCCATACTGGTTTCTTACAGCAAAAGCGCTTTCCCTGTAGTCGCCGTTTCCCTGACAGGAATATTCCTGAGGCAGCGTATCCAGTGAATATTTTCTGTCCGTTTCTGCATCATAAGGATTTCCGGAAAATCCGTGATCCCTCTTCTGGATCAGATAGGAAAAATCCATCTGCTCTGTTCTTTTTCCATAGTAGGTATGAAGCAGTACCCCATGTTCATCTGCTTTCATCTGGTACATGCTGTTTTTTGTGCAAAGGGTAAATACTTTTTCATTCACTGCTATTGCCATAATTGTTTCCTCACTTTATCCCCTGTGGAGATATACTTTCTTTATGATTTCAATTCTGTTTTTATCATTTCACTTCTATTTCACTGCTCCGTTTACCACACCGTTCAGAATCTGTTTCTGACAGAACAGATAAAACAGCAGAATCGGGATCAGAGCCAGCAGATAGGATGCAAAGGCCAGGTTATAATTTGTTCCGAACTGCGTCTGGAAATTAAGCTGCGCCAGAGGCAGAGTATTCTTGCCTGTGCCGGACATAATTACAAGAGGCGTCATTACGTCATTCCAGGTTCCCAGGGCAGTCAGTACGGCAACCGTTGCATGCATGGGCTTCATCACCGGAAAAATAATACTCCAGTAAGTTTTCCAGGTTCCCGCTCCGTCCACTCTTGCAGCCTCTTCCAGTGCAAGAGGAATATTTTTCAGATATCCGGAATACAGAAGAAGATTCATAGGCATATAAAATACCACATAAAGGATAATTACTCCAGCCCTGTTTCCGATTCCCATCTGAGATGTCTGTTTTACCAGAGGCATCATAAGAATAGCAAAAGGAACAAACATTCCGCTAACGATGTAGAGATATGCGAATTTATAAAATTTACTGTTTCCCATATTTCTTCCAATGGCATATCCTGCAAGAGAATGTACCAGAATGGCAATTATTACTGTCAGCGCTGTGATCAGCAGAGAATTTCCCAGAGAATTCCAGAAGTCAGTCACTCTCATTGCCTCAGCAAAATTGTCAAAGCTCCAGGAAGAAGGAAAGGAAAGCGCTCCCATAATATCATTTGTCATTTCAGAGGGCTTTTTAAAAGCAATGATCACAGCCATATAAAGAGGAAAAAAGATCGTAAAACAGCCCATGATCAGAAGAATTGTTACAGGCCAGTTGGTTTTGCCTGTGTGCTTGCATTTTTCTTTCATTATAACTGCTCCTCCTTCTTATTCATAAATGTCAGCTGAAATACAGAAATTGCAACAATGACTACAAAAAATATCACTGCATTGGCGCTCTGGAATCCAAACTGTCCGCCGTCCATACCATTTTTTGTAGATTAAAAATGAGATGGATTCTGTGCTCTGTGCAGGGCCGCCTTTTGTCAATGCCATAATCTGATCAAATGCCATCAGGAAGTTTTTCATACAGAGAACCATATTGATGGTAAAAAACGGAACGATCAGCGGAAAGGTCAGGTTTTTAAATTTTGTCCATCCGGTTGCCCCGTCAATGGCTCCCGCCTCATATACATCTTCCGGCACTGTCTGAAGACCGGAAATATAAATGATCGTATTCATTGCAATTGCCTGCCATGCCGCCACGATCACAATGGCAAACCAGGCGCTCTTTGTATCTGCCAGCATACTGCTGCTGAGAAAATCGATTCCAAGAGCTTTTCCCACAGCTGGAAGAATATAAGTAAGATAAAGCTGAAAATATAACCCACTACCAGGCCGCCCAGAACATTGGGAATAAAATAGATTCCTCTGAGCGCACTTTTTGCCCGTATCTTACTGTTCAGCCCCAGCGCAAGGATCAGACTGAAAATATTTACAATAATAGTTGCCACAATGGCAAACTTAAAGGTAAACAAATAGGATTTCCCTACTCTTACGTCCTGAAAAAGATCAATATAATTTCTGAGTCCTACCCAGTCATAGCTTCCATACCCTTTAAAGTTTGTAAAGCTGTAAATAAATCCCTTGATCAGAGGCAGCGTATTAAAAACAAAAAATAATGCCAGAATCGGAATGGTAATCAGCAAAAAAGTACGTTTTCTGTCATTTCCTTTCATGATCTACTTCCTCCTTCCCCGTTTTCCTCCTGGTATTCCTGCACCTTGCGGATCAGATCACGGTTGTATCGCTTCCAGTCGCTGTCAAATTTTTTCAGCCAGGCATCTGTATCCTGATTCATAAGATATGTCTGTATCATTGCATCCACAGCCATTTCCGCCGGATAGTAATGATCCTGATAATCTGTCATTTTTCCCTGTTCAATATATTCCTTCATACCGTCCAGCATAGAAGGCAGGGTAAAGTCTCCCTCTTTGCACGGCACAGCATTCTGATCGTCCAGATAAATCTGGATGTTTTCATCCTCCAGCATAAAACGCAGAACCTCATAGGCGGCTTCTTTGTCTTTGCAGTCCTCCATAACGCAGAACTGAAGGTCAACACCTGAGTTCAGGATCTGACCGTCTGCGCTGTCATTTGCCGGGAACACAAAAGAATCAATATTCATATCAGGATTTACTGATTTAATCTGAGGTACCGCATAGCTTCCGATACAGTACATGGCAGACTCTCCTCTTGCAAAAGCTGTGCAGGCGTCATTATAACTGTATGCATAAGGATCCTCCTGAGCATAGGGAAGAAGCTGAAGGATCTTTTCTGCCAGTTCCCGGTATTCCACTGAGAAAGTCGTCTCTCCTCTGTTTACCTGCTGGCACACATCTGCGGGAGCCAGATCACAGGCCATTGCATTCCAGGGCGCCAGACAGGTCCAGACATCCTTAAATCCAAAATAAAGCGGCTGCTGTCCGGATGCCTGAATGGTATCAAGAAGTTCAAGAAACTCATTCCAGGTTTCAGGGATCTCCCATCCATTTTCTTCAAACATATCCTTGTTATAAAGAATACCTGCGGCATTTGCGGCATAAGGAACTGCATATACTCCATCCTTTGGAATAAATTCCAGATTTTTGTCAATGTCCAGATATGCCTGCTTGATATCTGCCAGTCCCTCAAAGTCAGAAATATCCATCAGCATATCCGCATCCAGAAAATTGGAATAATTAATATCTCCTCCGATTCCGATAATATCCGGCTGATCCTCTTTGATAAATCTGGTCTTCAAAACAGTCATAGCCTCATTGGGAGACTCTATGACCAGCTCAATATCATCATGAGAAGCATTAAATTTTTCTTCCATCTTCTCAAAAAGCTTTTACTGCCTCCGGTTTGTACTGGACCATTTCTATTTTTGTCTTTTCATTGTCCTTTTCCGAAGCTCCGCAGCCGGACAGCACCATACCGGAACCAAGAATTCCTGCCAGGGCTGCCCAGGTAAACAGTTTTACTTTTCTCATTACGTTTCCCCTTTCCTCTGTTTTTCGATCCCTTTATATTCTGTACAGTTTATACGGTTTCTTATGAATCCATTTTATCATTACCTTATCTTTCGGTAAATGGAGGCATGAATCCATTTTCATATCATAATGCGTTTTTCACGAATATAGTTGAAGTTACTACTCATTCAGGTATATAATATAAAAAAAGTCAAGTTTTTTTGTTTAAATATAACATAATTATCATTATTTTTTTGAGCACTATTGCACATATACAAATTAAAAAGGAGGAATAAATATGCCTATTCCCTTGTTCCATGTGTTTTCTGACGATCGCTTTATGGATCTGACCTTATACCAGTATGGGTATGAAAAATGCCGTCCTCTCCACTCCTTTGGGTCCTTCTGTCAGAAATCACTTTCTGTTCCATTATATTTTTTTGCCGGCAAAGGCACACTTCTTGTTGACGAAACAAAACCTCAACAAAGAATACAAGCTTCACGGCGGTATGGGTTTTCTCATTGAACCGGAACGGATCAACACCTATTTCGCCGACAGAGAAGATCCCTGGGAATATGCATGGGTGGAATTCAGCGGACTGAAGGCAAAAGAGATCCTGGATACTGCGGGACTTTCCACGGAATCCCCTGATTTTTATCCCCACCTCCCATCAGATTTCCGAAACTCTGAAAAGTGAACTGCTCCATCTGGCTTCCAGTCCCTCCGAAACCTCGTCCCTTCATCTGATCGGACACCTTTATCTGATCATGGACGCCCTGCTTACAGGTTCCGCCTCCAGACGCAGAGTTCAGAACGGAAAACGATCCCAGTTTTATACGGATGAAGCCATTACCTTTATCTCTCAGAATTATGCGCTTCCCATTACCATAGAAGATATGGCTCAGAGACTGAATCTGGACAGAAGCTACTTCGGCAAAATTTTTAAAGAAGTGATCGGACAGGCTCCACAGGAATTCCTGATCTACTACCGTATGTCCAAAGCCGCAGAACTTCTGAAAACCTCAGATATGCCGGTGAAAAACATCAGTGTTCAGGTAGGCTATCCCAATCAGCTTCACTTTTCCCGGGCTTTCAAAAATGTATATGGACAGTCTCCCAGAGAATACCGACAGAAAAAACCGGATCATTCATGAATAGCTGTTCAGAATCCTGGAGTATTTATGCCAAAAACGCCTGGCCGGACAGTGCTGTATGATCAGTAGCAATAACCCTTAATTCCAAATAAAATCAGTAAGAAAAAATATTTACAAGTAGTTTTTGAAAACTATATAATAGAATGCAGAGGTGATAAACTATGACGATCAATACACAGGATATGATAGGCAGTATACTGGAAAGTATTTCAAGAATTGATTATATTAAACCGGAAGATATTCCGAACATTAATTTATACATGGATCAGGTCACTACTTTTATGGAGGAACAGCTTGCCTCCTCCAAGCGTTATCCGGAAGATAAGATCCTGACAAAAAGCCATGATCAATAATTATGCCAAAAATAATCTGCTCCCGTCCCCGGAAAAGAAACGTTATTCCAGGGAGCATCTTCTTCTGCTTATTTTTATTTATTATTTTAAAAACATTCTTTCCATTAATGACATCCAAACGCTTCTGGGGCCTATCACAGAAAAATATTTCCGTTCAGATTCAGACATGGATCTGACTGCTGTCTACAACGAGGTGTTCAGCATGGAAAAGGACCAGGTAGAGCTTCTGAAAGAAGATCTGGTAAAACGCTACCATACCGCTGAAGCTACTTTTGAATCAGCGCCTGAAGAAGACCGCAGATTTCTGAAGCTTTTTTCCTTTATCTGTCTTCTGAGCTTTGATGTGTACACAAAAAAATTGCTCATCGAGCAGCTTGTAGATGAACTGCGGGATGAGAACAATGAAGAATTTACCAAAAGCAAAAAAGTCGAAAAAATTAACATTGCTTCTGATCACCGGTGATATAAAAGGGGAACTTTTTCAAGCCCCCTTTTTGGCATTTCGCTTTACATTCAGCGAAGTTCTTTTTTATCAGTAAAGATAATCTTTATTTACATATCCGCTTTTTTGCCAAGCTTCGGAGAATATACATACCAGTAGGTTGAATCACTGGTATCCGTTACGTGTACCGTATCGCCGGTATATAATTCCCCCGATCTCATTGGCTGCGTCATAGGCTTTGGCACTTCTCAAAGCAAGATATCCCTTACTTACGCTGACTGTTTTTGTAACAGTTCCTGAGGAAGAAGAACCTCCTGTCAGATAATTCTTGTTTACAAATCCGTTTTTGCCAAGCTTCGGAGAATATACATACCAGTAGGTAGCGTCGCTGGTGTCGATCAGCTGTACTGTATCTCCTGTATACAGTTCCCCAATCTCATTGGATGAATCATAGGCTTTGGCATTTCTCAGAGCAAGATAGCCCTTGCTTACGCTGACTGTTCTTGTTTCTCCTGAAGTGCCGGAAGAGGTGCCCTGAAGATAATTTTTGTTTACATATCCGCCCTTGCCAAGTCCGGGAGCATATACCAGCCAGTAAGTGTCATCATTTGTGTTGGCGATCTGTACGGTATCTCCGGTATACAGCTTGCCCACCTCATTTTGCTGTCATAGGCCTTGTCGTTTCTCAGGGCAAGATAACCGCTGTCTACCTTTACTGTTCTGGAGCCTGCTGAATTTGCCAGATACGCTCTGTTCACATATCCTGTTTTTCCATGCTTTGGAGAATAAACAGTCCAGTAAGTAGACCCACTTGAATCCGTTACATCCACCGTATCCCCGGTATACAGCTCTCCGATCTCATTGGATGAATCGTAGGCTTTTGCATTTCTCAGAGCAAGGTATCCTGAAGCAACTGTTACTGTGTAATTATTTGCCGCAAATCCGGTCTCTGCTGTTACAGGCAGAGACAGCACAAATGCCACTGCAAATAGCGCCGCCCATTTCAAAAGGGCAATTCCTGAAAACTCTTTCCATTTCCTACTCATATCGTTGTCCTCCTTTTAGAATATTATGTGAATCAGCTCCTTTGCTGTTTCAATCCCTGTAAACGACGTCCCTTCTGCTGCCTTTCCTACTGCTGATAATAGTCGTAAATCTGCCGGCTCAGCGCCGCTATGGTGCTCTGGGCAGAGCCTGCTTCTGAAAGCTGCTCTGACATAAATACAAGAATCAGATCATTTTGTGTATTGTAAATAATTCCCGCATCGTTTTCCACATCTGCAAGCTCCCCTGTTTTATTTGCCACACTGACGCCTGCAGGCATCCGGGCTGGAATCTTGTTCCTTCTCTCCTGAGCTGCCAGAAGATCAAACTGTGCTGCTGCCTTTGGATCTCCTGACTTCCATCCGTCATAAATCTTTTAAGAAAATGTCCGCAGTCTGCAGGAGACGTATAATTATCATCCAGTTCATTGCTGTGCAGCAAAAGCCTTCCCATGTGCGTATTGCTGTATCCGTTTACACTGCAGTATTCATTGACAACATTCATTCCCACAGCAGCGTCTCCGCCTCCCAGATATCCGGTAAGAGTATTTGCCGCATCATTGTCGCTGACAGTAATCATGGAACGGAGATTGCTGTCCACGTTTCCCTGACCGTACTGCGCTGCCAGATTATCATAATTCTCATAAGCAGCTCCCATAATATAAAGCTTGATGAGACTGGCAGCCTGCATTCTGTGTTCATTGACACTTCCCTCTGTGTTTGCTGAAATATTACATACATATGCGGACCAGCTTCCGTTATTTGTGGGAAACGCCAGACTGGAAAGCAGTCCGGAAAGCGCTTCATCTGTTACTGCTCCTGAGGATTGAGTTCCCCCGAACACACTTCCTGATGAAGCATCTGACGGAGGTGAAAGCGCTCCGTCCCCTGTGCCATTCTGTATCTCCTCCTCAGGCGGCGGCTCCGGATGATGATCCGGATCTCCCTGTGGTTCTGAATTTTCCGGTTCCTCTGCCTCGAGCTGAGGCCCCTGCATTTCTCCCGGAGTAATTTCCGGCTGTGTCTCTTCCTGTTCCTCTGCAGGCGCCTCTGCCACCTCCTGTACTTCCTCTTCTGTCTGCTGCGCCTTGTCTGTTCCGCAGGAAGACTGAGCCGAGATTACCAGGAACGCCAGAGCCAGTAATCCTGCCTTTTTTGCATTCATGTAACTTTTTTCATTCCTTCCCCTGCAATCCACCTTTTCCTGTGTGCAATTTGCATATTTTATTCCGTGTTTTTTGCAGTTTTTTCATGTATTGTTATTATAATTTTAATCTAAAAGTCTTGCAAGTATTTTTTTGCTTTTCAAATTGTTTATTATAGCTTATCATATAGGAAACAGGATTCTGTAAAATCCATGTTCAGCAAATGCTTTTCAATTTTTATATCACATAAATCATTATTTTGCAGGAGGATTCATATGAAAAAAAGTACTGAAATTTCTTTCCGCCGGATTTCTTATACTGACCTTCCCGGTTACTGCCCTTGGCGCTTCCTACGAAAGCGAGGAAGGCCAGGCCATGATAGGGCCCCCCTCTTCCCAGACAGAGGACGGCTCCGAATCCTTCTCTGATTCCCCCGTGAGGGAACCCCCTCCGGCATCGACTGGGACGCCGCCAATACCGCTGCGTCTCCGGCCTCAGGAAGCGGTGATTTCACTGTGGTGATCGACCCCGGACATCAGGGGCCTTCTGTTGATATGAGCGCCCCGGAGCCTATGGCTCCCGGTTCCAGTGAAACCAAGGCAAAAGCAACCTCCGGCACACAGGGAAACTTCTCCGGCGTTCCGGAATATGAGGTCAACCTGCAGGTTTCCCTTCTTTTACAGCAGGAGCTTACTGACAGGGGCTATCGAGTTGTTATGACAAGAACCGATAATGAAACCGCTATCAGCAATAAAGAACGAGCGGAGCTGGCTTCTCAGCAAAATGCTGATATTACAGTGCGAATTCACGCAAACGGCGCAGGAGACAGCTCTGCTTCCGGAGCCCTGACCATGGCTCCCACTTCTGCCAACCAGTATCTTTCCTCAGATATCATAGAAAAAAGCAACACTCTTGCTTCCTGTATCATCAACCACTACTGCGCTGCCACAGGGCTTGGAAATCAGGGCATCATATCCTCTGACAATATGACAGGAACCAACTGGAGCACTGTCCCTGTTGCAATTCTTGAAATGGGATTTATGAGTAATCAGAATGATGATCTTTATATTACCAATACTGCCAACCATCCGGCAATGGTTGCCGGGATTGCAGATGGGATTGACGAATATTTCAGTATTGTAGAACCGCAGACAGCAGCCAGAGGCCAGCATCTCAGTCAGCTTACGGAAAGCCTTCAGACTCAGTATACTTCTCCTTTGGAAAAATCAGGTGAAAACTGGGCGATTGCTGTTATGGACCCTGCTACTGACGATTACAGCACCATCCATGCAGAAGAGACCATGCAGGCTGCCGGTCTGATCCGGTCCTATATCATGGGCGCCGTATATGAAAAACTGGTTTATCCTGATCCGGCCTCAGAGGCATCCGTCGATTATCAGCAAAACCCTGAAGCCCCTTCTCCAAAAGATGATCGCATCCAATGACAGCAACGCTGCCAATGAACTTGTTACCCTTCTGGGCAGCGGAGATTTTAAATCAGGCGCTGCTGCTGTAAACCAGTTCTGCCAGGATCATGGATTTACATCCACCAGACTGGAAGCGCCACTTACCGCAGACAGCTCAGAAAAAACCAATACCACCAGCGCCTCAGACTGCTGCCGCCTTCTTTCTGAAATCTATAATCAGACCCTTGTAAACAGCAATGCTTCCTCAGAAATGCTGTCCCTTCTGAAGCAGCAGGCAGAAAAGGATAAGATTCTCTCAGGTTTGCCGGCTGAAACAGAAACTGCCGGTACAGAAGGCACTCAGTCAGATTCTGTTGAAAACAATATGGCAGTTGTACTGGACAGCGCCAGCCCCTATGTGTTCTGTGTTTTGTCCAATAATATAAAAAATTCCTCAGAAGCCAAAGAAAATACAAAAAAGATTTCTGCGGACATATACCAGTATATGACCTCTGAGTCCAAATCTCCGGACACTCCTTCATAAGAAAAAAGCAGAGATGCGGTAAAGCCCGTATTCTCTGCTCTTTTTAATCTGTGTATTATTCTGTTTTTTCGGAATTTTCTTTCTGAGCTTCCTTTTCTCTCATTCTGGAAAAACCATTTCGTAGCCGTCATTTCCGTAATTCAGAGAACGGTTTACACGGCTGATAGTGGCAGTGGATGCACCTGTTTTTTCTGAGATATCCAGATATGTCCGTTTATCCGTCAGCATTTTTGCTACCTCAAAACGCTGTGACAAAGAAAGAAGTTCATTGATCGTACATACATCCTCAAAAAACCGTATAACATTCTTCTTTATCTTTTTAAACAAAAGAATCGCTTCAAAATAGGTGATCTACCTCTTTCTGTTCTGATTTTTTTCACCCATATTCTCTGCTCCTTTAAATCACTGTCCTATTACTGCATAACTACATTTTAACACTTTAGCACGTGATAGGCAAGTGCTTTTTGCCGGAAAAACAGATAACATACAAAGAAAATTACAGGTATCCTCAAATGGCACAAAATGGATGTATAATAAAGGGGATACAAGGAAATAAAACTGAAAACGGAGGTTTTTATGAAATACGCATCTGTTCTTGATCTTCATACACATACAGTTGCCAGCGGACATGCCTACTGCACCATTCACGAAATGGCTGCCGCTGCTGCCGGAAAAGGCCTTGAAATTCTCGGAATTACAGAGCATGCGCCTGCCATGCCCGGTACCTGCCATAACGTTTTACTTTCATAACCTGAAGGTTGTCTCCAGAGAGCTGCACGGCATCCGGCTGCTTTTGGGTACTGAGCTTAATATTCTTGATTCAGACGGACAGGTAGATCTCGGGGGAAAAAGAACTCAGAAATATGGACGTGGTGATCGCCAGCCTTCATCTTCCCTGCATGAAACCGGGTTCACGCGCTGAAACACAGAAGCATACCTGAATGTTATGAAAATCCCTATGTAACATTATCGGCCACCCGGATGACGGACGCTATGAAATTGATTATCCTGCACTTGTTCAGGGAGCCAGAGAATACGGCAAGGTTCTGGAGCTGAATAACCATTCTCTGGAGCCATCCTGCTTTCGCCAGGGCGCAAAAGAAAATGATACGGAAATGCTGAAATTGTGCATGAAATATCAGGTGCCTGTTGTTATGAGCAGCGACGCTCATTTTGACAGCGCCATCAATGAGTTTGAAAGCGCGCGCAGCCTTCTTGAAGAGCTTGATTTCCCGGAAGAACTGGTTTTAAACCGCTCTGCAGAAGCCCTGAAACCCTTTGTAAACCGTAAATTTTAAAAAGTATTTCTGACATTCCCAGGGATTAACAGTAATAACACAAAACCAGATTTATACTTCAAATGGAGTGATATTATGGATTATTTGAATATGCAAAATCAAAAACTCTGGACAGAGAATCTCCTCTTGCTTCCCGCCTCCGCCCCACTTCTCTGGAAGAGGTTGTAGGCCAGGAACATATTGTAGGAAAAGACAAGCTGCTGTACCGCGCTATCAAGGCTGATAAACTGACCTCTGTTATCTTTTACGGACCTCCCGGAACAGGCAAAACAACACTGGCAAAAGTAATAGCCAATACTACCAGCGCTAATTTTACTCAGATCAATGCAACTGTAGCAGGAAAAAAAGATATGGAAGCCGTTGTAAAAGAAGCCCAGGATAATCTGGGCATGTACGGCAAAAAGACGATTCTTTTTATTGATGAGATCCATCGCTTTAACAAAGGACAGCAGGATTATCTTCTTCCTTTTGTAGAGGACGGAACAATCATCCTGATCGGCGCAACTACAGAAAACCCTTATTTTGAAGTCAACAGCGCTCTTTTGTCCCGATCCATTATCTTTGAACTGAAAGCTCTGAGCAATGAGGATATTCAGACTTTGATCCTCCGGGCTGTGAACGACTGTGACAGGGGCATGGGAAATTACGGTGCTGTCATTGATCAGGATGCTGTGGAATTTCTGGCAGATATGGCAGGCGGCGATGCAAGAAGCGCGCTGAATGCAGTAGAGCTTGGAATCCTTACCACACCAAAAAGCCAGGACGGCCTCATCCATCTGACTCTTGACGTTGCTTCAGAGTGCATCCAGAAACGAGTGATTCAGTATGACAAAAAAGGCGACAATCACTATGATATTATTTCTGCCTTTATAAAAGTATGACGCGGCTCCGACCCGGATGCAGCTGTATACTATCTGGCTAAAATGCTCTATGCAGGGGAGGACGTCAAATTTATTGCCCGAAGAATCATGATACTGGCATCCGAGGATATTGGAAACGCTGATCCTCAGGCAATCTGTGTAGCTGCCGCTGCCGCACAGGCTGTTGAGCGGGTAGGTATGCCGGAATCTCAGATTATTCTCTCCCAGGCTGTTGCCTATATGGCCTGCGCCCCAAAAAAGCAACTCTGCAGTAAACGCAATCGCTGCTGCCATGGACTCTGTAAAAAAACACGGACTACTGTG
>ENA-OPYU01000698-OPYU01000698.1-human-gut-metagenome-genome-assembly--contig:-NODE-698-length-12750-cov-3.582429_pt1 | contig 12750 bp, 15 predicted proteins | sample MGYA00242637_ERZ504482 | MGnify/ENA primary metagenome ERZ504482 (study PRJEB26092, sample SAMD00036237) | human gut metagenome | host: Homo sapiens | study: EMG produced TPA metagenomics assembly of...
GATGTTCCAAATATTCGTCGAAAAAACTTCGACTTTTGCAGTCTCGAAAAGACTGATTTTGTCCCCCGCCTTCATCACATAAGAATTATAAGTTGTACCGAATTCCGTATACATGATAATATCAAATACTCTGAGTTGATCGTCAATAATACCTGTCCAATAAAAATCATCTCTTAATTTCAAACTTTTCATTTTCTGCCTCCTCTTTTTCTTTTTTATGAAACTCCGTTTTTCTTGCAAATATCCGCCAGACAGCACTTCTCGCAGTACGGCTTTGTCCTTGCCGTACACACATCCCGCCCGTGGAAGACAAGCCTGTGACAGAAATCGCTTCCCTCCTGAGGAGGAATGATCTTCCACAATGCCATCTCGACCTTTTTCGGTTCTTTTATCCCATCTACGAGTCCGATCCGGTTTACAAGCCGGATACAATGCGTATCTGTCACAATCGCAGGTTTCCCGAACACATCACCCATGATAAGGTTTGCGCTTTTTCTTCCGACTCCCGGAAGTTTCATCAGCGCGTCAAAATCATCCGGCACTTTCCCTTCATACTCATCCCGGATCATCTTCATACAGCCGCTGATATCGCGCGCCTTGCTTCTGCCAAGACCGCACGGACGCACAATTTTCTCAATCTCATCTACATCCGCTTCCGCCAAAGCTTCCACTGTCGGATATTTTTCATATAACCCTTCCACCACTACATTGACACGGGCATCTGTACACTGTGCCGCAAGCCGCACACTGACAAGCAGTTTCCATGCCTGATCATAATCAAGCGTACAGCCGGCGGACGGATATTCTTTTTTCAGCCGCTCGATCACCTGTAACGCACGCTGCTTTTTTGTCATCTTTGGTATCCCTCCGCTATCACTTCTCATCCATATGTTTTCTCAGTTCGGCAAGAGCTTCTGAAAATCTTTTTGACACAGCCGTCGGATTGCCTTTCAAATGTCTTGCTGCACGGATATAGCTTCTGTCTGTTCTGTCGTGCATCTTCGTCATCTCCCGGGAAATATTTTTCTTGATCTTCGCATATTCTTCCCGTTTATCTTCGCCGATCAATTCGTCAACCTTTGATGTAAATTCTTCCTTCATCAACAGTTCCGCCCTCTCCGACAATCTTGCAAGAAGACGCTGTCTCTCTTCGCGCCTTGCATGAACACGCGCCAGATATTCTTCTTTGCGTGAATTGATTTGTTCGCGGCGTTTCTTCTTTTGAACTTTGATCTCTTCTTTGTATCCCTCTACCATTTCTTCTGCGCGCTGACGGTAACTGTCCATATGCTCTTCTGCCAGTTTTTTTCTCGTAATCTTCCGCCATTTCTTCCGCACGTCCGCGGTAATCCTCTACATGTTCTTCTACACGCCTGCGATAATCTTCTACAAACTCACCTGCGCGCTGTCGATAATCTTCCACAAACTCACCTGCGCGCTGTCGATAATCTTCCACAAATTCTTCAGAAGCGACTTTTAATTTCTCCTGTATCTTCCTGATCTGCTTTTTTGCTTTCTTCAAGCTGTGCAAGAATCCGCTTCAGATCCATCGCATCATTAAACGACTGCGTCACATCGACCGCCGCCGCAACAGTCAGCACAAATGCGATACCCTCCGCAATAATCGTCGGAATCTTCAGCACCGCTCCCTCGATCGGTACATGAACAAACTTAACAAGTAAAACGGAAAACAATCCCCACCCCAAAGACGAGGTAAGACAAATATATCCGTTCAGATTAAATTTCTGATTGCTGTAATCCCAGTATTTCACATTGAAAAGTCTCTCCATAACCGCCCCTGTAACGTATTCCAACAGCGTTGCTCCAACCATGCCGAATAAAAAGATCAACGGAATACTGTCTCTGACTCTGATCGTACTGATCAAGACCGCAAGCGCTCCGAATCCATAGATCGGCAGCATCGGCCCGTACATAAATCCGCGGTTTACCCAGCGGCGTTTCCGCACAGAAACAAAGCAGCATTCCCATACCCAGCCGATAAAACTGTAAATGAAAAAGAACAATACCCATTGTGTCAGATGATATGACTGCATGTTTATTTCTCCTCAATCGCTGTAATCAGGTCAACTCTTCTTTGATGACGTCCTCCTTCAAACTCAGCGTCAAGCCATGTCTCTACGATCATTTTCGCAAGCTCCGCTCCTACCACACGAGCTCCGAACGCCAGGATATTACAGTTATTGTGCACTCTTGCCATCTTTGCCGTAAACGGCTCGCTGCAAACCGCGGCGCGGATTCCTTTTACTTTATTTGCCGCAAGAGAAATTCCAAGACCTGTTCCGCAGATCAGGATTCCCTGTTCAACCTCGCCTGCTGCCACTGCTCTTGCCACGATTTCCCCGTAGACCGGATAATCACAGCTCTCGCTTGAATTTGTTCCGTAATCTACTACTTCATGTCCTTTTTCTTTCAGGAAACTAATGATTTCCGCCTTTAATTCTAATGCTGAATGGTCATTTCCGATTCCGATCTTCATATTCTTCTCCTTTTCTTTTCCACTTTATTTTATTTACATGCTTCTTTACAATAAAATTGATTTCTCTATCATCATAACAAATCCGGCGCTGTGATTCAATAAACCTAATTTACAAAACGCTCTTTAGAAAGCCGGTTCTGTCAAACAATTTTTATAAAAATATTTCCTCAAGTTGTTCCGGTTTCCCGGCGCGATAAGTCGCATCCGCTTCTGTTTCCGGTTCGCCCCATACCGCATGAACACAATCCACTCCCGCATTGAGGGCGCATGCCATATCTGAAGCGCTGTCTCCGATATAGACGGTTTCTTCTTTCCGCGCTCCTGACAGTTCCATATATTTCAGCAGCGGCTGTGCCGACGGTTTATGCTCTTTCGTGTCATCGGCACATATGCATATCGAAAAATATTTTCGTATCGGAAGCTGATCAAGAACAAGCTCCAGTTCCTCGCGTGTTCTTGATGTTACGACACCAAGCGTACTTCCTTTTTTCTCCAGTTTTTCCAGAAGTTCTTCTATTCCGTCAAAAATGCGGATCATATCGATGTTCTTCTCTTCATTTGCCACCCACATTTCGACTGCGCCCGGGATTTTTTCTTCTTCCACCCGAGAAGATGCATATTTTTCACAGATGTATTAGCCAGCACAAACTTCAGATCTTCTATCTCGTACCGCTCTCCTTTTACCGTCATGAGCATCTCCTGCAATGAATATAATATGCAGTCTCTCGTATCGATCAGTGTTCCGTCCACGTCAAAGACAATATGTCTGTATTTTGCCATTCCTATACCTCCCGCTGTCTTCTCAAATCTTTTTGCTTCTTTCTTTTTCGTTTTTCAGGAAATTCCTCTCATCGTAAGCTGTATCCTCTTCTTTTTCATATCCACGCTCATCACCTTTACATCCACAACGTCTCCGACGCTCACTGCCTCAAGGGGATGTTTGATATAACGGTCTGTAATCTGGGAAATATGTACGAGACCGTCCTGATGAACTCCGATATCCACAAACACGCCGAAATCAATGACGTTTCGCACCGTTCCTTTCAATATCATTCCTTCTTTTAAATCTTTCATTTCCAGTACGTCCGTTCTAAGAATCGGTTTTGGCATCTCGTCACGCGGGTCGCGCGCAGGCTTTTCCAACTCTTTTACGATATCGCGCAGGGTGATCTCGCCGATTCCTAATTCTTCTGCCGTCGCTTTATAGTCTTTTATCGTAAGAGATAATCCCGCCAGATTATGAGCCGCCACATCTTCCGGTGAATACCCCTGCTTTTGCAAAAGGCCTTTTGCCGCTTCATATGATTCAGGATGGACGCCCGTACCGTCAAGCGGATTCTCTCCGTCGCGGATTCTCATAAATCCCGCACATTGTTCAAACGCTTTCGGCCCAAGTTTCGGCACTTTCAGAAGTTCTCTTCTGCTCGTAAACTTTCCGTGCTCCTCTCTGTAGGCTACAATATTTTTTAGAAATCGCCGAACTGATTCCCGAAATGTACGATAAAAGCGGCGCAGACGCCGTATTCAAATCAACGCCGACTTTATTAACGCAGTTCTCTACGACTCCCCCAAGCTTTTCTCCCAGTTTCTTCTGATTCATATCATGCTGATATTGTCCGACGCCTATCGACTTCGGATCGATCTTCACAAGTTCGGCCAATGGATCTTGAAGTCTTCTCGCGATGGACGCCGCGCTTCTTTGACCTACATCAAACTTCGGAAATTCCTCACTTGCAAGCTTACTTGCCGAGTAGACAGAAGCTCCCGCTTCATTGACGATCACATACTGAACCTGCTCAGGTATCTCTTTCAAAAGTTCCACGATAAACTGTTCTGATTCACGGGAAGCAGTTCCGTTTCCAAGCGAAATAAGTGAAATATGATATTTCGGAATGATCTTCTTTAGCAAGTCCTTACTTGCCTTGATCTTCTGCGGAGTCGTCGGAGCCGTCGGATAAATGACCGTAGTTCCGATCACCTTTCCCGTCGGATCGACAACTGCCAGTTTACATCCCGTACGAAACGCCGGATCCCATCCAAGCACTACTTTCCCCGCGATCGGCGGCTGCATGAGAAGCTGATGCAGATTTTTCCCGAATACGTCGATTGCTCCGTCTTCCGCTTTCTCCGTCAGTTCATTTCTTATCTCCCTTTCGATCGCAGGCTCGATCAGACGTTTATAACTGTCCTCGACAACTTCTTTTAAGACCGAAGTCGTATACGGATTATCATTTACAATCGTCTTTTTCTCTAAATATCTCAGAATATCTTCCTCCGGAGCCTCTACTTTGACCGTCAGTATTTTTTCTTTCTCACCGCGGTTCAGCGCAAGAATCCGATGTCCGGCAAGCTTTTCAACCGATTCTTCAAATTCGTAATACATCTCGTAAACAGATTCTGTCTCCTGGATCTTTGCTGTAGAACGATCTTTTCCTTTTTCATCGTCGTTTTTCTGATCCATGTACGATAATCCGCATTATCGGAAATGATTTCCGCAATAATGTCTTTTGCTCCGGCGATTGCTTCTTCCTCTGTCTTTACTTCTTTTTCTTCCGAAATATATTGCTTTGCGGTTTCTTCCAAAGGTTCTTTTGCCTGCTGCAGCATCATATACGCTGCCAAAGGCTCTAATCCTTTTTCTTTCGCGATCGTTGCCCTCGTCCGCCGCTTCGGACGATATGGCCGATACAGATCTTCCACTGTCACGAGCGTCTCAGCTAAAAGGATCTTCTCTTTGAGTTCTTCTGTCATCTTTCCCTGCTCTTCAATGCTCGAGATCACCTGCTCTTTCTTCTCTTCCAGATTTCTCAGATAGAGAAGTCTTTCATGAAGCTTCCTAAGCTGCTCGTCGTTGAGTGACCCGGTCGCTTCTTTTCTATATCTCGATATAAACGGGATCGTATTCCCTTCATCGATCAAAGTTACCGCCGCGTCAATCTGCCAGCGGTTCACATCAAGTTCTTCTGTCAGTTTTTGATTGATATCCATTTATAAAAATCCTCTCTCTAAATTAATTCACAAACAGCATTATACATAGTTTACCACACACGTACATTCCATTCCACCTTTTCCCGCGAACTTTACACGACTGCTTTACATTATTGACCGGTCTTGTCTGTCTTTGTTATAATATATGACTGAACTGACGCAATACAAAAACAGACATGCGAAACCCGGCATATAAAAATTGCCGCCTCGTTTTGCGCGCCGAAACGAAATGGAGAAGTTATGGAACGTACGATCACATATAAAATAACCGACAGCGGACAAAACATCCGTATTGACAGTTTTCTCCGAAAGCACGGATATTCCATGCAAAATCTGACACTTCTTAAAAAAAGTGCCCGAAAGCATTTTAAAAAATCGGAGAATGGTCTTATATGCAAACAACACTTCAGGCAGGAGATATTCTGACTGTCCGCATTCAGGAAGAAACTTCCTCTCCGAATATTCCCGCTGTCAATCTGCCGATCGATATTGTCTATGAAGATGAAGATATCATAGTGATAAACAAAGCTGCCGGAATGCCGATCCACCCTTCTCTTAACAACTATCGAAACTCTCTTGCAAACGCGCTGATGTGGTATTATGAACAACAAAACGAAACCATTTTAGTTTTCCGCTGTACAAACCGTCTTGACCGGGACACTTCCGGTCTGACTGTCGTTGCGAAGCATATGGTCAGCTCTAATATCTTATCTTCCATGACCGCCCGGCATCAGATCGAACGGGAATATCTCGCCATTGTACGCGGACACGTCACTCCTTTTGAAGGAACGATAAATGCTCCGATCGGACGAACCGGAAGTTCTCTCATCGAACGGAAGATCGATTTTGAAAACGGCGAACATGCAATTACCCATTACCACACAGTTTTTGTAAAAAAACGGGCTTTCACTCGTTTCTCTTATTTTAGAAACAGGCCGCACACATCAGATCCGAGTCCATATGAAACACCTCGGATTTCCTTTGATCGGAGATTATCTGTACAATCCGGATATGGAACTGATCGACCGGCAGGCGCTTCACTCTCACTGTCTTCGCTTTCTCCATCCGATAACCGGAAGACAAATGACATTTACCGCCGATCTGCCCGAAGACATGGCAAGATTGTTTGCCTGAGAACCCCTTGAAAATCATTCTTTAAAATTATTCATTTTTATTCCAAAAAGGGTTGACATATTTCAAAACCTATAATATAATAAATTTCGCTGTGAACGAAACAGCAAATGTGCGATTAGCTCAGCTGGATAGAGCGTCTGGCTACGGACCAGAAGGTCGGGAGTTCGAATCTTCTATCGCACGTACGAAAATGAGATGTTGCTTATGCAGCATCTTTTTTGATTGTAAAATAATTCTTGATCAGGCTCGGATTTTCCCCGTCGCCGACAAAAAATCTCAGAAGAACTTTCTCCTGAGTTTTTTGGATATCATTTCTTATTCTGCAAACTGTTCTGACTGCGCTTTAATCAGTTCTGTATCGTCAAAGTAATTGATCTTCATTGCAGCTTTTACTTCTGCAAGTGTCTGTGCCGCAACCGCTTCCGCTTTCTCGCTTCCCTTTTTAAGCATCTCATAAACCGCCGGAATATCTTTACTGAATTCTTTTCTGCGGTTCCTGATCGGCTCTAACTCGGCCTGAAGTACATTATTCAGAAAACGTTTCACTTTCATATCTCCGAGTCCGCCGCGCTGATAATGTGCTTTCAGCTCGTCCAGATCCGAATATTCCGGCAAAAACTCTGCAAAATATTCCGGTCTGCAAAATGCATCAAGATAAGTAAATACTGTGTTTCCTTCCAGTTTTCCCGGATCTTCCACCCGGATATGAGTCGGATCGGTAAACATACTGAACACTTTCTTCTTAATCTCCTCCGGCTCTTCCGACAGATAGATACAGTTCCCGAGCGATTTGCTCATTTTCGCTTTTCCGTCAATTCCCGGAAGCCGCAGACATGCCTGATTTTCAGGGAGAAGGATCTTCGGATCTATAAGTGTATCCCCATATACGGAATTAAACTTATGAACGATCTCTTTTGTCTGTTCGATCATCGGCATCTGATCTTCGCCGACCGGAACAGTCGTCGCCTTAAACGCCGTAATATCCGCCGCCTGACTGATCGGATATGTGAAAAATCCTACCGGAATACTCGTCTCGAAATTACGCATTTTAATCTCTGTTTTTACAGTAGGGTTTCTCTGAAGTCTTGACACCGTCACAAGATTCATATAATAAAACGACAGTTCACATAACTGCGGAATCTGCGACTGGATAAAAGCGTCGATTTTTCCGGATCAAGTCCGCACGCAAGATAATCCAAAGCGACTTCAATAATATTGCTGCGCACCTTTTCCGGATTATCCGCATTATCCGTCAGCGCCTGAGCATCTGCGATCATAATAAAAATTATCGTCGAACTCTCCCGTATTCTGAAGCTCCACACGTCTTCTTAACGATCCTACATAGTGTCCCACATGAAGTCTTCCTGTCGGACGGTCACCTGTAAGCATAACTTTTCTCATAATGTTCATTCCCTCTCATTTCCCATTTTCGCTCCTGTCGAAAATGTTCCTGTTAAAATTAATCTATCTTTATCCTGTTTATCTTTACCGCTGCTCTTTTATTTATTATGAGCGGCAATCCGCTTCTGCTTTGAAAATTTTTGTTTTGAGAGCTGAGGTATCATCTTCTTTTCCGGCTCATAGACGACTTTATAAAGTACATACGCCATAATCACCGCTCCGAATACGTCCAGAACAGAATGTTGTTTCAAAAAACATCGTTGCAAGAATGATCAGCGCCGCCAATATGTACGCCGCATTGCAGACAGCTTTGTGTTTTTTCAGTTTTTCACTCTCATGGACAGCGATACACACGCTCAGCGTATTAAATACATGCAGACTCGGGAATACATTCGTACATGTATCCGCACGATACAGCATCCGCACCATATCCACAAATACATTATCTCTCTCAAATACGACCGGACGAAGATCCTGCCCATTCGGAAATATCGTCGATATGATCAAGAATATTGTCATACCGGTAAACATAAACTTCGCCATTTTATAAAATCCCGGTACGTCCGTAAAGAAAAAATACACAAATGCAGCCGCGATAAACGCAAACCACATCAAATACGGAATAATAAAATATTCAACAAACGGAATCCACATATCAAACTGCGTCTGGATCACATGATAGTTTGTCGTTACATGCTTTTCCAAAAGCAAAAACCACGGCATGTAGATAAAAATATACAAAAATACCCACGCATGTTTATACTTTTTCAGCCAGCTTCCGAATTTACCACTTTCTTTTTTGCCCATTACACGACTGCCCCTTTTCATATGCAATCTTTTAATCTTTGCGATTGCAACGATTATAGCACGATTTAAAATTGTACAACAACCTTCTTCATAAAACATTTAGGAAACATTTATTAAATTTTCCGGCTGTTATCCTGCAATGATATGCAATTTTTCTTCCAGTATCTCCACCGATGCCTTATATCGGGAAAACGCCGCCTCTCCGTCTGTATGGATCGGAAGGCTTCGCTGCGCCTCAACCGATACCGAAGGACTCCGAATGATCGTAATTTCTTTTGCTCCCGTATGTTTCCCAAAAAAGCGCTCTCGGCAACAGCCACACCGCCTTCAAAGGAGACATATGGTGCGCTATCACGATATCGATGCAGCCATCCGTCACGGACGCCTCCGGGGCAAATCGAAAACCGCCGCCTTCATATGGAAGATTCATAAAAGCCACAAAAAGAGTTTTTTCAAACATCTGTTTTCTCCCGTCAGGCAGCGTTACCGTCAACTTTGTCGGCCGGTCTTTTTTCAGACGGTCAAGGGCAACTACTGCGTAACTTAGTTTACCCAGCCCTATTTTATTCAGCCGCTTTTTCCATTGTGACACGCACACTTCATGACAGACTCCTGCGTCGAACCCCATCCCTGCGCTTACAATAAATCTCCGGCTTTTTCCTTCTCTTGAAATCTGTCCTACATCGGCAGAAATCACTTTCTTCGGAGATAATACAGATTGAAGTGCTTTCATCGGATCTTTCGGAAGTTTTAATCCCCGCGCGAAATCATTGCTCGACCCTATAGGGATATACCCAAATGTTATCAGATCCGGACGTTTTATCCCGTTTACGACTTCATTAACTGTGCCGTCTCCGCCTAAAACAACAATCGTATGCCGTTTATCATCTGCCGTGATAAACGCCGCCGTCTTAGCGGCATGACCTCTTCTTTTTGTCAGATATACACGGTAATTTATATGTCGTGCCTTCAATTCTGATTCTATTTTCTGCCATGCTTTCATTCCCATTCCTGAACGCGCTTTCGGGTTTATAATAAAATCATATTCTTTTTCCATTTTTATTATCTCTTATCTATTGTTCCTTTTATAAGCTCCGTCCGCTTTTTATGTTCTGTTTTGTTTGTCTTTCGTCAGCGAACCGCTTCGCGAAGCGCCCCGTCGAGATAACATCTAAGCGACCGGCTCATATTTCCTTCAAAATCAGCCTTTCCATGCTTAATGCACCACTCAAACACATTCCCGATTACGATCATCCTGATATTTGTCGTAAATTCTTCGATCGGCTCATTCAATACTGCGACGCCTGCCTGCACTGCCTTTTCGACATAAGCTCTTACTGTCACGATCGGATACGGACGTTCTGTACGGATATCTGCATTCAACGCCTGGTTTTTCGTATCATAGTAACCGGACATAAACTCAACTCCAAGTTCACGGCAGTATTTTTACATAATTCAAATACACTTGGATAATACCGTCTTTTACTGCTTGTACGCTGTCCGGAAGTTCCAAAAGATTCGGTTCGATCTGAGGCTGATCTTCTATATAGTAAGAAAGAAGATCATCTTTTGTCTTAAAATGGTGGTAAAAGCTTCCATTGGAGACACCCGCCTCCTCACATATATTTTTGATAGACAGTTCCTCGTATCCGCCCTTCTGCAAAATGCGTTTCGCTGCCTTGAATATTTTTTCTTTCGTCTCCCGGGATTTTTGCTGCTGTCTTGAGATCTGTTCTTTTTCTTTCATCCAAGCACACTCCTGTCTGTTCTGACTTCATTCAATACATACAGCAACAGTTTACCACAGTATCTCATACATTTCAAGAAAACCGAGTGTGCTCTACAAACTTATCAAATGCAGACGGCATCGCATACTCTTCCTCTAATTGTTTTATCTTTACAAATATATTTTCCGATCCATCCGCTCCGTTTTCCACACACATTTGACCGACGTTTGGCGCCGACGTTTTTTCCAGTTCATCGACCAGCAGTTCATATCCTGTCATATGCCATTCTACATGGCTGAAAATATGTTTTGCCGTTCCAATCCGTTTTACACGTACCGGAGTCAGCCCTGCCGTCTGCGCATACCCGATCACTTCCTCTGTCCTGAGGTGCCCTTCCACATTCGGAAATTCATACATTCCGGCAAGGAGTCCTTTTTGAGGCCGTTTCCTGATTGCCACTTTTTCATTATCCCGAAAAATAAACACCGTCCTCTTTTCTATTCTTCTTGCTTTCGCCTTTTTCTTCACCGGGAAATCCATTTCCCGTCCTTCCTTATGTGCTTTGCACAGCGCTTCAAGCGGACAGGCGGCGCATTTCGGCTCTCCGTTCGGAACACAGACGATCGCTCCCAACTCAATCAACCCCTGATTAAAATCACCCGGCGCATCTTTCGGGATGATTTCTTCGATCAATTCTTCTACTTTTGATCTTACAGCCGCCGTTTTGATATCACCCTCATCTGCCGTAAGCCTCGATACTACGCGCAGAACATTTCCGTCTACTGCGGGTTTCGGAATGTGATAAACAAATGATCCGATCGCTCCCGCAGTATAATTTCCGATTCCCTTCAGCGAACGTATTTCTTCATATGATGAAGGAAACCTTCCTCCGTATTGTTCCATAATCTGACACGCCGCAGCTTTTAAATTGCGGGCCCGGTTATAATACCCCAATCCTTCCCACAGTTTCAATAACCTGTCTTCCTCGACAGATGCAAGTGCGCTCACATCGGGAAGTTCACTTAAAAAGCGCTCATAATAAGGCTTTACCGCCTCCACCCTCGTCTGCTGAAGCATAATCTCCGAAATCCACACTCTGTATGCGTTAATCCTCTTTCTCCACGGAAGATCACGCTTATTCTCACGAAACCACTCTACAAGAGGCCGGACAGATTCTTTTAAGATCGGATTGCCTAGAACGACGTCTACCGCATCGCTCAGCTCGATCGCATCGCTTGTCACATCACAGTCATAGGCAAGCACTTTTACACCTTCCTTTGCCGTCTTTTGAAGCGCTTCGGCAAATTGAGGATGTGTCTCTGTATTCGGCGTGAAATAACGCACGCCTTTCATCTGGATCACAAAAAACACATATGCCTCATATCCATTCTTCTTTGCATCGGAAAGCTCTTCCAGATGTTTTACGGCTCGTTCGCTTGGCGCATCCGGGAAGCGGCACACTCCGTTTTCTTCTAATGTCACACCTTTGATCTCAATAAAAATCTTTCGGATTCCCCCGTTTTGATCTTCCGCTTCCACATACAGGTCAAAATGAGAATTTTTGTATACGGTTTCAGGCCGGATCAAAGTCACATTTCCAAAAGATTTCCCTGTTCAATCCATTCTTTTACAACCTTATTCGGAATCTGAGAGTCCATATTTGATCATTCGACTGCCCTTTTTTACGGCAATCAAGTCCCACCTTGTCTTTCTGGACGGATTATCGCTTTCCTGAATATAAATATCTGCTCCCGGCCGAAGAAGCTCGGCGCATCTTCCTGTATTTTTCACATGAACCGTTTCCTTTTTCCCGTTTAATTCTGCATAGGCAATAAACCGGTTCGGACGTTCTATAAACTTCGCCTTATAAATTCGATCGTATCTCATTTTCCACCTCGCTTTAAATAAAAGCAAAAAGTCTGCTTCGGACTTTTCATTCTTTCAAAAACAAAAAGCAGAGTTTCTCATCCACCCTGCTTTTCATATGTTCTTCTGTGCACAGACATGTACACGTTTTTCAACTTACAGATTCTTTTTACAAAATCTTCGACAAAAATTCTTTCAGTCTCGGATTCTTCGGATTGCCGAAAAATTCTTCCGGTTCAGCTTCCTCAACAATCTGCCCGTCATCCATGAAGATCACTCTGGACGCAACCTCTTTCGCAAATCCCATCTCATGAGTGACTACAACCATCG
>ENA-OPYU01000699-OPYU01000699.1-human-gut-metagenome-genome-assembly--contig:-NODE-699-length-12739-cov-2.220980_pt1 | contig 12739 bp, 22 predicted proteins | sample MGYA00242637_ERZ504482 | MGnify/ENA primary metagenome ERZ504482 (study PRJEB26092, sample SAMD00036237) | human gut metagenome | host: Homo sapiens | study: EMG produced TPA metagenomics assembly of...
AGCACTCCTCTTTGCAAGAAAAGTTTATTCACACCTTTTTTAAGAAGTACGGGTTTACTGCTCAGTCCCTGCCGGTGCTGGTCCACGGTGTCCAGTCCATGCAGAATCTGAAGCCCGCAAAGGAGTTCCGCACCCTGATCGCCAATGAGGAGAGCCTGGATGCGCTACTGGAGATCAAGGGGCATCTGGAATATTACCTGTCGGAAGAATCCGGCAGCAACAAAAGGGCGCTGGCCTACCTGTGGCGTGATGTGCTCTGGGCCATCTGGGGCCACAGCCTATGAAAACGGCGGCAGCAAGGTCATCAAGACAGCGCCCAAGGAACTGAAAGAGAAATACCAGCAGGTATTTGCGTAAGGAGGCGTCCACTATGTGCGAGCACTGCCGAAACATTCAAACATGGAGAAAATTTGACGCCCCAAAGGACTATCTGGCCTGTATTGCTTACATTCAGCAGTTGGTGTCGGAGGGGGAATTTGAACTGATGCAAGAGGAATCCACCTGCCCACTGGAGAAGGTAAAGACAGAGGATGGCTGGGCAGACGAAATTATGGCTCACATGATTAGGTGCAAGCACTGCGGCCAGATCTTCACCTGTGTGGTCAACACCTGGCGAGGCAGCGAACACTTCAGAAAAGGCAAGGGATAACACAGAAAAGGCGGTGAAATGATGAATCAGACAGAAGAAACAAAACTGCTGGAGCAGATTGAGGAGTGGAATGATGCGGACGAGTTCTCACGATGTATTGAGGCCATCGAGGCTATCCCGGAGCAGGAGCGAGATTATTTGCTAACCGTCAAGTTGAGTCGGGCTTACAGCAATCTGGCGGTCCTGGGAGATCATGGAGAGCACGGAACCGACAGTGAAGTGGACGGAAATCTCATCCAGCACGCCATCCGACTGCTGGAGTCCGTTCGCACCCAGGGAGAAAACGACCCTTACTGGAACTCCCGGATGGGCTATTCCTGCCTGATGGCATACAGCTCCGCAGCCATCGCCTATGAATACGCAAACGCTGGCTGTCCCTGGCCCGGATGACCCAGCCGCCCAAAAGCTGGTTCGGGACTGCGAGGGAATATCTTGAGGAGGAAAAAAGCCCTTTGGAAATAGATTTTGAAAGAACGGGAGGAAGTTTATTCGGCGGGAAACTCCCGATGATGAAAGGGGGTTATATGTAAATGAACAGCGAACAGATCACAGTATTTTTGCAAGAGCATTGGTATATTGCCTCGGTGCTCATCGGGCCATGATTTTAATTGGAGCGACCCGCAACTGGAACTGGCTCTGCGACCCCACTGGTACGCGGGATGCCCACCGCCACAGCAGAGGATACCGGCGGGTGGTGTTCTTTCTGTTGGGTGTTCTCCTGATTGTGGTGAGTATCTGGGGATTTGTGCTGAAATTGAAATAGGAGGAGAAAGACTATGATGACTGAGAAATATCCCACCTGGCTCATCGGCCATGTGAAAGAATGGGCGGAGAAGCGTTTGCCCACCGTGATACTTTGTTCCACCACCGGCAATGAACTGCTGGAGGTTTTGGTATTACGGAGATCTGCTCACGGTGAAAGGAGAACCCCAATCCTATATCATAGATAGCGACGAGGCCCCCGGACTGGTGACAGCCCGTGACCCGGAGAGCGGCGAGGAGTTCGTCATCTTTGACGGTGGACGGCATGGCTACGACAATATGTTCTGCGATGAACATGATCCATCCGAGCTGGAGCACCGCCCCCTCAAGCGGTATGAGATCCCCGCCTCCAAGTTGGTGCTGGAGCTGGGGTACAGCATTGACTATGAGGACGAAAAAGAGAACTTTGAACCGGATGAGGCGGATACCGTGGAACTGATCAACGGTGAACGGATGCCGTGGGAGCAGGCCAAGCGGGACGGCATCGACTATATCGCCCTTTACTATGTGAACGAGAAAGGAAAACAGTCCAGATCCTGGACGCAGAGCTGGCCTGAGTATACCGCAGCCAGATGACGGGATAAAGGAGGGCGACAGCGTGATCGGGACAGATGAAAACCGGGCGGTGCTCCATGTGGAGGTCATCTTCTGGAGCGGCAAACGAAAAATACCACCCAGCCTGGTCAGCGGGAAAGTATTGTCCCCATTTTGTGGTCACAGGAACTACAGAATATTTGGGTGTATGCTTTCTGGACGGAACCGAGTGTACATTTGATACACCAGCTTTGGGAAATGCCCAACCCCTATATCCAGATACCATTGACTATGCCCCGCTGGAAAACAATGCGGAATTTTTGATCTATGAGGGAGCCAATGCCGTTGGCAAGGGCCGGGTGCTGGGCCGAACCGTTCCCTATAAAGTGAAACAACAACGAAAGTAGGTGCCTTATGTACCAAATTGCATATATTGGCCGCTGGGAGACCCTCCCGGAAACGGCTGCCGCCATTTGTGACTATGACACTTCCAAGCTGGAGGTACTGCTCCAGGGCGGTCTGGATTTAGATGACCCCATTCAGCTCAGCGAGTATATCAAACTCACACCACTGGAGATTGCGGTTTTTTCGGAATGATGTGCCCATGATTCACTTCCTACTGGGGCATGGAGCTGATCCCGGTCTGGCAGAGGAACAGCCCCTGCTGCTTACCGCTGCCCGCTGTTGTGGGCCGGAGGTGGTGGCGCTCTTTGCTGGACAGGCTGCAAAACTCAGCCTGAAGCAGAAAGAGCGGGCCTTTCAGGAAGTACGCTGGGGCAAGCGCCCGGAGAATATCCCGGTGCTGGAGCAGGCTGGGATCACAGTGGATAAGTTTGGCGGCGAGGCATTTCGGGCCGCTGTGTCCGAGGGCAATGCCAAACTTGCCCGACTGCTTCTGGAAAAAGGGGCAGACATCAATTACCACAAGCCGGACATGGTGTTCCCTTACGCCTCCACCCCTGTCACCGAGGCCGCCCGCTCCAACAATTTCTCCATGGTGCGCTGGCTGGTGGAACAGGGAGCGAATATCACCCTTGTTGACAAATACGGCGACCGGCCTTACAGTGTGGCAGTTCAAAACAAGAATCAAGAGATGGCCGACTACCTGAAGGCGCTGGAGCCGGAGGACTGGCACAACGAACAAGAAAAGGTCCGGCAGCTCATGCCCTACAAGCTGCCTGCCAAGCTGGTGGAATACTTGAAGACCGGCCCCTTGCGGCTGGAATTTCCAGAGCGGGAACTGGTGAAGTGGGCGGAGCTCTACTCCTTCATGGATGTGCAGGAGATGACCTGGAAACGGAAGAAGCTGCTCTCCCTCATGGTGCAGATGGACAACTACAGCGACTATCTGCTGCTGTGGAGCCCCAGGGACAAAAAGCTGTGGTATCTGGACATAGAGCATGAGGAATTCCACCCTCTGGCCAAATGGGATGACTTCATCGCAGATCCCGGCCGGTATCTGAACGGGATGATCGAGGGCGAGTTTGAGAAATGAGGAGAATGATCTATGTTCGAAGAATTCTATGAGATGTATGAGACCGAGGAGCAGGAAGTGGTCGCTCTGATCAATCGCTGCATTGGGGGCGGATTTAACTGGAAAGGTAACTTTTGGGAAATGACCGTTGTGACGCTGGGCATAGTGTCCTGTGACACCGGCAAGGTCAGCACCAAAGAGGAGCGACTGGATTGGCCGGTCACCGACGAGGAGCGTCACAGTGACAAGGGCTGGGGACGCTTTCAAAACGAGCAGATCTGCCGCCTGAAGATCCGCCGGATGAAAGAAGAATGGGCAAAGGATCTGGTGGTGCAGCCCTGGTGTATCTCCGAGGTGGTCAAGGCCCATGAGGACTGCCCGGAACTCCAGGCCGTTCTGGACGAGTACCACAAGCCAGTGGTGATCCAGGACCAGGTGCTGGGAGAACTGACACTGGACAAGGACTATGATACCTTCGAGGGCGAAATCCAGTGGTGCGGAAAGGATGTGAGCCTTTCTCTGGAGGTCAATGCCGAAAGCAAGCCCTCCTGGACCCGCGCCCGCAGCGCCGCCAAAAAAGCTGCTGGCCGACTGTGACACCTGGGATAAGGCAATGCGGGAGCTTGCAGCCAAGAACCTGATCGAGCTGGCCAACAACTGGCTCTCCCAAGATGAGGAAAACCCCCGCAATCCGGAAACCGACCCCATCACAGAGGACGAACTTGCCCGGCGAATCAGCCTGACGAGCCTGTCCGTCACCTCCGGCGGCAGCTTCACCGCCTGGTTTGACTGCGACGAGATGTTCACCGACCATGCGGTGACGGTCTACGGCTCCTTGAAAAAGGGTCTCAAAGCTGCCAACATTGAGGGGTAAGGAGGCGCCTATGAAACTGTATGAGTATTGGCTTGGGTTGTATCCCCTTGATTGGGAATTTTGCTTTATGCCAGTGCAAACCTATAAAAAACTTCATCACAGAGCAGTATCATAAAAAACCCCACTTTTTTACAACATCTCAGCGGGTTCCATTGAGAAGGTATTGGCACACATTGATGTCATTTTATCTGCTGCCATGGAAGATTGGAATAATACCACGAACCATGCTGCCCTGCGTTGCCCCCAATGATCTTTCCTCTCCCAAAGGGACAGGAGAGCAATGTAGCGGAATTTGCTGTCATTCTCAAGATGGATCATGATGGAGATACCGTGGTCTATTCACCAATTCCATTACCCCATCTGGAAAACCAATAAGGAGGTATATCTATGAAACTGAACTGTAAACGCATTGATTTTACATATACACCCGGCGAGGAAATCTTCAGCTTTCCCGATGAATCGGGACTGCCATTTCTTTTCGATGTAGAGGAAGAACTGACTGCTGATTCTGCCGCTATGGATGCGGTGGGAAAAATGATCGATGAGGCGGAGAAATTGGCGGAGAAGGCCAAAACCGCCATCAAAGCGGCGCTGGCGGACGAGGACAGTCGCTACCATGGCGTTGTGACATTTTTCATGGAGTTCTACCGGGACGATGTAGACCCGGATATTGCGGCGGAACTTTTTCCGGGAACCGACCCGGCCAAGCTGTCCTTTGCCGAGATGGTGGACTTTTTGAGGCTTGATCGCTTTGGCAGCCTGGTGGATTACAAGATGGATCAACAAGTTTTCATTATGGATCTGTCCCTCAACCCGGAGATCACCGACGAGCTGATGGTAATCTACTTTGACTTAAACCAGGAGATTTTCTGTATTACCAATGAAAGCTGATGAAAGAGAATTGCCTATGGAAAAAGCGACTGCTGTTAACACTTGCTTAGGTGTTTTGAAGGGACGAGACTGCATCTATCTGGATCAGGTGAAACAGGATGCTCTGAACAATCTGACTTTTACGGGGGACATCAATGGCCATCTGATCTCTCAGCACAGGGACGAAAAAGACTGGTTTCCCTACACACTCACCTTCCGGCGGGTGCTGACCTATTTTGCCTGTGAATTGGACACCTATGAAAATCTGGCTGAAACGGGGCATCTGGATGGCAGTTCTTTTGATTTAATCGAGGATAGCACCTGGCTGAAGTCTTTGCCGGTGCGGGAGGACTTTAATAAAGACATCTATCGGCACTATCGGCTGTTTACATACGATGATGTTTACAACATCATTGCGGTTTCCTATGAGTTTGCGGCAGAGTTGTAAATGTCTGAAACCTGGTAATGGAGGTAACCACCATGATCAAAGAACGCATCTCCATTTCCGGCGATCTCAAAAGCAAGGTCAAGCAGCTGATGGAGTATGCCGGATGGCAGGAAGGGCGAAAAGTGGACATTTCCATTGCGGAGAAGTATTACGCCGATCATGGCGTCCCAATGATGAAGACCACCCAGCGGTTTTACCGCAAGTATTTCGGCCTGTGCTGTGAGTGGTATCTGGAGCAGAAAAAACTGAGCTGGGCGGCTGACTTCCAATTCGCTTTGTTCCCTTACCTGGTCAACGGGATTAAAAACCATTTGGAAGAAGCCTATTTTCGGGGATATGTCCGGCTGTGAACTGGCAGAGATCGAACAGGCTGCCGGTGAAAAATGCCAGCCTATCGGTCATATAGGCTACTACTACCCGGCAGAGGTCTGGATCTCCGAGTACGGGAAACTGTATGCGAAATATGAGTATCAGGACGAGATCGAGTGCTTTCCGGATGTGTTTTCCCTGATCGAACGGGAACTGCGGCAGTGCACCTTTGATTCCGCTGTCATGAAAACGGTTGAGGCACTGGATGGAAAACTATGAAACAGGACTTTACGATTTGGCGCAATCAAATATTGCAGAATCCCCAGAACATTTCACCGCTGAAATTTGGTATGTCACAGGATGAGGTCATAGAAATCTTCGGTAAGCCCGATGCTGTTTCCACCATGAGAAGTGATGGGAAGCCTTTGATCCTCAAATATCATGAAATTGAACTGCATTTCGATAGCAAGGCCCCTCATGGGCTCTACTTAATTTACAGCGACGATGAGATCGAGTTGAGCATGACTGCCGAGCACGAAGAAAGGAGCAATCCCTATGAAAACATTTGACCCCAATTACAAACTGCTGGACGAGATGTATCAGGACAATTACTATCCCACTTTTCTGGTGGACAAGGTAAAAGACGAGCTTCAGAAGGTCATCGACCTGTTGGAGAGCGGCGAAACCGACACCGAAGTGGTGCAGGAAACGCTGGACGAGGCGGTCTGCGGCATCAATGATCTCCAGGAGGAGTTTGACGAGAACGACAGCGAGATCGAAACGGTGGCGCGGGAATGTATTGCGGCAACCGTGGCCTACATTCTGGAGTGGTTTGGCATCCCCATTGACACCGAGGAGGCCATCCGGGAACGGGACTGGTGAACCCTATGGCAGAAAAAGAACTGGCCCTTTGTGATGAGTGCGGAAGCCTGTTTTTCAAAGGCTCCTCACAGATGATGGGGCTGTGCCAGAATGTGCCCATGTTCTCTATGGCTACCCGAATTGTGACCATTATTTTCAGGATGGCCGGTGTGTGAACTGCTATTGGGACGGCTCAAAGAGTGTGTACATCAAGAAACAGAATCAACAGGAGGAAACTGATATGCCTACAACTGAATGGCTGAACAAATACGAAGCAATCAAGGATAAATTGACCTGTAAAGATGACTTGGAGGCCCATTTCACAGAGAAAGTGATTGGGAACATGGCGGTGGATGTGCTGGACATCGGCACCGTCCATTTCCCCACCGGGCAGATTTTCGCCTGTGATCCGCTGGTGGAACTGGAGGACACTCTGCCGTTCCTTCAAACGATCCCCGCCGGAACTTATCCCGTAAAAATCTGCGTGGTGCCCAGCGAACAATACGGCGACCGCTATGCCTGCGTCAAGGTGGAGGTTTCTCAGGAAAAGCCTGTCCGCTATGAGCTGGGCATGGTGGGCAACGAGGATCTGGACGAGGAACTGGGAGAGGACGAGTATTTTGGCTTTGGCGTAGACGCCGGGATGGGTTGTGTCGCGGACATCCAGACCCAGGCGGCCTTCAAGGCATACTGGGCCAAGCGTTTAGAAGAAGACCCGGACATCGACCCCTACAACGACCTGTTCTGCGATCTTCTGGAAGAAAACGCCAAAGCCTACCCCAAATATCAGGGGGACTGCGGCGACTGGCTCAACTGGACAGTGCCGGGCACGGACTGCAACCTGCCCATCATTTGCCTCCGGCTAGGGGGGATGGTTACTATCCTGTCTACTTCGGGTATGACGCCAAGGGCAAAATCTGCGCCGTGTATGTGCGGTTCATTGACATTGAAGCCAGTTATCGAGAGCAGGATTCAAAAATGTGACAGAACAAAGGAGAGCGCCATGAAAGCCACCGCCGGAGAGGTCTATACCGTCTACAACCAATATCTGAAACGCTACACCGCCTGTCAGGTGGCCTATATCGCGCCGCCGGACTCGGTAAGTGAGCAGCCCTGGGCGGTGATCCTCTCTCTGGACTGGGTGGGTGACACCCCTCTGACGGCGGAGGAACTGCCCCATCTCCGCCCACTCTACAAGGACTTCATGTACTGGCCCCGTGACCTTCATCTGCTGTGGGTGCCGGTGGAAATCCCACCCCAGTACACGCTGGTGGGTACACTTCCGTCCTTCACCGACCAGCCCTGCCGCTCCTATGGAGGCTGGAGTGACGGCTATGATGTGTACCTCCAGATCCGGTGGCAGGCCATCCCGGAGGAGCGGCGGCGGGCCTTCAAGGAGGCCGCGGAGAGCGACGGGGTGACGGAAATCGGCGGTATCCCGGTGAAGGTCAGCAGCCATCGGATCATGGACCAGCACGAGCCATTCGACTCGGCGCTGGAACTAAGGGCGCTGCCCTGTCTCTCCGACCTCATTTGCGAGCGGTGGCACCCGGATCTGCTGGAGTTTTTGCGGGAAACCCCCTTTGTTGATGAAGTGACTTTGCTGAACCACGGTCAGAGGACACTTGATCTGCGAGGCACCAGCATCAGAAAGCTGATGCTGGACATGACCGGGCTGGAGGAGCTGTGGCTGTGTGAGGGAACGGAGCTGCTCCTGTTCCAGAACAAGGGGCCGGACGCCTGTGCCATCCATGCCCCCGAAGATGGCAGCGGTTTGACCCTCCAATTTATCGGGGAATACCGCCCGCACACGGAACTGCCGAACCTACGGGGGCTGCATGGCATCGAGCTAAAGGACTTTGATTTGACCGGACTGGCTGCTGTTCATCCCCACCTGAAGGAACTGAGGCTCTGGGGTGCGCCGGGAAACCTGGGGAGCTTCTCCGCCGTGGGAGGGTTCCGGGAACTGACGACCTATCACCTTCGACCTGGTTTGGCTCGGCGCGGATGACATCCCCCGACCCGGAGCAGATGCCGGAGCTTCGCTGGTTCTGGATGACCAGCCTGCCGGAGACAGCGGCAAAAGCGGCAAAGCAGCTCTGGAAAAAGCAGCATCCTGCGCCGTCTTCTTGTCCTGACCTCCAGACTGATTCATTCAGCCAGTCACAAGCTTCACGCCCTTGCTGATCTCTACTCCAGAAACACTGCTGCCAGACTGAAAGCAACCTTCGCTTTTCTTTGCTTTCTTTTCATCAAATATATAATCTGCGGTCCCTTACTTGGCAGCATGCAGCTGTTCTTTTTCTTCAGCTGTCTGGCTGATCTTTTGATACTGCTATATGTTATTACAAAAGCCTGCAGCAGAGAACAGATCATAAAAGGACTGAGAGAAATTTCCAATGGAAACCTGCAATATAAAATTCCTCTGGAACGGCTTTGGGGCGATGATAAACATATTGCAGAATATATTAATAACATTGGAAGCGGTCTTGACGCAGCTGTAGAAAACAGTGTGAAAAATGAGCGAATGAAAACCGAGCTGATCACCAACGTTTCCCACGATCTGAAGACCCCGCTGACTTCCATTATCAGCTACATTGATCTTCTGAAACGTGAGAATTTTACAGATCCTAAGGTTCTGGAATATCTGGATATTCTGGAAGCCAAGGCAGCCCGGCTGAAAGTACTCACAGAGGATGTGGTAGAAGCCTCCAAGGCCAGCACCGGAAATCTGACACTGAACATGAATAATCTTGATTTCGTAGAAATGCTCCATCAGGTAATCGGAGAGTTCGAGGAGCGTTTCGAAGAACACCATCTTACCATGATAGTACATTTTCCAGATGAGCCTTCTGTAATCTATGCGGATGGCCAGCGGCTGTGGCGTGTATTGGAAAATATTTTCGGAAATGTAACAAAATATGCCATGGAAGACACCCGGGTTTACGCGGAAGTAATGAACGCCCACGGTCAGGTGGTTTTCACCCTGAAAAATATTTCCGCCCAGCCGTTAAATTTCGCTGCCGAGGAACTTACCGAGCGTTTCGTCCGCGGTGACGTAGCCCGTGGCACCGAGGGAAGCGGGCTTGGACTTAGCATCGCCAAAAGTCTTACTGAGCTCCAGGGCGGCAAATTCCAGCTTTACCTGGATGGGGATTTATTCAAAGTGACTATCACCTTCCAGGCGCAGAATTCCAAGTGCACTGACGCAGAAGTCCCTGCTCAGCCCAAGCCGGAAGCGAGATGATTTTTATCATATGCAGCTATAAAAATAGCAGCAGGAGTAAGCGATTAGTTTACTTCTGCTGCTGTTTTGCAATTAATATTCCAGTCTCGGCATACTCTTAAAATTTCTCAAACTCTCCAATGGTAAACATGGAAAGAGCAATGCTTGGAAGTACACTGGACATGCCTGCATTGTTCGCTTTGTACAGCATCGGGAACCACTGGAGGCGGAAACCAAGGCTATAGCTAAGAGCAAGAGCAAATACGTAAGACGGCACCGACACACCGATTACCGATATGACCGTGGCCAGCGAATCCCATATGGTGTTATATTTCAGGGCTGCCAATAGTCCCAGTAGCAGTCCTACTATCGCTCCGATGATAACGGCAAGTCCTCCGATTCCAATAGAAATTGGAAGTCTTGTCTGAATCATCTGGGAAATAGGAGTGTTCTTGGAAATATTGTAGCTGACACCAAGATCACCTTTTAACATAATTTTTTGCGTAGTTCACAAACTGGACAGCTACTGGCTGATCCAGACCGTACTTTACATACAGCGCTTCACGCAGGGCAGGTGTGTTTATGCGGCGGACATTCCATCAAAAATTTGGAATAGAAAACCCCAGTGCTGCAACACTGGGGTTTTCGTTTGTAGTTGAACTACATGGATTTTTCACATCTCTTTGCCCATTGGCATTATAGCATATGCTTTTTTCTTTTCAATATGCATTTTATAATTAAATGTAACTGTTCAGTACCTTCACAGTTACACGCTCCGCGATGCACAGAAATCATGCTTTGCATGATTTCGCGCCGCAATTCTCGGATTTTCTGTGAACTACGTTCACAAAAAACACCTGGCGGAATACTGCCTTCTGAATAGTTACAATTAAATTACATAATCATCTGCGCTTGCAGCCTGCCAGTCAAGAAGGTCGCCTAATGTAATATTATCTACCACTTCATTGATAGCATCATCAATCTTCTTCCAGAGGATACGTGTGACGCATGCATCACCTTTCTCGCAGCCGCCTCCGTCTGGTGCGACACAGTCTACCGGTGACAGACAGCCTTCTGTCAGTCTGAGGATCATGCCTACTGTGTACTCTTCTGGTCTTCGCTGCAGGGAGTAACCGCCCTGTGGTCCGCGGACACTCTTCACATATCCAGCCTTATTTAATACAGAAATGATCTGCTCCAGATATTTCTCAGAAATCTCCTGTCTGCGCGCTACATCCTTTAACCTGATCGGCTCTCCGTTGTCATTGGTAGCCAGATCAAGCATTAACTTTATTGCATATCTACCCTTAGTGGATATTCTCATCTTCATTCCTCCTGCTCTGTGATTCTGCAAATGCAAAATCACTCTACAGAAGATTATACCTTCTAATTCCTATTATTTCAATAGGAAATTATCTTTTTATTCGCAGATAATCCAGTATTCCGGAAATAGTTATCGTCTGCGCATGAGCCGCTGCGCGAACTGATAAGCTGGTTCGCAATGTGAACTTTTTCTCACTCTCTGATGTTTCCTCATAAATTACCGGAACTGCTGTGTCGTCATAAGGCTGTCAAGAGTTTCAACTGCCTGATCATTCTGGATGATTTTAAACGTGACATCCTTTTCCCCATCAATTGGCGAGTAATAACAGCAGTCCCTAAAATTCTAATTTTTCTCATATCGTTTCCTTTCCCGGGCTAGAGCGTGTCGATTGCAGAAATATGCTGAAAAAAGAATCGCAATTTACCTGTCTTTCCCTTATAATAATGCTGATAATAAAATGCTTTATCAAACAAGTAGCATTTAAAAAGCACTTGAAAACAGGAGAAAACGAAATGAGTAACCGAATTGAGATAACAGATTTCACTGCCCCGGAGCTGGATGTTTACGCCAGAATCCCGGAGGTGCAGCTTCTACGATTCTATGAGCCCAAACCAGGACTTTTTATCGCAGAAAGCCCAAAGGTAATCCAACGCGCGGCCAATGCCGGATATCAGCCGGTTTCATTTTTTAGTTCAACACAAGGATCTGGAAAAAGAAGGAAAAGAATTGTTACAAAAGTTCCCGGGAATTCCGGTTTATACAGCAGATTATGAGGTACTTGTAAAGCTTACAGGCTTTGCACTTACCCGTGGAATGCTTTGTGCCATGACTCGCCGGGACCTTCCCTCTGTGGAAGATATCTGCAAAAATGCCCGCCGTATCGCCATTCTGGAAAATGTAGTGAACCCAACCAATATCGGAGCCATTTTTCGTTCAGCTGCCGCGCTTCATATGGATGCGGTTCTTCTCACCCCAGGCTGTTGTGATCCTCTTTACCGCAGAGCCACCCGGGTAAGTATGGGTACTGTTTTTCAGATTCCATGGACTTATTTTCATAAAAAAGTGTCCTGGCCGGAAGCTGGAATGGAGCAGCTTCGCTCTCTCGGATTTAAAACTGTAGCAATGGCTCTTCGGAACGATTCCATCAGCATTGACGCCCCAGCCCTTCAAGCCGAAGAAAAACTGGCGATTATCCTTGGAGCTGAAGGAGACGGACTGGTGGATGCAACCATCACCGGCTGCGATTACACAGTAAAAATCCCCATGTCCCATGAAGTGGATTCCCTGAATGTAGCTGCCGCAAGTGCTGTGGCTTTCTGGGAACTTGGAAAAAGGTGAGGGAATGCTTCCTCACCTTTTCCAGAGCGTGTTTAAACAGGTTCTAAGACTCCAGCATTTTTCACCAGAC
>ENA-OPYU01000700-OPYU01000700.1-human-gut-metagenome-genome-assembly--contig:-NODE-700-length-12732-cov-3.774693_pt1 | contig 12732 bp, 15 predicted proteins | sample MGYA00242637_ERZ504482 | MGnify/ENA primary metagenome ERZ504482 (study PRJEB26092, sample SAMD00036237) | human gut metagenome | host: Homo sapiens | study: EMG produced TPA metagenomics assembly of...
CCGTTATGTATGCAGGTAAAATTGTGGAGCAGGGACCTGTAGATGACATTTTCTACGAGCCTGCACATCCATATACAAAGGGTCTTCTTCGTTCCATGCCCCGTGTTGATGCCGAGAGCTATGAAAGACTGATCCCAATCGAGGGAACCCCGGTTGATATGCTGAATCCGCCGGAAGGATGTCCGTTTGCTCCACGTTGTGAGCATTGCATGAAGATCTGTCTGAAGAAAATGCCTCCTTACGTGGAAGTGGGCGAGAAACATCGTTCCGCCTGCTGGCTTCGGGTTCAGGAGCTTATGAACAAGGAGGAGAAATAAATGGCAGAAGAAAAGAAGCTTCTTGAAATTGAGAATTTACGAAAATATTTTCCGGTAAATGGTATAAAGGGTCCGGGGGTACAGGCTGTACAGGATGTTTCCCTTTATATCAAAAAAGGTGAAACACTCGGTCTTGTAGGAGAGTCCGGATGTGGAAAGACCACACTGGGAAGAACGATTCTTCGCCTTTATGAGCCAACCGGAGGAAAGATTATTTATGATGGCGAAACCATTTACGACAATCCTCTGGATAAAGACGGCAAACCTCTTGGAAAAGCCAAAGCTGCTAAAATGCTTCCCTACAGAAGAAAAATGCAGATCATTTTCCAGGATCCGTCCGCTTCCCTGGATCCTCGAATGACAGTTGGTGAGATCATTGGAGAGGCCATTGATATCCACAAGCTTGCAGCGAGTAAGAAAGACCGCGCTGACATGATCAAAGAGCTGCTGGCGCAGGTTGGATTAAATACAGAGCATGCAAACCGTTATCCACATGAGTTTTCCGGCGGTCAGCAGCAGCGTGTTGGTATTGCCCGCGCCCTTGCAGTAAAACCGGAGTTCATCGTCTGTGACGAGCCGATTTCCGCATTGGATGTTTCTATCCAGTCACAGGTGGTAAACATGCTGGAGGACATGCAGGAGCAGATGGGTCTGACTTATCTGTTCATTGCCCATGATCTTTCCGTTGTCCGTCATATTTCCAACAGAATCGGTGTTATGTATCTTGGCTCTCTTGTTGAGTTGGGCGAGAGCTATGAGCTGAACAGACATCCGATCCATCCATATACACAGACCCTGCTTTCCGCAGTTCCGGTTCCGGATCCAAAGCTGAGCCGGACAAGAAAGCGTATTATTCTGGAAGGAGACGTGCCAAGTCCTATGAATCCGCCAAGCGGATGCCGTTTCCACACCAGATGTCCATATGCCACTGAAAAGTGCAGCCAGGTAACTCCTGTGTTCAGAGAGCATGAGCCGGGCCACTGGGCAGCCTGCCATTTGCTGGACAAATAAAGAAAGTTTAGGTATTTCGTTCTTCTTCACGGAAGAGCTGATGAATACAAGCGTCGATTCTCATCTCTCATGCGGCGCAAAAAAGCATAAAGGAGGAAATGTAATGAGAAGAAAATTTATGTCTATGGCACTGACTGCAGCTATGGTATTAAGCATGGCAGCAACTCCTGTATTCGCCGAGGATACAGCATCTGACGAAGGATTCAATCTGAACCTTTGTATCGCATCTGAACCACAGACAATTGACCCTGCACTGAACTCTGCAGTTGATGGAGCTATCATGTGCAACCATATGTTCGAAGGTCTGGCTAAATGGGTAAATGATGGTGAAGGAAATGCTGTCACAGCTCCTGGACAGGCTGAGTCCTGGGAAAAGGCCGAGAACGAAGATGGTACAGTTACTTACACTGTTAAACTTCGTGACGGAATCAAATGGTCTGATGGACAGGCTGTAACAGCTGGTGACTTCGTTTATGCATGGCAGCGTCTAGCAAATCCTGAGACAGCAGCAGATTACTGCTACATGATCGATATGGTAAAAGGATATGACGCAGTTGCTGACGGAAGTGCGGATCCAAGCACTCTTGGAATTACAGCAGTTGATGATCAGACTCTTCAGATCGATCTTACCTATGACTGCCCGTATTTCGAAGAAATCATGGCATTCCCGGCAACCTTCCCGGTTCGTCAGGATATGGTAGAGAGCAGTGACAACTGGACATTTGATCCAAGCACATACATTGGCAATGGACCATACAAAATGACAGAGTGGTCTCACAATGCTTACATCTCCATGGAGAAAAACGAGAACTACTATGACTATGAGAATCTTGGACCGGATACTATCAAGTTTACACTTCTTGATGACAACAACGCAATGCTCAAAGGTTACAACAACGGAGAGCTTGATTTCATCGAGAACCTTCCTGTAGACGAGATCCCGACCTACCTTGCTTCTGGCGAGCTTGAGATTGGTGACTATCTTGGAACCTACTATGTATGCTTCAACACAGAGGACGAAGTTTTCTCTGACCCTAACATCCGTAAAGCGTTCTCACTTGTAATCGACCGTAACTACATCGTAGAGAACGTTTCTCAGGCTGGTGAGGTTCCGGCTGACGGATATGTACCGAACGGTGTAAATGATGCAGCTGGTGCTGGTAGTGATGACTTCCGTACAGTAGGCGGTTCTTACTACAGCATTTCCGATGAGGATTATGAGGCTAACTGCGAAGAGGCCCGTCAGCTTCTTGCAGACGCTGGTTATCCGAACGGCGAAGGCTTCCCGACTGTAGAGTATCTGTACAACACAGCTGATAACCACAAGAAGATCGGTGAGGCTCTTCAGAACATGTGGCAGACAGAGCTTGGTGTAACTGTTAACTTGAACAACCAGGATTGGAACGTATTCCTTCAGAACAGAAAAGATGGTAACTTCCAGATCGCCCGTAACGGCTGGATCGCAGACTACAACGATCCTTGCTCATTCCTGGATATGTGGTACACAGACGGCGGTAACAACGACGCTCAGTACTCTAACCCAGACTATGATGCAGCTATCGATGCAGCAAAAGCTACTTCTGATCCGGAAGAGCGTATGAAAGCATTCCACGAAGCTGAGGATATCCTCATTGGACAGGACAGCGTACTTGCTCCAATCTACTTCTATACACAGCCATATATGCTCAATCCAGACATTGACGGCATGTACTACACACCACTTGGATACTTCTTCTTCGGTTATACAAGTAAGAAATAATCAAGTCAAAAGAATATAAGTCTTTTGGTATTACTTAAATGTGATGCAGAAGAAAATGACAGGCATTCGGAATTTTTCCGGGTGCCTGTTTTTTTGAGCAGCAACGAAAGCAGGATAAAATTTGCGAAGCTGTTTTATTCTGTTGACCGATTATGCATGATAGCGGTATAATAAGCAGATAATGGTTATTGAACCAGACAGGAGGAACATATGATGAGAGCCAGCGGTATTTTATTGCCTATATCCAGTATCCCTTCCAACTATGGAATCGGATGTTTTTCTAAAGAAGCTTACGCTTTTGTAGATCAGCTTGCAGAAGCGGGTCAGAAATACTGGCAGATCCTGCCACTTGGACCTACCGGATACGGGGATTCCCCTTACCAGTCTTTTTCCACATTTGCAGGAAATCCTTATTTCATTGATCTGGAGGAATTGATCCAGAGAGACCTTCTCACAGCAGCAGAATGTGCAGAATGTGACTGGGGCGGCAGCAAAAGCTATGTGGACTATGAGAAGGTTTATCTTTCCAGATTTTCCCTTCTTCGGAAGGCTTACAGACGTTTTTACCAGATGGATGGGAAAGAAAAGGAGCTTCAGCTGATCCGTGAGGAGATGGAAGCCTTTGAGAAAGAGCAGGGCTTCTGGCTTGCAGATTATTGTCTTTATATGGCAATAAAGGACAGCCTGGAGGGAATTTCCTGGAATCAGTGGCCGGAGGACTTAAAGACACGTAAGCCGGAGGCACTTGCTAAGGCAAGAGAGGAGCTGAAGGAAGATATCAGCTTCTATGCCTTTCAGCAGTTCTGGTTCTACCGCCAGTGGAACCGGCTGAAGAAATATGCAAATGACAGAGGTATTAAGATCATCGGTGATCTTCCTATTTATGTGGCTTTTGATGGCGCAGATGCATGGGCGAACCCGGATCTGTTCCAGTTTGATGAGGAGGCTACACCGGCAGCAGTGGCAGGATGTCCTCCAGACGCCTTTTTCTGCAACCGGTCAGCTGTGGGGAAATCCGCTTTATAATTGGGAATATCATAAGAAAACAGGTTATAACTGGTGGATTCTTCGTATGACTCACTGTATGAAGCTGTACGACAAGGTCCGGATCGATCATTTCCGCGGTTTTGACGAGTACTGGTCAGTTCCCTATGGAGATAAGACCGCTGAGAACGGAAAGTGGGAAAAAGGTCCTGGAATAGAATTGTTCGAGGTTCTGGAGGAGAAAATTAAGGATCTGGATGTGATCGCAGAGGATCTGGGATTCCTTACAGACAGTGTCAGGGAGCTTCTGGCAGAATCCGGATATCCGGGTATGAAGGTGCTTCAGTTTGCCTTTGATGAAAGCGGCGAGAGCGTATATCTTCCTTTCCGATATGACAAAAACTGCATTGTATACACTGGAACCAACGACAATGAGACTACGAAGGGCTGGCTTGGGAACCTTACCCAGTCAAACAGAGCCTACGTGAACCAGTACACAGCCTGTGAGGAGAAAGACACAGATGAATGTGTATGGGGGCTTATCCGGGCGGCACAGTCCTCAGTAGCAGAAGTGTGCGTAGTACCTTTGCAGGATTATCTCTGTCTTGGAAATGAAGCGAGAATGAATACGCCTTCTACTTTGGGAGACAACTGGAAATGGCGTCTTACAAGAGGTCAGCTTACGGATGAGATCATTCACAGAATTAACGCCATGACCAGATTATACGGACGAATCCAGGAGAATAAGAAGTAAGATGAAGAGACTGATCAGATTTTTGAAGGGCTATGAGAAAGAAAGTTTTCTGGCTCCTTTGTTCAAAATGCTGGAGGCCACCTTTGAGCTGATCGTGCCTCTGGTTGTTGCCAGAATCATGGATATCGGCATTAAGAATCAGGACAATGTCTATATCTGGCACCAGTGTGTGATCATGGTACTGCTTGGAGTGATCGGCCTTGCATGTTCTCTGATTGCACAGTATTTTTTCTGCAAAGGCAGCCATGGGATTCAGCACTGCCCTTCGCAAGGAGCTTTTTTCCCATATCAGCAGACTTTCTTACAGAGAACTGGATATGCTTGGAACTCCTACCCTTGTGACAAGGATCACCAATGATGTGAATCAGGCACAGACTGGTGTGAACATGGTACTTCGTCTGTTCCTTCGTTCTCCATTTTATTGTTGTGGGTGCAGTGATCATGTCCTTTACCATTGATGTGAAGATTGGCCTGATCTTCCTGATTGCGGTTCCGGTGATCTCCATTGTAATTTACGGAATTATGCGCACAACAGTGCCAATTTACAAAAAGGCTCAGTCATTCCTGGACAGGATTTCCCTGATTACCAGAGAGAATCATGTGGGTGCCAGAGTAGTAAGGGCTTTTGGAAGACAGCAGGAAGAATATAAAGAATTTTCAGAAGTAAACGACGATTACACCAAGGTGCAGGTAAGAGCGGGAAAAATTTCCGCACTTCTGAATCCTGCCACTACGGTTATCATGAACTTTGCCATTATCGGAATCCTCTGGTATGGAAGCAGGGAAGTGTCTGTGGGTATTCTTACACAGGGGAAGTGGTTGCCCTTGTAAACTATATGAACCAGATCCTGATCGCACTGATCGCTCTTGCAAACCTGATCGTGGCAGTGACAAAGGCTATGGCTTCCGGTGTGCGTCTGAATGAGGTGCTGGATACACAGCCGTCTCTCACGGATCAGGGCAATAGTGTTCAGAAAGAAAATGCAGGCGCTGCAAGAGTTGTCTTTGAAGATGTGAGCTTTACCTATGCAGGCAGCAAGGAGCCGGCGCTTTCCCATATTTCCTTTACGGCAAAACCAGGTGAGACCATCGGTATCATTGGTGGTACCGGATGTGGTAAATCCACTCTGGTCAATCTGATCCCACGCTTCTATGACGTAACTTCCGGTAATGTGGTAATTGATGGAAATAATGTCAAAAGAATATCCATTTTCACAGCTTCGTAAAAAGGTGGGGATGGTACCACAACAGGCAGTTCTGTTTAAGGGAACCATCCGTGACAATATGAAATGGGGCAAAGAGGACGCTTCCGAAGAAGAAATCCAGCGGGCTCTTTCCATTGCGCAGGCAAGTGGTTTTGTAAAAAGTAAGCCGGAGGGCTTAAATACCATGGTAAGTCAGGGCGGCGCCAATCTTTCCGGCGGACAGCGCCAGCGTCTTACCATAGCAAGAGCACTGGTGGGAGATCCGGAGATCCTGATCATGGATGACAGTGCTTCTGCCCTTGACATTTGCCACAGATGCGGCTCTTCGTCATGCCATTCATGAGCAGACAAAGGGAATGACTGTGTTTATCGTTTCCCAGAGAGCAACCTCCATCAAGCAGGCAGATAAGATCCTGGTTCTGGATGATGGTGAGCTGGCTGGTGTGGGAACACACAAAGAGCTTATGGAATCCTGTGAGGTCTACAGAGAAATCTGCCTGTCACAGCTTTCCGAACAGGAGGTGAACCGCTGATGGGAAGGAATAAAGAGACTATGAAGAGGGTACTGAAATTTATCAGCCCTTATAAATCAAAAATTATCATTATGCTTCTGACAGCGCTTGTCACCGTTGGATTTACCCTGTATACACCCATTCTGATTGGTAATGGTGTAGATAATATCGTAGGTCCGGGAAATGTAAATACAGCCGGACTTTTGAAGGTACTTGGAGCTCTGGCTGTGATCGTTGTGGGAAATGCAGTTTCCCAGTGGGTGATGAACCTTCTTACCAATCAGGTTACCTACAGCGTGGTGCAGGATGTGCGAAGCCAGGCGTTTGCCCATCTTCAGGAGGTGCCGGTATCTTATATAGATGCCAATCAGCCAGGAGATATTTTAAGCCGTATTGTTTCTGATGTCAGTCAGTTTTCAGATGGTCTCCTTATGGGCTTTACCCAGCTGTTTACCGGTGTGCTGACCATCTTTGGAACCATTGGATTTATGCTTTCCATCAGTGTGAAGATCACAGTGATCGTTATTTTGCTCACTCCGATTTCCCTGTTCGTGGCAAGCTTTATCGCAGGCAGAACCTTCCGCATGTTTCAGGAGCAGTCCGAGAAGAGAGCGGAGATGACTTCTATTGTGGAAGAGCTTGTTGGAAATCAGAAGATCGTGCAGGCTTTTTCCTATGAGGAGAGAGCTAATGAAAGGTTTGGAAAAGTAAATGAAGAGCTTCGCGTCTGCGGAATCAAAGCAATTTTCTTTTCCTCTATTACAAACCCGTCCACACGTTTTGTAAATGGTCTTGTTTACACAGCAGTTGGAATTTTTGGCGCATTTACAGTAATTAAGGGCGGTATGACTGTGGGACAGCTGACCAGCTTCCTGAACTATGCAAATCAGTATACCAAGCCTTTTAATGAGATTTCCGGCGTTATCACAGAGCTGGAGAATGCGTTGGCATGTGCAAAACGTCTCTTTGACTTTATTGATACACCGGCACAGGAGCCAGATGCGCCAGATGCTTTGGAACTGGAGAAAGCAGACGGTCGTGTAAGCGTGGAGAATGTTTCCTTTTCTTACAGAAAAGAAGTTCCGCTTCTTACTGATATTTCCATTGACGTAAAACCTGGACAGCGGATCGCTATCGTCGGACCTACCGGATGCGGTAAGACCACTATGATCAACCTTCTTATGAGATTCTATGATGTAGATAAGGGTCAGATTAAGGTAAGCGGTTATCCGGTAAGAGAGCTGACAAGAGACAGCCTGAGACGAAACTTTGGTATGGTGCTTCAGGAGACCTGGCTGAAGGCAGGAACCATCCGCGAGAACATTGCCTATGGAAAGCCGGATGCGACTTTGGAAGAGGTTATGGAGGCAGCTAAGCATGCACATGCCCACAGTTTTATCAAGCGTATGCCAAATGGCTATGACACCGTGATTTCAGAGGGCGGTGGAAATATTTCCCAGGGACAGAAGCAGCTTCTTTGCATTGCAAGGGTTATGCTGATGCATCCGGCTATGCTGATCCTGGATGAGGCCACTTCTTCCATTGATACCCGTACTGAGGTGAAGGTGCAGAAGGCTTTTGCAGAGTTGATGGAAGGAAGAACCAGCTTTATTGTAGCACATCGTCTTTCCACTATTCAGGAGGCAGATCTGATTCTGGTCATGAAGGACGGAAATATTATCGAGCAGGGCAGACATGAGGAATTGCTGGCGAAGAAGGGCTTTTATGCGAACTTGTATGAGAGTCAGTTTGCTATTTCATAAGGGGGATGAATATGGAAAATAAGAATCTGGAAGAGACTGATGTAAATGAGAAGCAGGAAGTCGGAAATGGGAAGTCTGCTATGCCTATGAGAACCTGCCTGGTTATGATTCTGGCAGGGGTTTATGTGGCTTATCTGGGTGTTTCTCTTTGCCAGAATGTAATAAATGGTGCTGAGGGCAGCAGTCCTGGCTTTATGGTTGCGGGAGTGATTTTTTGATTGTGCTTGGCGTGGCTTTCGTGATCAATGGAATCCGCGGCAGCATAAAGGCTGGCAAGATTCAGAAGGAGTCGAATGCAGAAAGTGAAGCACAGGCTTCTGAGACAGAAATTTCAAGGACAGTTGAATCTAAAATGGAAAGTACTTCATCCTTGAATAAGAAAATGTCTATTGCTGACCGCGCTAATCTGGTTAGCCAGTTAGGGGATGCGACAGAGGATGAAGAATAGAGAGTATTGTTTTTTGAAAAGAAATTGATATATTAGATAGTGTTAATATATGTATGAAAAATGAGTGGTGTAGTTATTTCGAGAACGATGTACTAGTTTGCAGACCGGGCGGTTACTTTTGCGTTTTATGATTATAACAGCACGAAATTACGAATACAATACTAAATATAAAAAATTAAACAGACTTCCGAATGAGTGATAATCAATCAGAAGTCTGTTTTTTTGTTGAAATACACGCTCTAGCGCCGTTTCCTGCGCCTGCGTTTCCCGCTTGGGTTATGTAGAGTGGACCAGCAGAATGCCTGCACCAACAGGATTCCCGCTGTGACTCCGATGCTGTCGATTCCCACATCACGTACAGAAGGTCCGCGGTCTGCCACAAAGGACTGGTGGTATTCATCAAAGCCTGCGAAGCCTACGCATATGGCGCCTGCCAGCAGGATCAGCCAGATACCTCTTACTCCGTAAACATAAAGTGGGAAAGAAATGGCAATGGCAAGCAGACAGTACTCTGTCATGTGAGCTGCTTTTCGCACATAAAATTCGATGGAGCTGGCAGAATAGGCGAGCTCGTCATAAGTTTTGTTTTCGTTGAGAACTTCATTCTTGGTTTCCACAATCTGGTAGCTGACTTCATAGCTTAGGGCTCCGGACACCTCCCCTGTCTGGGCTGAAAATGAATAGATCAGATACATCATCAGAATTGCAGGAAGAAAAGAAAGAGGTTTCAGTAAATGGATTAAAATTTTCTTCATGGGGTTTACTATAACACGGGAAAATAAGATTGTAAAGAAAAAGGTGATTTGACAAGGCTTTGGAAAAACAATAAAACCAGAGCAAGCAGAAGGGAGACAGGAGGGCAAAGAACTTGTTATTTACAGGAATCTATGCTAAAATTGTTGAAGTATGAAAAGCAGCGAGATACTTGGTGTGGAGAGACTCTGGCAGCCAGGTATCGTGTTGCTATAAAGAACGCACAATGGAGACCAGGAGGAAAAAGACAGGTATGAGTTTAGCTGATCATATTTTTATAGATATGTGTAAAGACGTAATTGAGAACGGAACCAGTACAGAAGGGGAGAAGGTCCGGCCGGTGTGGGAGGATGGCACTTCTGCTTATACGATCAAACGTTTTGGTGTTGTGAACCGTTATGATCTGAGAAAAGAATTTCCAGCGCTGACCCTTCGCAAGACCGCATTAAAGAGCGCTATGGATGAGATCCTCTGGATCTGGCAGAAAAAATCAAACAACATTCATGACCTTCACAGCCATATCTGGGATAGCTGGGCTGACGAGAATGGCTCCATTGGAAAAGCGTATGGTTATCAGCTGGGTGTGAAGCATCAGTACAAAGAAGGCATGATGGATCAGGTAGACCGTGTTCTTTATGATCTGAAGAATAATCCATACAGCCGTCGTATTATGACCAATATTTATGTGCATGAAGATCTTCATGAGATGAATCTTTACCCATGTGCTTACTCTATGACCTTCAATGTAACAAAGGAGCCTGGAAAGGACAAGCTGACTTTAAATGCCATTTTGAACCAGCGCTCCCAGGATATCCTGGCTGCAAATAACTGGAATGTATGCCAGTATTCCCTGTTGTTGATGATGATCGCACAGTGCTGTGACATGGAAGCCGGTGAGCTGGTACATGTGATCGCGGATTGTCATATTTATGACAGACATGTTCCGGTTATCAAGGAGCTGATTTCCAGGACACCTTATCCGGCACCGACTGTGAAACTGAATCCGAATGTGAAGAATTTTTATGATTTTACCACGGATGATCTGATCGTGGAGAATTATCAGACCTGGCCTCAGATTAAAAATATTCCGATTGCCATTTAAACATGGAGTAAATGAGAAAGGGTTCCAATGCCGCATGCGTTTCAGATATGGTGAGGCTGCTGTAGCGGGCTACGGCAACCGAATTCGGGCAAAATCTCCCGCAAAGTGGGGCGTGCAGATTGCGGGAATGATTTTTAGACACGCTCTAGGAGTTCGTATAAAGGAGATTATAAGAAATGAAAATAATAGTAGCTGCTGACAAAAACTGGGGAATTGGAAAAGACAATAAGCTTCTTGTGAGCATTCCGGCGGATATGAAAATGTTTCGTCAGGAGACCACCGGGAAGGTTTGTGTTATGGGAAGAAAGACCCTGGAGAGTTTCCCAGGAGGGCTTCCTCTTAAAAACCGTACAAACATCGTTCTTACCAGAAATGAGAATTACAAAGTGAAAGATGCCATAATCGTTCATTCTATTGAAGAGCTTATGGAAGAACTGAAAAAGTATCCGGCAGAAGATGTATACTGCATCGGCGGCGATACTATCTATAAGCAGCTTCTTCCTTATTGCGATGCTGCTCAGGTGACCAAGATCGATTTTGCCTATATTGCAGACAGTTATTTTCCGAATCTGGATGAAGATCCACAGTGGCATGTGGCAGCAGAGAGTGAAGAGCAGACATATTTTGATCTGGAATATAAGTTTGTGAGATATGAAAGAAATAAATAAGCGGGAAAATATAATGTGTTTTTCAAAAAAATTCAGTTCTGCCATCATGACAGAACTGATTTTTGTTATGTGCTGTGTAGAGCGTGTTTGAAAAAATACGAAAATGGGAAGCTTAAGGAATTATTCAATAACCTTCAGCCATCCCTCTGGAGCCTGGATGCGTCCCATCTGGATTCCGGTAAGGGTCTCATACAGCTTCTTGGTGATCGGTCCCATCTCGTTCATGCCGCTTGGGAAGCAGATCTCTTTGCCGTGGTCAACGATCTTTCCAACAGGAGAGATAACAGCAGCAGTACCGCAAAGACCGCACTCTGCAAAATCTTTCACTTCGTCGAAGTATACTTCTCTTTCCTCAGCCTCAAGTCCAAGGTACTCTTTCGCAACGTAGATCAGAGAACGACGTGTGATGGATGGAAGGATACTGTCAGACTTCGGAGTAACAACCTTGCCGTCTTTTGTTACGAATAAGAAGTTTGCTCCGCCTGTCTCTTCAACCTTGGTACGAGTCTTGGAATCAAGATACATGTTCTCATCGAATCCGTTCTTATGAGCGTCAACAATCGCATGAAGGCTCATTGCGTAGTTAAGACCAGCTTTGATATGACCGGTACCATTTGGTGCAGCACGGTCAAAGTCGCTGACACGGATTGTAATCGGCTTAGCGCCGCCTTTGAAGTATGGTCCGACAGGTGTGGTGAATACACGGAACTGATACTCGCTGGCAGGTTTTACACCGATAACAGCATCGCTTCCAAACATGTACGGACGTACATATAAAGTAGCACCAGAACCATATGGCGGAACATATGCTGCATTTGCTTTAATTGTCTGAACAACTGCGTCAACAAAACGGTCTTTCGGGAATACAGGCATTTCCAGTCTTGCGGCGGAATGCTCCATACGCTCACCGTTCAGGTCAGGACGGAAAGTAACGATATGTCCGTCTTCTGTAGTATATGCTTTCATACCCTCAAAAACAGTCTGTGCATACTGAAGGACACCTGCACACTCACTGATGGTAACCATATCATCTGTGGTAAGGCCTCCCTCATCCCACTTGCCGTCTTTATAATTGGATACATAACGGTAGTCTGTTTTTACATAACCAAAGCCCAGGTTGCCCCAGTCAATGTTCTTTTTTTCCATAACAATTTCCTCCATGCGTGGTTTTTGGGGGAGATTCTTATTGTGAATCCCCAATGTTTTTACTATTGTAAAACTTTTACGTGTGAAATTCAATGGGAAAAGCAGATTTTTTAAGTGATTTTCCTGTGAAAAAGGTTACAAAAAGTATAATGTGTTTATATTTTATGGTGTCTTGTTTTTTGAGGGGGATTTTTGTATAATGATAAAACAAGCGTTGTGAAATAAAATATCCGGAGGAAAAAGATGGGATATAACGAATTTGATGAACTTGGAGATAAGATCCAGAGCATCATTGACAGTGCAGTAAATG
>ENA-OPYU01000701-OPYU01000701.1-human-gut-metagenome-genome-assembly--contig:-NODE-701-length-12728-cov-2.165304_pt1 | contig 12728 bp, 13 predicted proteins | sample MGYA00242637_ERZ504482 | MGnify/ENA primary metagenome ERZ504482 (study PRJEB26092, sample SAMD00036237) | human gut metagenome | host: Homo sapiens | study: EMG produced TPA metagenomics assembly of...
AAAAACACTACATTTTGCATCGGAGTCACTCTACATGCAAAAACACATCATATACGAAAACGATCTATTTATCTGATCCTATTCTTTATAATAGGATGCACTTCATCCCTATACGGAATGGAAGGCGCAGGTGTGTATTTCAAGGCGAGCCTATGCGGAAAAATCTATAAGCATTTATCCTTTCTTGTAGAAGAGGACATCCGTCCGAGAGATGACTTTAAGGAAGCGGAATGGTTCCTCACCACCGTTGAGGTAAACTACAAGTTTAATAAATATCTTCTGGCAGGAAGCGGATATATGTCTCTAGCACGATACAAGGCATCCGACGAGTTACGAAACCGATATTATCTCTACGCTACGGGGACTTATTCGGCCGGACGTTTTACCCTCTCTGTCCGGGAACGTTTTCAAAGTACCTATAAGGTTCACGCCGAACATTCCCAAGAATTATCTGCGTTCGATGCTGACCCTCTCCTATAAGATCGGCAAGAGTGGTTTCTGTCCTTTTGCCTACACCGAGGTCTTCAATGATACGCGAAATAAGATGCGGTCCGATAAGATCCGTTTCTCCACAGGAAGTAATTACCAACTAAACCCGAACAATAACCTCCAACTCTATTATCGCTACCATATATTTAATGTAGACGATCCCGTGAATTACCGCCATGCGATCGGTATCTGCTATACCCATCGCTTTTAATAAGAAATTTTCGTACCTTCGCGTCCCGAGTGCTTGATAAACCTCGTTAAAAACAAGAAGACATGCGAAAAAACAGTTACAGTACCTTTCATGCTGCTAGGTATACTTTTTAATATATGCCTTGTAGCGTCCAATCTTTTAGAGACAAAAGTAGTGCAAGTAGGCGGTATAACGGCTACCGCAGGTTTGATCGTATTCCCGATCTCGTATATCATCAATGATTGTATAGCGGAAGTGTGGGGATTCAAGAAGGCACGGCTAATTATCTGGAGTGGCTTCGCCTCTAATTTTCTGGTGATCGCATTCGCGCAATTGGCGGTATTATTACCGGCCGCCCCTTTTTGGGAGGGTGAGGAAGGTTTCAATTTCGTCTTCGGGATGGCCCCACGTATAGCGGTCGCCAGCTTGATAGCGTTTTTGGCCGGTTCTTTCCTGAACGCCTATGTGATGAGCAAAATGAAAATCGCCTCCAACGGAAAGAATTTCTCGTTACGAGCGATCGTGTCTACCCTTATCGGTGAGAGCGCCGATTCCCTGATCTTTTTTCCGATCGCCTTCGCAGGATTGATCCCGGCCGGAGAATTGCTTATCATGATCGGGACGCAGGCGGTACTTAAATCCTTGTACGAGGTTATCATCCTTCCCGTCACCATCCGTGTCGTAAAGTACATCAAGAAAGTAGACGGGAATGATGTGTATGATCTTGGTACCTCGTATAATATCCTAAAGGTTAAAGACATTTAGGCCGGGACCAAACAATGACTGGCCTTCATTTGAATAGATGCGACCAATCCTCCCTTTGGCTGCGGCATATAGGACTTCATTCCCAATAATTCAGCCGCCCGGCAATTCACGGAAGCGTCATCAATCAGCATAGTCTCCTCGGCTAAAAGATTCGAGTCCTTCAGTACGTACTCAAAAATATCCGCGTTCGGCTTCAGCATATGCAATTCGTAAGAGAGGTAAATCTTATGGAAGAAATCTTGGGCACAAAGACCTTGATAAGAGAAATAGGTATCTTCGGACCATTTCCAATGAAGCTCGTTCGTATTGCTCAGAAGCATCGTATTATAGCGTTCACGAAGCTCCAATAGCAGACGCAACTTATTTTCCGGGACGTCTCCCAACATGGCGATCCATGCCGTGTCGATTTGTTCGTCCGTCAGGGGCTTTCCCGATAAGGCACGAATATCATCGCGAAACTGTTCCACCGAAATCGTTCCCAACTCTAATCGCTCAAACAAGTCCTTATGTTGATAGTTATTCGTGATCTGTTCCCGGATATTCTCCACGCCCAGATTCTCGAAAGCCTCGATACAACGGTTGCGAGTCAGGTTAATAAGCACACCGCCCAAGTCTATAATCAAGTTCTTTATGCCTTCCATATCATTTCTTTTTATACCAGCTACGACGTCTACGATGTCGTCTTTTCTGTTGATAACGATTGATCCGCTTGTAAACGACCCAGACAAACAACAAGCCGAAAACAGCGAATATCAATATAACAATCCAAGAGTTAAGATTGTCACCTTTTACCCGGCTCCACATTTCCAGAACCACCTCCGTCTCGTTCCCGAAATCACGGATCATGGCACAACGTTCCACGACCCTCCGGTCCGGATATTGAGCCGGGTCTATCTGGATACGCTCCGCTCCCGGTCCGAAGAAATAACTTACGTCCGAGAACTCGGTCAGCGTCGTATCGATCTTTTCCGCCAATATTTCCGGGGTAGCCACGGTGCTGACATATCCGGTCACTTCCATATTACGGCTGACGATGTCCGGACGGCATAGATAGTCCATAAAATAACTGGCGGCCTTCACGTTGCGAGCGTATTTAGGGATCGCCCAACCATCGTACCAGATATTACTACCCTCCAAAGGAACCTCATACCCCAGATCTACGCCTACGGCACTCGCCTCTTCCATGGCCCAGACCGCGTCGCCGCTCCAAGTGAAATTCAGCCACGCCTTTCCTTTCGTCATCATCTCCTTACCGAAATCGGCCTCCCAACCGGCGATATTCGGTTTCATCTTCTTCAAGTATTCCTCGGCGATAGCGATCATTTCCGGGGAGCTATCGTTCATCAATTGCTCCACCGTGATCGTACCATTCGCCAATTCCCTCGCATGGGCGTATATGATAGCGGTTCCATAAGCGTCACGATAACTATCCTTCATTAAGATCTTATTCCTGAAACGAGGGTCCCAAAGGCATTTCCACGACATTACCTCGTCCCTCGAGACATCGGCTTTATTATACAACAGGCCGGCGGTTCCCCACATATAAGGAACCACGTAGTCGGTAGTCTTACGGCCCGGCTGACTTAACTTATTCAGTTCCTTTTGGATATAGGGGGAGACATTGTCGATATAATCCGGTGTCTTCCCGAAATTACGGTCGATCGGTAGCAAGAGATTTTTCCGCAGCATGCGCTCAAGGATATACTCCGAAGGGCAAATCAAGTCAAAATCCTCATGTCCCCGCTCGATCTTGGTCAACATGATCTCGTTGATATCAAAGACCTGATAGATAATCCGGACTTCCTCACCCGTCTGTTCCTTATACCATTTCGGGAAATCCGTCAGGACGTCCTCGTCGATATAATCTCCCCAGTTATAAATCTTCAAGATCTTGCTTCTCTCCTCGTCCGAGCGCCCGCAAGAAGTGAACAGCCCCATAAGCAGGGCCAAAACAGACAGAATCGATATAAATTTCTTCATTTTCATTTACGCTCGCTTCGCTTTCTCAGCACGTTTATTTATAACAATCAACAATACTAACACGGTTACGAATATAATCGTTGAGAGGGGACGCAGTTCCGGGGTCAAACCTCCTTTCCGGGCATCCGCGTAGATAAAGGTGGAAAGGGTTTCCAAGCCCTCATTACCAATTGTAAATATGGTCACGGCGAAATCGTCGATAGATAGCGTGAAGGCAAGGATAAAGCCACTGATCATACCCGGACGGATTTCCGGGAAGATCACCTTCCGCAAGGCCTGAAACGGAGTCGCCCCCAAATCCAACGCCGCCTCGTAGATATTCTGGTTCATTTGTTTCAAGCGGGGCATGACGCTTAATACCACATACGGCGTACAGAACGTGATATGCGCCAGCACGACCGTCGTCAAACCTTGAGAGATCCCTAAGCTGACAAACAACAGGAACAAGGAAATACCGGTAATGATATCCGGATTCAACATCGGGATGTTATTGACAAAACTCACGGCATTGCGGGCCCTTGCCTTCAAATTAAAGATCCCGATAGCGGCTACGCTCCCCAACAAGGTAGATACCGTAGCGGCTATCATGGCGATAGCGAACGTATTCCAAAGTGCGCTGACCAACGAATGTTGTACGTTGCCGGCAAAAAGAGAGCTATATAATTTCGTGGAGAACCCGGTCCAGTTACCCAGTACTTTCGCCTCCGTAAACGAGAAGATCATGATAATCAAGATTGGCGAGTAGAGCAATAATAACAAAGCCCATAGATATCCCTTAGCTAAATATTTCACCATCAGATAAGCCCTCCCTCATTCGCCGAATCACTGCTCTCATTGCTGAACAATCCGCTGATTCCGATTAATAACAACATGATAAGAGAAAGCGCCGCCCCGTAGTTCCACATACCGTTATTGATATTCTCCTGTATGGTCGTACCGAAGAGCTTGATATTGTTCATCGTCAACAACTCGGCGATGGCAAACGTAGAGATGGTCGGCATAAACACCATCATGATACCGCTCATCACTCCCGGCATCGATAGTGGGAATACGGCCTTGATAAATACCTGCGACGGATTCGCCCCCAAGTCTTGCGCCGCCTCTATCAAGCTGTGATCCATTTTCTGGAGTGTATTATAAAATCGGGTAGATCATAAAGGGGCAGGAAGTTGTACACCATACCAAAGATCAAGGCCCCCTCTCCCAGCGGGAAATTCAAGAAATCGAACAAAGCCACGGTAGCCAACGTACGGATCAAGATATTGACCCACATCGGAAGGATAAACAAAACGACCATCGTACGGGAAGTATTAAATCGGGCTTGGCTCAATATCCAAGCGGCCGGATATCCCAGCAGCAGACAAAGAATGGTCGTTATCAAAGCGATCCCGACTGAATACACGAAGGTGTTTATCGCCTCGGGATGGATCATAAACTTACGGAAATTGGCGAAGGTAAACATCCCTTCGTCATTCGTAAAGGCGTAATACACGATCAAGAGGAGCGGTATCACGACAAAGATGGCCAAGAACAGGACATAAGGAATGGTCCAGTTCCTTCGTCTCATAAAAAATGCAGAAAACGTATTGATCACTTCCTTCCCTTTTTAAGCATGAATAATTCGAATTTTATCCGGGGCGATCGTTATGCCGACATGGTCTCCATCATCCCATACATCGTTGGTATCGACAAAGATGTCCTCGTCCCAATCCGTAAACACGGTCAGATGATAATGGTTGCCTTTGTAGAGGATAAATTTCACCTCTCCGGTCAGGCGACCGTCTTCCTCGTTATCCTCCAAGATCACATCTTTAAAATCGATCTCGACTTTCACAGGCGTATTTGGCTCTATATCGGTTACCTCCTTGCATTCGAACGTACAGCCTAGGAATTCCACATGCGTAGCGTCGATGAGCTTTCCCTCGAAGGTATTGCAAATACGCTCTTTCTTCATTACATGGATATCGAAAGGCTTGATAAGAAGCCCGACCTCGCTACCCGCCTCGAAGCAATGGTAATCCTGTACCATGAACTCGTATCCGTTCGGGGTTTGCACCATCATCTCATAATGCACGCCCTTAAAGATGGAGGAGGTTACCGTACCCGTCAACATCGCCGCCTCCGACGGCTCGAAGATGTAAATATCCTCGGGGCGCAACACGACATCTACCGGCATTTGCTCCCCGAATCCCTCGTCCACGCACTCGAACTCATGACCGGCGAAAAGAGACTTGCCTATCCTTGATCATCGTTCCGTTCAAGATGTTACTCTCACCGATGAAATCAGCGACAAACGAATTGACCGGCTCGTTATAAATATCGATCGGGGTACCGATTTGCTGGATCTTTCCCTCGCTCATGACAACGATCGTGTCGCTAAGCGTCAGCGCTTCCTCTTGGTCGTGGGTCACGTACACGAACGTAATGCCTAAGGACTTATGCATCTCTTTCAAATTCCATTTGCATGTCCTTGCGCATCTTCAAGTCCAAGGCCGCCAACGGCTCATCCAGCAATAACACCTCCGGCTCATTCACGATAGCGCGAGCGATCGCCACACGTTGCTGCTGGCCACCGGAAAGGGAATCGACATCCCGATCCTCATAGTCTGTCAACCCTACCATTTTCAACGCTTGTTTCACTTTCTTCTCGATCGTGGCGGAAGGAAGTTTCTTCAGCTTCAGGCCAAAGGCGATATTATTGTACACATTCAGATGTGGAAATAAAGCATATTTCTGGAATACCGTATTTACGGGACGTTTATGCGGCGGCGTCTGCGTAATCTCCTTCCCGGACATCGTGATAACGCCCTCGGAGGCCGTCTGGAAGCCGGCTATCAAACGCAACAGGGTAGTCTTTCCGCAACCGGAAGGCCCCAAAATGGTTACAAACTCGCCCTTGCGGACCTGTAAATTTACATCATTCAGCACGGCTTTCTCGCCGAAATACTTCGATACGTGCTCCACGCTGATAATGCGATCCGATTTTCGTATTGACATTCTCGCTTGATCTAATTAGAATTAAACAATCATGAACAATGTTCTTATTTATTTTTGCGCGAATGTACAGATTTTAATAAGGCCGGGCACTATCGTTTTTACAAAATCTGACCTTACACCGGGTGAGAAGCGTCGCATTTCTCCAAGATTCGACCGCGCACCCGACGCGGGCGGGATATTTGGGAAATATTCAATCCACGTATATCCGGTAGCTCCCCGATCCCAATCGGTACACAGCCTTCCCATCCTTCAATCCCACGGGCGTGATCCCCTCCTGCCCTTTCTCCATACGAACGGACTTCTCCGATTTGGCGGGCAGATATAAGGTAGCCGTCGTATTAGCGGGAATGGTTGCCTCGTATATATAGCCCTTCTTTTGGATTTGCCATCCACTCTCGATACGGCCATAGGCGGAATCGTAATGACCCCGGATGAACGAGAAGGTTCCGCCGATACGGGGTTGAAGGATGATGTGCTTATAGGCGGGTTGTTCCTCATCCCGCTGGATACCCAAGGTATAAGCTATCATCCACTCCTCGATAGCGCCATACGAATAATGGTTGAAAGAGTTCATATCCACAGGGCCGAAGCCATTTACCAACGTGTAGGAATTCCAACGTTCCCAAATCGTGGTAGCGCCTTGCAGGACAGGATACAGCCATGAAGGATAGGCGGTTTGCTCAAACAGCTTATAGGCGACATCGTCATAACCATTGTCGGATAATACCAAATTCAGGTAAGGCGTACCGATAAAGCCAGTGGCTAAGCGTATAATTATGTTTCTTGATATTCTCTACCAGATGCCGGATCGCCTAAGGGTTTCGTTTTTACTCATTGAACAGATCGAACTGGAGAGGAACCACGTATGAGGTCTGCGTATCCACGATCTTCGCCTCGGTAGCCGCCGTTCCGGGCCACATACCTACTTGCGAGTCCTTACCAAAGATAGATTCCACCGTCGGGGCGAACGTGCGTCCTTCCTCGTTTACAAACAGGTCGTTAAAAGACCTCTTCACGTTCTCGTAGAAAGTACGGAAACGCCTTGGTCTGCGTCCTCCCTAAACGTTTCGCTACCTGCTCCATAATCAAAGCGTCGTAAGCGGAGTAAGCGGTGTTCGTCAACATGGAATTCGTCGGCTCGATAGCCAGCCAATCGCCGAAACCACCGAAAGGGCTGTACATAGCGTACGGCACGACGCTCCAAATAATCCATATAAGCGACCATGGAAGCGTAATGCTGCTCCAGAATACGCACGTCTCCGTATTGTTGATACATTTGCCACGGTACGATCACGCCGGCTTCCATCCATCCCATGGCACCTCCGCCATCCTCCGCGCCGTGAGGCGGGAAACCGACTACGGGTATATAGTTCGCGTAACTACCGTCATCTCCTTGATTATCCCGGACCGAGTAGAGCCAACGGGTGTAAAACGGATCGACATTCATATTATAAGTAGCCGTACGGGCAAATACCTGCGCATCCCCTGTCCAGCCCATACGCTCATCCCGTTGCGGGCAATCTGTCGGAACCGACAAGAAATTACCCCGTTGGCCCCAGATGATATTATTAAACAAACGGTTGACACGCTCATCCGACGTCTCATAACCGCTCGTCCGCGCACCGATAGATTCCAGCACGATCCCTTTCACCGCCTCCAAGGGTAACGGCTTGTCCAACCCGTGAATCTCCACGTAACGGAAACCATGGAACGTAAAGCGAGGCTCATACGTCTCACCCGCCGCATCCCCTCTCAAGATATAGCGATCCGTGGAAAGGGCGCTCCGGTAATTATCCGTATAGACTTGCCCTTTCTTCTCCTTATACATCGCGATCGTGTACGGGGCGACAGGTTCGGTAGGGATCGTTTCCGGATAATTCATCTCCCCGAAACGGATCGTGATTTCCTGTCCGGCCTTTCCCTTGAAAGTCAGACGGGGAACACCGACCATATTCTGCCCCATATCATAGACATAGACGCCGGGGATAGGCTCTACCACGGACTGAGCGGTCAGGGTCACATTATTTTGTATCGGGCTGCCTACATATCCTTGAATCTCCACATTTACCGGAGGAGCGGCGAATAAGGTCGCCGGTTTCCATGACGAGTCATCAAAACCCGGAGCATCCCAGCCGTTCACCTCTTTCCGGGCATCGTATTCCTCTCCATTCTGAAGGCCGTTAAAAGTGATCGGTCCCCGGTCATAACATTTCCAGCTATCATTCGTAACGATCGTCTCACGAGTACCGTCGGCATACTCGATCACGATCTTTCCCAATAAGGACTGGCGGGTTCCGTATTGATCCTGCCAACCGGTAAGGAAACCGCTATGCTCGCTCCACCATCCGGCGCCCAACATCGCCCCGATACCATTATCGCCTGGTCGTAGCAAATCCGTTATATCATACGTATTATACATGATACGGTAACGGTAATCCGTCCAACCCGGATTCAGATAATCCTTTCCAACCTTCCGCCCGTTCACCGAGAACTCGTAGACACCCCTAGCGGTAGCATATAAACGGGCGCTCTTGACCGGTTTCTCTATCTTTATCTCTTTCCGGAGCATGGGAGCGGATACGTTCTCACCCGGATACCAGACATTGAGCTTTCCCTCCCCTTTCTCCACATAAGTCTCGGCAGGATTGTACAGAAGCGTATTCCACGTATCCTCGCTGATACGCAAGTTGGAGAATGTAGCGGTCTGCCCTTTAGGTTGCAGGAAACCGATCGCATACAAGCGGCAATGATAAACCAACTCTCCATCCGGATAAGGATACACGGTGAAAGCCCCTTCCTTGCCTCCCCAGAAATCACCACGGCTCTTCCGTTCTTTCTCCTCGGGAGTCAAAGAGGAATTCACCAAGGTCTTTCCATCGATCTCTATATCCACGAAATATTTCAAGGCATATTGGGCCGTCGTCACCTTCAACCGGATATGATGCACCTTATGCTTATCCGAGGCTGGGATGATAGAGGCCAGACTTTCCGCCGCATCTTGCCTCGTTTTTCCATCTGTGGTATGACGTAAAATGAAACGGGCGTCCCCCGAACCATTCAAGTCCAGTTCAGCAGACACATAATTATCAGCGTCCCTCGACCCAAAGACAAATACGGCTTTATCATTACCCTCGGCAACCCGCACATCATAGTCGATCACATAATGCGAGCGATATTTGGAGAGTTGTGTCTCCGACGAGCCGATCCAACGGGCGCCACTCCATCCGGAACCCAGAAGACCGGTCTCGAACCACGCAGGCTCGGTGGAGGTAATTTCCGTTCCCGATTCATCCCATACGGAAACTTTCCAATAATAGCGAGTGGAAGGTTGCAATGCTTTTCCTTGATAAACTACGCCGACCGATTCCCCGGAAAGAACCTTTCCCGAATCATAGATATAACGCCCGGCAGCCAATTGCTCCGGACTATCGGCCACCCATAACCGATAAGCCTGCCCACAGGCCCCATAGCGATCGGACTCCATCTGCCAGTTAAAACGTGGCTGACTGACATCAATTCCCAGTGGATTGGTTTGATACTCAACCTGTAGGTTCTTCAATACGGTAACCGCACCCAGAGGTAGCCATCCGGCCAGCAACCCTAAGATTATAGACAAAATACATCGTGTGCTCTTCATAATACAAAGAATTAAAATGATAACAGTACAAAAATATCCATTATCATCTTAACTCTTTGTTTCACTTTTTTGGGAGAAGATGTAGCAGTTTTGACACTACTCAATCTTTCCTACCATCTTGGACGGGTCTACCCAACGATCAAACTCCTCGGCGGTCACATAACCGGACTCGATAGCCGCCTCCCGCAAAGTCTTATTTTCTTGATAGGCTTTCTGGGCGATAGCGGCGGCCTTGTAATATCCTATTTTCGGATTCAAGGCGGTAACCAGCATTAAGGAGCTATCCAGATGGCGTTTGATGTTTTCGTTCACCGGGGTAATGCCTTTTACGCAACGTTCACTGAAATTCAGGCAACCGTCACCAATCAAGCGGGCGCTTTGCAAGAAGTTCGAGATAATCACCGGCTTAAATACGTTCAACTCGAACTGCCCGTTGGAGCCAGCTATCGAGATTGTCACGTCGTTACCCATTACTTGAGCGGCGATCATCGTCAATGACTCGCATTGCGTAGGATTCACCTTTCCCGGCATGATGGAGGAACCCGGCTCGTTCTCCGGCAAATGGATCTCACCGATACCGGCACGAGGACCTGAGCCCAACATTCGTATATCGTTCGCGATCTTCATTAAGCTGACCGCTACGGATTTCAAGGCTCCATGCGCCTCAACCAAGGCATCATGGGTAGCTAGGGCCTCGAATTTATTCGGAGCGGTTACAAAAGGAAGCCCAGTCAACTCTGATATCTTCTTAGCGACACACTTGTCATAATTGACCGGGGCGTTAATACCGGTCCCAACCGCCGTACCTCCTAAAGCCAACTCGGAGATATGCGACAGGGAATCCTTTACTTTCCGTATACCATATTCCAATTGAGCCGCATAGCCACTGAACTCTTGCCCCAATGTCAATGGAGTGGCATCCATAAAATGAGTCCTCCCGATCTTCACGATCTTCATGAACTCCTCACTTTTTAGCGCCAACGCACGATACAGACTCTCCAATCCCGGGATCGTCACCTCCGCAGTCACCTTATAGGCGGCAATATGCATAGCGGAAGGAAACGTATCATTGGAGGATTGCGATTTATTCACGCCATCGTTCGGAAGCAGCACTTTCTCCTTATCCGTTAGCTTTCCTCCGGTCAGCACATGCGCCCTGGTTGGCGATCACCTCATTGACATTCATATTCGTCTGGGTCCCGCTCCCCGTTTGCCATACGATCAAGGGGGAAGGAGTCATTTAATTTCACCCGCCAAGATCTCGTCGCATACCTTACCGATCAACTCGCATTTCTCCGGAGACAAGACGCCGGCGTCTTTATTAGCCAAAGCCGCTCCTTTTTTCAAGTAAGCGAACGCCTCTATCACCTCTTTGGGCATCCGGCTAATATCGGTGGCGATCTTGAAATTTATTCACGCTCCGTTGTGTTTGCGGCCCATAATAAACGTCCACCGGCACTTCCACCTCACCTAAGGTATCTTTCTCTATTCTATACTTCATGACACATAAGTTTTTATTAATCTCTTCTATGTATAACTATCCGGATATCGAATTGTTTATGTTACATATCACAAGTATATCATGAAAAGACATTTATCATGGAACAGAATTCAGATCATAGAAAAACGGCTTAATTTCGCCTACCGATGCTTTTTAATAGTTTTTCTTCTCGTCAATAATGTATTCGGGACGGGCCTTGATCTCGTCAAAGAGGATACCGACATATTGCCCTAACACGCCGACCGTCAATAGCTGCACACCTCCAAAGAAGATAATGGAAGTCATGATAGAAGTCCAGCCAACCTCGGCGTTACTAAAACCATAGATCTTGCCCAACGTGAACCAAACCGCCAAGATTATACCGACCAATACGGATATAAACCCGAGACTCGTCGCCAAACGCAACGGCTTCTTCGAGAAATAAAGCATTGCCGTCGACGCAAATTTCAGCATCTTACTAATCGGATATTTCGTCTCGCCGGCGATACGCGCCTCACGCTCATAATAAAACGGCACTTGGTGGAAGCCCACCCAGCTTATCAAGCCACGGATATATTTTCCCCGTTCCTTAAAACGGTCGAACTCATTCATCACCTTCCGGTCCACTAAACGGAAATCTCCTGTATCCAGCGGGAAATGGACCTCGCTCATATAATTCATCACCCGGTAAAAAGCCTTGGAGGTGAACAGCTTGAAAAGACTCTCCCCTTCCCGTGACTTACGGACGCAATAAACCACGTTGGCATCCTCTCTCTCCTGCACTTCCAGCAGATCCGGAATCAATTCCGGCGGATCCTGCATATCGGCGTCGATGATAATCGCCAAATCAGCGTCACAGTTATTGATACCCGCCGTTACCGCCGGTTGATGACCGAAATTCCGGGAGAAGTGAATCACCTTCACATGAGGATCGGTAGCGGCTATATGATCCAACAAAGAACGTGTCTTATCCTGACTGCCATCATTTATATAGATAATCTCCGTAGGGTTCGGCAACTTTACCAAGACCTCTTTCGTACGCCGATACGATTCCTCGATCACGGCTTCCTCGTTATAACACGGGACTATAACCGCTAACTTCTTCATGCCTTTTAAGCTTTAAAGGTATAAAAACTTATTTACTAAAAAATTAATCACCGTATAGAAAGCCATTCCAATCAAGTGGTTGT
>ENA-OPYU01000704-OPYU01000704.1-human-gut-metagenome-genome-assembly--contig:-NODE-704-length-12711-cov-2.583121_pt1 | contig 12711 bp, 24 predicted proteins | sample MGYA00242637_ERZ504482 | MGnify/ENA primary metagenome ERZ504482 (study PRJEB26092, sample SAMD00036237) | human gut metagenome | host: Homo sapiens | study: EMG produced TPA metagenomics assembly of...
GCAAGGATTTTTGCAAGGTTAAGATAAGATTATCATAAGGTTCATATGGTATCATTTCAGTCAGAAAAGGAGGAATAAGGAAATGAAACAATATCTGATTGAAACAGACCATCTTACCAAGCAGTATGGAGAGCAGAAAAGTGTTTCGGATCTCAGCATTCATGTAAAAGAGGGGCGTATCTACGGGCTTTTGGGAAGAAATGGAGCGGGAAAAACCACAACCATGAAAATGCTCCTTGGACTTACTAAGCCCACATCCGGACAGATAAGGATCTTTGGAAAATCTGTGTCAGGAAATGAAAAGAAAATCCTGCCAAGAATCGGAAGTCTCATAGAAGCTCCGGGATTTTATCCGAATCTTACCGGAACGGAAAACCTCGGTATTTTTGCAGCGCTGAGGGGAATCCCTGACAGAAATGCAATAAGAGATGCTTTGGATCTGGTGGGGCTTCCCTATAAAGATAAAAAAGCTGTTTTCACAGTATTCCCTTGGAATGAAGCAGAGACTGGCCATTGCTCTTGCAGTAATGCATGATCCGGAGCTTTTGATCCTGGATGAACCGGTCAATGGACTGGACCCTATTGGAATTGCGGAGGTACGTTCCTTTATTCAGGCTCTTTGCAGAGAAAGAGGAAAAATCAATTCTGATTTCCAGCCATATTCTTTCTGAGATTTCGCTTCTTGCAGATGATATCGGAATTATTGATCATGGTGTGCTTCTGGAGGAGGAAAGTCTTGCGGAGCTGGAACAGAAGAGCAGCAGACATATCCGTTTTTTTCGTATCTGATACAGCTCAGGCGGGAAGAATTCTGGAACTGAGATTCCATGAGAAGCGTTTTACCATACAGGATGATCACAGGCTGATCGTCCATAATCTGAACCTGCCCACAGGACAGATTGTAAAAGCCTTTGTGGAAAACGGACTGGAGGTGTGCGAGGCTCATATCTGTGAGGAAAGCCTGGAGGATTATTTCAGACGTGTGACCGGAGGTGAGGGCATTGCTTAGACTGATCCAATGTGAATTTCTGAAGCTGAAGAGAAAAAGACTGTTTCAGGCAGCTTTTCTTACAACTTTTATTATGCCTGTACTTTATTCATTGCTGCTGTCAGACAGTAGTTTTGATGATCTCATGAGCGTAATACGGGAGGAAAACGGATTTTTTGCTTCTGATCCCTCTGACCGTTGTCCTAGCGGCAAATCTGTTTTTTGAAGAACATGATTATGATACTTTAAAAAATTCTGATGTGTGTTCCTGTTACAAAGGGAAGGCTTACCATGGCAAAGCTGTTTTGTGCTTCTTATTTTTGACATTGCCTATGAAGCTGCCGGATATATGATCGCGGCTGCGATGTCTGTGATATCCGGAATCCGTCTGGAGGAAGCCGGACAGCAGCTGATTCTTACCCTGGCTACAGGAGTGCTTTTATGGGCTGCGTCCATGCCCTGCATTTTTATTGTGGTGTGGTGTAACAAATCCTATATTATTTCAGTGATCATTGCCTTTGCATATGTAACACTGAATTATATTCTTCGGATCAATGACAGCTTTCTCATGGTTCCGGCAGGACTTAATCTTCCTACATTTTTACCTGTTCCGATGATCTTTCGGTGGCTGTACCAATTTCACTCTATAGAGAATGTGGGAGAGGTTCTGGCAGAATTTTATGAGCGCTTTCAGCCATATTTTATTTCCGGACCACTGGTTTTACAGTCCTTCTATCAGAAGCGGCAGTCTGTATTGCACTGATCATACAGGTTTATAAAAAACAGGATGTGTAGGAGGACAGGGAAAATGACAGCTATTATAAAAACAGAATTTCAGAAAATGAAAGATACCATATTTTACTGATTGCTCTGATCGGGATGTTTTGTTCACCGCTGCTTCAGCTTTTTTACACAGTTTGCCATGAACGATGCATTAAAGGATCCTTATTATGATCTTGCCGCATTGCTGGAAAGTACCATATGGGGAAATGCTCAGATATTTCTGCCAGTTATGATCACTTTAACAGGAGGCTATCTGATTAACAGAGAATACACAGATGATACCTTAAAAAACATTCTGACGGTGCCGGTTTCCTTCCACAGATTCCTTTGGGGAAAGCTGCTGACCTCCGGCATCCTTGCCGTAGGATTTGGAATTTACAGCTTTTTTGCTGCGATTATTGTGGCTTTTTTGCAGGACTTCCAAAAGCCGGCTTTTCGGTACTTACAGGATATTTTTTCCAGATGGCAGGACTCTCGGTATGTATTTATATTGTGGTTCTTCCTCTTCTTATTATTGACAGCAGAAAAAAATGGAAGATTTATGGGAGGAGCTGTGGCGGCTTTTCTGGTGGGATATGCCTGTCTGTTTTTTAAAACAGGAATTTTAAGAAGCGTTTATCCCGTATCGGCAGCGCTGACTGTTGTCGGATTTGATATGGCAGAGTACACAGGGACAGCATCGCAGGGCAACAGGGTTCTTGCAGTTCTTGTACTGGGGATTATACTTCTTGTGTCAGTGATGCTTGTATGGTTTTGCAAGCCTCCTCAGGAGGGAACAAAACATAAAATCAGGGGAAGAAGAGGGAAACAACTAAGAGTATCTCAGCGTTAATACAAAATAATAAAACTTCCGGTACGGAGCTGTATTATGACAGCAAAGTACCGGAAGTTTTGTGATTCATTGGAAAAGACCGGACAAGAGAGTTGTTGAAACCTTGAATATTTGCTGATAAAATGATGAAGATAACATTAGAATACATGAATATTTTGTAAAAAACTGAGATGTGAGAAAGCAGCTGAAAAATCATTTATTTCGGCAAAAAACATCAGCATAATTTTTGAGGAAACAAGGGAGAGATCATATGAAAAAAGGAATCCTTATTATAAATACAGGCGGTACGCTTTCTTCTGTAAATGGCGAAAATGGTCTGATGCCGGGAATGAAAAGCAGAGATATGCTGGACGAGCTTCGTATGGTGTCCCGGAATCTGGAACTGGAAACAGAGGATTTTTGCTCTGTGGACAGCGCTAATATTTTTCCCGGAGGACTGGGCAAGGCTGGCGGAGCTGATCGCAAAAAAGAAGCAGGGACTATCAGGGAATCGCAGTGATCCACGGGACAGATACACTGGCGTACACAGCTTCTATGCTGTCGTTTATGCTTCAGAATATTTCCATTCCGGTAGTGGTAACAGGAAGTCAGCTGTCCATAGCAGATCCTGTGGCAGACGCTATGGAAAACTGCCGCTGCGGGATTCATATGGCGGCTGGCGGCTGTCCGGGAGTATTTGTGGCATTTAACCGTAAGGTCATGCTGGGATGCCGCGCCTCTAAGGTTCGGACCATGAGTTTTGACGCATTTGAAAGCATTAATTATCCTTATATTGGTGAAATCAGTTCTCTGGGACTTCATATCTGCCGGGAAAACCTTGTGGAAAAAAGAGGAATCTTCCGTCCCCAGACATCCTATTCAGACAAAGTATTTCTGCTGAAATTATACCCGGGAACAGATCCTTCGATCCTGGACTATCTTCAGGAAAAAGGCTGCCGGGGCGTTTATGTGGAAGGCTTTGGACTTGGCGGAATGCCGTTTCTGAAAAATGATTTTATCGGAGCTGTGAAAAAGGCAGTAGAAAATGGAATGGTCATACTTGCAGGCAGCCAGTGCAGATATGAGGGAAGCAATCTTTCTGTGTATGAGACAGGGCGGAGAGCTCTGGAAAGCGGTGTTCTGCAGGCCTATGATATGACTGCAGAGGCAGCCATGGCAAAACTGATGTGGGTTCTGGGACAGACGGACAGCCTGAGAGAAATCAGGGAATATTTTTCTGTGGATATTGCGGGAGAGGTTACGATCCCTAAAGAGTGAGGACGGAGATCACAGTTTCTGAAGGAGAGTTGTTAAAGCTACGAAATAAAGGTCCGGCTTGAAATTTAAAATTCTTCCTGACCGGTCTGGAAAAAATGTTTGGGGGATTTACCAGTTACCTGGCAGAAATTTTTATGGTATGATATAACTGGATTTTCAGGAAGGGGAAGAGTAAAAAATTGGACTTTTATAAGCGGGCGGATCTTGTTATGAAAAAGTTCCGGAAGGCAGAGTGGTTTCGTACGGGCAGATTGCGCTTCTCTGCGGTGTTCCCGGAAATGCAAGACAGGCAGGCTACGCGCTCCGGACTGGAAAAGCAGGACAGACGACTGCATACAGAGTGGTAAATGCTCAGGGCTATTTAAGCGGCGCAGGGGCTTTTGAGACCTGTGATATGCAGAGACTTTTGCTGGAAAAAGAAGGAATCCGGGTATTGTGGACAGAAAAGGGCTGGAAGGTGGATATGAAGACCTTTTGGCTGGAAAAAATACCCTGGAAGATGCAGAAGAGCTGCGAAGAGAATTTGAAAGGCTTGGAGTTTAGGCATTATGGAAAAAATTCTTACTTCAGGAAGTGTATTTAAAAATTATTGTGTTCTTTTCACTTCCGTATCTTCTGTCATATTTTTTCGCAGACCTTGTATGGTATGGCAGACTTGTTTATTATCGGTCAGTTTGAAAGGAGTAGACAGCATTACGGCAGTTTCTGTGGGAAGCCAGGTCATGCATATGCTGACAGTTATGATCGTGGGACTTGCCATGGGCTCTACAGTAGTGATCGGGAAGGCGGTGGGAGCCCGGAAAAGCAGGAGACTGCATCAGTGATCGGAAATACGGTAACTTTATTTATGGCAGTGGCTCTGGTTTCTACTGTGCTGTTTCTGGTATTCGTTGATCCCATAGTTGCGGTTATGTCCACTCCCGGGGAAGCGGTTTCCGGTACAGTCAGGTACCTGACTATCTGTTTTATGGGAATACCTTTTATTACTGCCTATAATATTATCAGCTCCATTTCCGTGGAATGGGCGATTCCAAAAGTCCCATGTATTTTATTGCAGTGGCCTGCGGCGCTAATATTGTGCTGGACTATGTGTTTATTGGAGCATGTCATCTGGGACCATCCGGCGCTGCCCTGGGAACTGTGCTGTCCCAGACCATCAGTGTGATCACTGCTCTGATCGTTATTTTAAGGAGAAAAACGGGAATTTCTCTGAAAAAGCAGGATTTCAGACCTGATGCAGAGGTAATGAAGCAGGTTTTAAAAATCGGTATTCCTGTGGCGCTTCAGGATGGGTTTATCCAGATCGCTTTTATAGTGATTACAGTAATTGCCAACCGAAGAGGACTGAACGATGCGGCAGCAGTTGGAATTGTGGAAAAGCTGATCGGAATTGTGTTCCTGGTGCCGTCCACCATGCTTTCAGCAGTGTCTGCTCTTTCTGCACAGAATATCGGGGCAGGAAAATCGGAGCGCGCAGTAAAAACTCTGAAGTACGCGGTGATGATTTCCGTGGGATTCGGGTTTACAGTAGCAGTGCTTACACAGTTTGTTTCAGTGCCGGTTGTAAAGCTGTTTACTGATGATGCGGCGGTTGCTGTTTCCGGCGGACAGTACCTGCGCTCTTATATCTGGGACTGTATGCTTGCAGGAGTTCATTTCTGTTTCAGCGGGTACTTCTGTGCCTGTGGAAGATCAGGAATCTCATTTTTCACATAATTTTCTTTCGATTATATGTGCCCGTGTGCCGGGCGCGTATCTGGCGTCAGTATATTTTCCGGATACGCTGTATCCAATGGGACTTGCGGCTCCGGCAGGATCACTTTTGTCAAGGGGTGATCTGTGTGGCTGCGTTTGTGTATCTGCAGAAGTGCAGGAAAGGACGTGAAGGATATGCATAAGATTTTTGGACAGAGAGAGAAAGGACAGTATTATGACAGATCAGGCGCTTACCTGGTTATATTTTCCGGGGGAAAAACAGCAGTAGTGCGCACCGCTAGAGGATTGTTCCTTCTTGGCGGTGGTATCCAGGGGTCAGAAAACGATCAGGAATGTATCAGAAGAGAATGCCTGGAGGAATGTGGATGCGAATGTACAGTAAAAGAATATCTGGCTTCTGCGGAGGCCTTCAGTGTTCACGATACAAAAGGTCTGTTTCACCCAATACAGAGATATTATATGGGGGATTTGCTTGACAAAGTACAGGAACCTACGGAAAAAGATCACTTTCTGATCTGGGCAGATTATGGAGAAATAAAAGGAAAAATGTATTCAGATATGCAGAACTGGGCTCTGGAAACAGGATGGAAAAGGAGACACAAGGAATGGATATGAGGAAACGCAGAGATGCGCAGCTTGCCTATATTTCTGACGAAAGCGTATTTGAAGAGCAGGTTGTGTGCAGGAGAATTCTTCAGAAACTGAATTTTATGGACCGGGCGGATTTTGACGGAATTGCAGAGGTGGTAAAGGAGCTTCTGGGTAAGTCGGACAATGCTTTTATTAATCCGCCGTTTTACTGCGACTATGGAAAAAATATTGAGACTGGTAAGAAATTTTTTTTGCAAATTATAACTGTACGATTCTGGATGTGGCAAAGGTAAGAATCGGCGATAACTGTCAGTTTGCGCCAAATGTAGCTATTTATACAGCAGGTCATCCGGTTCACCCGGACACCAGAAATACTTTGTATGAGTATGGAAAAGAAGTGACGGTAGGGGATAATGTGTGGCTTGGGGGAAATACGGTGGTATGCCCCGGGGTCCATATTGGAAACAACGTAGTGATCGGTGCGGGAAGTGTTGTGACAAGAGACATTCCCGACTGGTCTGTTGCGGCCGGGAATCCCTGCCGGGTGATCCGGAAGATCACAGAGGAGGACAGAAGAAAACTGTTTCGGAATGAGGAGATTGATGAGGAAGCCTGGGAAGATATTTTATCCCGTATCCAGGATGAAAAATAACACAGTACAGAAAAGATTTCCGAAATTCAGATAAAAACAAATAATTTACACGAGGAGAATGATGATGAATACAAAAGCAGAACGTGCTATTGAGCTACATAAAAAAGGATATAATTGTGCACAGGCGGTTGCCTGTACCTTCTGTAAAGAGCTTGGCATCAATGAGGAGGAAATGTTCAGAATTTCAGAGGGATTTGGCCTTGGAATGGGGATGATGGAAATGTGCGGCGCTCTTTCAGGAATGACAATGATCATAGGACTGGAGAACAGCGTAGGTGATCCTGAGAAGGGAGCTCCTACAAAGACACAGACTTATAAGGCTGTACAAAAATATATAAACAAATTTAAAGAAAATAATGGTTCCTATATCTGCCGTGAATTAAAAGGACGTTGAGACTAAAAAAAGGTAGCTCTGTACCTGCGATAAGTGTATTTTGGATGCAGTGGCGCTGACAGAGGAGTATTTGAACAGTAAAAAAGAAGCACAGGACTGACAGTAACTGGAATGGAAAAGTTTCAGGGGACTGTCGGGAAATAAATAGTCCTAAACAGGGGCAGGTGTGACTCGTATGAGCCGCACCTGCCCCTGTTGCAAAATCAGAGTAAGTCCGTCATAAATTGAGGGATTGAGAGAGCCTGAATCGGGCCTGTGCGCCTGGTTCCTTTGAGGATTACTCTGCGGTATTTACAAACTGACTGTTGTACAGGGTATGATAAAAGCCGCCTTTTTTCATCAGCTCATCATGAGTTCCCTGTTCAATAATACTGCCGTCCTTCATTACAAGGATTTCATCAGCATTGCGGATGGTAGACAGTCTGTGTGCCACAATAAAGCTTGTCCGTCCCTGCATAAGCCGGTCAAAAGCTTCCTGGATCAGCATTTCTGTACGGGTGTCAATGCTGGAGGTGGCTTCGTCAAGGATCAGCATTGGCGGAAAACACAGCATAACTCTTGTAATACAGAGAAGCTGTTTCTGTCCCTGGCTGAGACTGTCCTCTGTTATAACTGTATCCAGACGGTCAGGAAGACGGCGGATAAATTCCCAGCTGTGAGACATTTTTGCTGCCTGGATGATCTCGTCTTCAGAGGCATCCGGCTTTCCAATGGTAATGTTTTCCCGGACAGTGCCGTTTTTGATCCAGGTATCCTGAAGCACCATTCCGTAGCTGCTTCGGAGAGAGTGTCTGGATATCTGATCTACAGGTTTTCCATCCACGGAAATGGTTCCGGAATTTACATCATAAAATCGCATCAGAAGATTGATGAAGGTGGTTTTTCCGCAGCCGGTAGGACCTACAAGAGCAATTCTCCTGCCAGGCTCTGCCTTCAGATTAAAGTTTTCGATCAGAGGTCTGTGAGGCGTATACCGGAAAGAAACCTGATCAATTTCAACAGAACCTTTTACATCAGAAAGTGATTCTGACGGATCAGGGCTTTCCGGCTTTTCTTCCAGAAGAGCGAAGATTCTGGCGGCGCAGGCCAGAGCATTTTGAAGCTCAGTGATTACGGAGCTGATATCATTAAAGGGCTTCATATACTGATTGGCATAGGCAAGCATCACAGAAAGTCCACCTACAGTCAGAGCGCCTCCCGGAATCAGGAAAGCGCCTGCAAGGGCGACTCCTGCATAAATCACATTGTTGACAAACCGTGTGGAGGGATTGGTAAGGCTGCTGTAAAAAACAGCCTGCTGGCTTGATTCTCTCAGCTCCTCATTGATGCGGGCAAAGCGCTCAGACGCTTTATCCTGATAGCCAAAGGCCTGAACCAGCTTCTGATTTCCGATCATTTCCTCAATAAGAGCTGTCTGCTGTCCTCTGGCGCTGCTCTGACGCTGAAACATCTGGAAAGAGTGGGAAGAAATAAATTTTGCCACGAAAAAAGCTCAAAGGCGTCAGCACAATTACCATGATGGTAATGACCACGTTCCGGGAGAACATAAAAACCAGTGTTCCGATAATGGTGACCATGCCGGAAAACAGCTGGGTGAAGCCCAGGAGAAGCCCGTCTGAAAGAATATCTGCATCTGCAGTTATCCGGCTGATAATATCTCCTGTACTGTGGCTGTCAAGGTAAGAAAGAGGCAGCTTCTGGATATGGCGGATGGCCTTTGCCCGGATATCCTGCACAGTGCGGTAGGCGATCCGGTTATTGATAAGATTCATGATCCAGGAGGCTGCGCCTGAAAATAATACAACCAGGAGTACCTGGCGAAGCCAGCGCCACATCTGAGAAAAATTCACCTTCTGTTCTGCAATGATCTGATCAATGGCATTGCCGAAAAGTATGGGAACATAAAGCTGCAGAAGCACGGAAGCGGCAGCCAGTACAATACTGACAACCAGAAGAATACGGTATCTTCCAATGAAGCGAAGCACCTTTTTTCAGGGTTTCCGTGCTTTCTGTCCGTTTTTTATTCATTGCGCTCACGAATTGGCCTCCTTTCCTTTTGCGGGAAGTTCTCCGGTATTTTGCATTGCGTCATATTTTTTCCTTTCATCGGGAAACTGAGAGAAAAAGATCTCTCTGTATGGGGCGCAGGATTTTAAAAGTTCTTCATGAGTGCCCTGACCGGCCAGGGTTCCGTCGTCCAGAACAAGGATTAGGTCAGCCTGACGGATACTTGAGGAACGCTGGGATACAAGAAAAGTGGTTGTTTTGTGGCTGAGCGTGTGAAGCGATTTTCTCAGGGCTGCATCTGTGGCAAAGTCAAGAGCGCTGGCGCTGTCATCCAGAATGAGGATTTCCGGATTTTTGATCAGAGCCCGGGCAATGGTAAGGCGCTGGCGCTGGCCGCCGGAAAGATTTTTTCCGTTTTGCTCCAGAGTAAAATCAAGCTGTCCCTGATTTTTTTTCTACGATTTCTTTTGCCTGTGCCATGGAAAGAGCTTCCCAGATTTCTTCATCAGAAGCATTTTCCCTGCCAAGCTTCATGTTTTCCCGGATAGTACCTTTAAACAGCACGGCCTTTTGCGGAACAATTCCGATTTTGCTGCAGAGATCTGCCTGAGAATATTTACAAATATCCTGACCGTTAAGAAGAACCGTTCCCTGATCTGCATCATAAAATCGGGAGATCAGATTCACAAGGGTTGTTTTTCCACTTCCGGTGCCGCCGATAATGCCCACCGTCTGGCCTTTTTTTACGGAAAAGCTGATATTGGAAAGACTGGGAGCCTTGGTTCCGGCATAGGAAAAGGTAACGTCCTGAAAAGCAACTGCGCAGTCTGAGACTGGCTGTGTTTTGGTTTCAGTTACATAATCCATGGAGGACTGGACGTTCAGAATATCAGCTACACGGCCTGCACAGGCGGCTGCCTTATTCAGTGTGATGATCAGAGAGGCAAGCTTAATAAGCTCAACGATCATCTGAGCCATGTAATTGTAAAGAGCTACTGTTTCTCCCTGCTGCATACTGCCCATATTTACCTGGACTCCGGCTGCGCTGATCAGAAAAACAGTGGCAATGTTAATGAGAACATAGGTAGCCGGATTCAGAAGCGCAGAAAGCCGTCCCACAAATTCGTTAAGCCTGGTCAGTTCACGGTTACTCTCGTCAAAATCTTTTACAGCTTCTCTTTCCCGGCAGAAAGCCCGTATCACGCGGACTCCGGTAAGATTTTCTCTTGTAAGACCTGTAACTCTGTCAAGCTTTCCCTGAACTTTACGGAAAAGCGGAATGCTGAGATACATAATAACAAAAACAACAAGAAAGAGGACCGGGATTGCCACAACAAACACCAGGCGCAGCGTACATTAATGGTAAACGCCATAACCATGGAGCCCAGAACGATAAAAGGGCTGCGAAGCAGCAGCCTGAGTCCCATGTTCAGTCCGTTCTGCACCTGATTGATATCATTGGTCAGTCTTGTGATCAGGGTGGCGGTTCCAAGACGGTCAAGCTCAGAATAGGAAAGTCCCTGTACATGATCAAACACAGACTGACGAAGCTCTGCGGCAAATCCCGTACTTGCTTTTGCTGCGAAAAAACTGGGCGGTGATACTGACAGTCAGACCTGCGCCTGCCATAAGGACAGAATCGAAAAAGCTCCGGATAATGACACCGCGGTTATTTTCTGCAATTCCCACATCGATCATATGAGCGATCACAACAGGAACCATCAGGTCAAAGACAACCTCCAGAAACTTGAAAAAGGGAGCAAGTATGGTCTCATTTTTTGTAGCTTTTTTAAATAGACAGCGAGAGATCGCATGTTCTGTTTCCTCCGTTTCTATATAGGATTTCTCAGGGGGAATCCTGATTGACAACCCATATTATACTCCTGTACAATGAGATAGAAAAGGAGAAAAATAAATGAAAATAAGAAAAGCAGAGAGAAAAGATCTTTCCGATATTCTGAGAATTTATGCATATGCAAGAGCGTTTATGAAAGCAAATGGAAACCCTGACCAGTGGGGGAACGTTTATCCTTCTACGGAGCTTATCCAGGAGGACATGGAAAAGGGAATCTGCTATGTGTGCACGGAAGGGGAACATATTGCAGGGGTTTTTGTATTTTTTAAGGGAGAGGACCCTACATACCGGGTGATCCGGGAGGGAAACTGGCACAGAAACAGCCCCTATGGAGTGCTGCACAGAGTGGCGTCTGACGGAAGTATAAAGGGAATCGCAAGGTTCTGTTTTGACTTTGCAAAAGAGAACTGTGATTATCTGAGAATCGATACCTATAAGGACAACATTCCCATGCAGAACACTCTGGCGAAAAAAACGGATTCTGCAGATGTGGGATCATTAATACTGACGACGGTTCCCCGCGAATCGCCTATGACTGGGAAGCCTGAGAGAAAAATCTTACAGAGGAGAATTTTATTATGAAGCGAAATGTTACACTGGAAGAAATTTCTGACGGAAATTTATATGAAGCAAACGACATGGTAAAGGCAGACTGTCAGGACTGCAAAGGGTGCAGCGACTGCTGTCAGGGAATGGGAGATACAGTGATTCTTGATCCTTTAGATGTGCACAGGCTTTGTGCGGGATTGAAAAAAATCACCGGAGGAGCTTCTGGGAAGTGTTCTGGAGCTGGGAATCACTGACGGAAATATTCTTCCCCATCTTGCCATGAGAGGGGAGCAGGAGTGCTGTGTGTTTCTGAACACAGAGGGACGCTGCTCCATACATGATATCAGACCGGGATTCTGCAGACTGTTTCCTCTGGGACGCTATTATACAGAGGACGGATTTAAGTATATTCTTCAGATCCATGAATGCAAAAAGAAAAACCGTTCCAAGATCAAAGTAAAAAATTGGCTGGACACTCCAAATCTGAAACAGTACGAAAAGTTTGTCCTGGACTGGCATAATTTTCTTCTGGATGTTCAGGAGGTGTTTTATGAGACAGAGGATGAGACTTTGATTAAGAACCTGAATATGTATGTTCTCAGCAGGTTTTATTATACTCCATATAAAGAGGACGAAGATTTTTATCCGCAGTTTTATGTTCGGCTGGAAGAAGCGAAGAAGCTGTTAGAGCTTGGAGTATAACAGAAAAAGAGCAGTTAGAAGAAATGGAACGAAATGGGGAACAGACCTGAAAAAGTGTTGACATTAAAATTTTCTGTCTGTATAATATGAAAAAGTTAGGACGCTAACTAAATAAATTGAGGTGCAGATCATGCAGGATATTGATGAAAAAATAAGGAACATGCATACGGGAAGACTGGTGAGGATGCTGAATCACCAGCTGAAACGGAATCAGAAGCCTGAGGAGGCTGTGGAGGATGACGAGCTGACGCCGATGCAGAGGCATATACTGAATTATATTTTGCTGGAAACTCTTCACAGAGATATTTATCAGAAAAATCTTGAAGAGGAGTTCCAGGTCAGGAAATCTACAGTATCAGGTATTCTCAAGCTGATCGAAAAAAGC
>ENA-OPYU01000705-OPYU01000705.1-human-gut-metagenome-genome-assembly--contig:-NODE-705-length-12709-cov-4.723573_pt1 | contig 12709 bp, 12 predicted proteins | sample MGYA00242637_ERZ504482 | MGnify/ENA primary metagenome ERZ504482 (study PRJEB26092, sample SAMD00036237) | human gut metagenome | host: Homo sapiens | study: EMG produced TPA metagenomics assembly of...
AAAGTAAAAAGGTTATTTTGTGTATGTTTTGTTCCATTTATGATATTTATTCTGGCGTAAAATTTTTATATAATTTTTGTAAAATTATATAAAAGTTGTGGAAACTAAAGATAGTTGTTGAAAGGAGAAGTTTCACATGGAAAAAAAAAGATACCTTAAATGGTATAATAAGGTAGGTTATGGTTCAGGAGATCTGGCAGGAAATGTTGTGTATGCATTTCTATCATCATTCGTAATGCTGTATTTGACAAATACAGTAGGCTTAAATCCGGGTATTATCGGAACGTTGATCATGGTATCAAAGTTATTTGACGGAATCAGCGATATGTTCTTTGGAACTATGATTGACAAAACAAAAAGCAAACTTGGAAAAGCAAGACCTTGGATGCTTTATGCGTATATTGGTTGTGCGGTAACACTTGTAGCAAACTTTGCAATACCGGACAGTCTTGGAACAACAGCTCAGTACGCATGGTTCTTTATCGCATACACACTGTTAAATGCTGTATTCTTTACTGCAAATAATATTGCATATGCATCATTGGTTACATTTTGTACAAAAACAGCAGAGAACGTGTAGAGATGGGATCATGGCGTTTTATCTTTGCATTTTCAACAAGCTTACTTATTCAGTCTGTTACAGTTCAGTTTGTAAGAGCAGCAGGCGGTGGAGCAGCTGCTTGGAGAACAGTTGCTGTAGTATATGCTATCATCGGATTGATTGTAAATACAATTTCCGTATTTTCAATCAAGGAGCTTCCGGAAGAAGAATTAAAAGCAGGTAAAGACCACACAGAAGAAAAATATAGTCTGGTAGAGGCAGCAAAACTTTTATTTTCCAATAAATATTATCTTATGATCTGTGCTACTTATATTTGTCAGCAGATTTATTCAGCTATGTTAAATATGGGAATTTATTACATGATTTACATACTGAAAAATGAAAATTTATATTCTGTATTTTCATGGGCAATCAATATTCCTGTCATCATCGCAATGTGCATTACACCTATGCTGGTAGAAAAGATGAAAGGTTTATATAGAATGAATCTTGCTGGTTATATTCTTGGAACAGCAGGTCGTCTTGGAGTTGTTTTTGCAGGTTATATGGGCAGTGTTCCACTTATGCTTGCGTTCACAGCGATAGCAGCACTTGGAATGGCACCATGGCAGGGTGATATGGGAGCCGTTGTTGCAAGCTGTTCAGAATATACATACCTTACAAAACATAAACACATTGACGGAACAATGTATTCTTGTACTTCCTTTGGTACAAAAATCGGAGGAGGAATCGGAGTTGCTCTTTGTGGATGGTTACTTGATGCAAGTGGATTTGTGAAAGAAGCAACAATCCAGCCAGAATCATGCCTGAACATGCTGCATGTTATGTATTTGTGGATTCCGATGGTATTGTCATTGATCATTACATTTATCATGTCAAGAATGAATGTAGAAGATGCTAATGAAAAGCTTAGAAAACAGTTGGAGGAGTGTTAAAATGGAATACAAGGGTATGAAAGAGGATGAACGTTTAATTTCAGTTATACCAAGCAAAAGACAGATCGCTTATCAGAATATGGAGTATTTCTGTTTCATCCATTTTACAGTAAATACTTTTACAGGAAGTGAGTGGGGATTAGGCGATGAACCGGAATCTATCTTCAATCCTGAAGAGTTAGATGCTCGCCAGTGGGCAAAGACAGCTGCTGAAGGTGGAATGAAGGGATTAATACTGACTTGTAAACATCATGATGGCTTTTGCTTATGGCCAAGCAAATATACAGAACATAGTATTAAAAATTCACCTTATAAGAACGGAAAAGGTGATATCGTTCGTGAAACAGCAGAGGCATGTAAGGAATATGGTCTGAAGTTTGGAGTCTATCTCTCACCATGGGACAGAAACAATGAATCTTATGGAAAAGGCAAAGAATACGATGACTACTATGTGAATCAGCTTACAGAGCTTTTAACAAACTACGGTGACATATTTGTAATCTGGCTTGACGGAGCATGTGGCGAAGGCAGCAATGGAAAGAAACAGGTTTATGACTGGCAGAGATATTATGAAGTGATGCGTAAACTCCAGCCAAACGCTGTGATCTCAATTTCAGGTCCGGATATCCGCTGGTGTGGAAACGAAGCCGGACAAGTTCGTCCAAGTGAGTGGAGTGTCGTTGCCGCAGATATGACAGATCCGGCGATTACAGCACAGCTCAGCCAGCAGGAAGATAATGAAGAGTTCAGAAATCGTCCGTTAGATGAAACACAGGAAGATCTTGGAAGCCGTGAATGCTTGCGTAATGAAGAAAAATTAGCATATTATCCGGCAGAAACAGATGTTTCTATCCGTCCAGGTTGGTTCTATCATGAGGAAGAAGATGATCAAGTTCGTTCTTTCGAAAACCTGAAAGAGATTTATTTATCTTCAGTTGGTGGAAATACAACACTTCTGTTGAATCTTCCTCCAATGAAAAATGGAAAACTTCATCAGACAGATGTTAATAATGTAAAAATGCTTGGAGATTTTATAAGAAGCACGTTTAAAGATAATTTGGCAGATATCGCTGAAATTACAACAGTTCCGGAAAAGGATGCGGAAGGTAAAAATGCAGATCTCTTAAGAGTAGATGATTATGAGAATGTGTTCAGAAATAAAGCCGGGGACAGAGAATTGACAATTCATCTGCAGTGGACAGAGAAAAAGAAATTATCTTATCTGGTATTAAAAGAGGCAATTCCTTTCAGTCAGCGAGTGGAGAAGTTTTCTGTATGGTATGCGGCAGAAGATGGAAGAAAAGAAAAAATGGTGGATGCTACCACAATTGGTTATAAGAAGATCATCGATTTGCAGGGCGTAGAAACAGATGCAATTGAAATTCGTATTGAAGATTCAAGAGTTGCTCCTGTAATCTCATTTGTAGGTGTATACTAAAATTAGAACAAGAAATTTTTTCAACGAACAAATTCCCTAAAAAGTCTTTTTTGGGGATTTGTTTGGAAAGGAAGGAAAAATATGAATGCTGATATGAAATGGTTGGATAATCCGGAAGTATTTAAGGTGAATCAATTAGCTCCGCATAGTGATCATTCCTACTATTCGGATTATTCGGACATGAAAAAAGAGAAAAACCCATTATTTCAGTCATTAAATGGGCAGTGGGAGTTTTCTTATAGTAAAAATGTAAAAAGCAGACCAGTTAATTTTTATGAGGAAACATTTGATGCATCAGGATTCGATAAAATTATGGTTCCGGGACATATTGAACTGGCTGGATATGATAAGATCCGCTACATTAACACCATGTATCCGTGGGAAGGAAAAGAGTACCACAGAGGAGCTTACAGCATGGAGGCGACCGGAGCAGAAAAAGGAATGTTTTCAGAAGCAGAGTACAATCCGGTAGGTTCCTACATCAAATACTTTGACCTGGATAAGAGCATGTGTGGGAAAAGAATCCATATTTGTTTTGAAGGTGTAGAAGAAGCGATGTATCTGTGGCTGAATGGTCAGTTTGTGGGCTATGCAGAAGATAGTTTTACGCCTTCTGAGTTTGACCTGACACCTTATATAAAAGAAAAGGGAAATGTGCTGGCAGTTCAGGTTCACAAGATGAGCACAGCAGCATTTTTAGAGGACCAAGACTTTTTCCGCCTTTTTTGGAATCTTTAGAAATGTTACTTTGAAAGCGATACCGGATGTACATATGGATGATGTATGGTTTCAACCTGTGTTGAATCAGGATAATGTAAGTGGAAGCGTATCTGTCAGCATGAAAGTATCTGCACCGGATGCTCAGAGTATCACTGCTAATTTTATTTTAAAAGACAGGGAAGAAAATCTGTTAGTAGAAAAATCTGTACAGTTAAAGAAAGAAAATGACCAATTAGAAGGTACGATTTGTACTGATCTAGAAACTGTTAAACTGTGGGATAATCATGATCCTTATTTATATCATGCGTATGTAGAGCTTAAGGCGGAAGATGGAAGTCTAGTAGAAGTAATCCCTTACGATATTGGTTTCAGAAGAATTGAGATTATTGATAAGATTATTTATTTAAATGGAAAACGCTTGGTTATCACAGGAGTAAACCGTCATGAGTGGAATCCAGAAACAGGAAGATGCATTGGATTAGAAGATATGCGAGCAGATATCGCATGTATGCTCAGAAATAATATTAATTCGGTACGCACCTGTCATTATCCGGATCAGATACCGTGGTATTATATGTGCGACAATGCAGGAATTTACGTGATGGCAGAAACGAATCTGGAAAGTCATGGATCCTTCCAGAAATTAGGGGCAATCGAACCATCCTGCAATGTGCCGGGATCTTTTCCACAGTGGAAAGAGGCTGTACTTGATCGTGCAAGAAACAATTTTGAAACATTTAAAAACCATACATCCGTTTTATTCTGGTCTTTAGGAAATGAATCTTATGCGGGTGATGACATTGAAGCAATGAACGTTTATTTTGCTGAAAAGGAAGATGGAAGATTAGTTCATTATGAAAGTTCTTATTACAATAGGGCATATGAGGATACGATTTCTGACATGGAAACAAGAATGTATGCAAAGCCGGAGGATGTAGAGGAGTATTTGAATAACAATCCGAAGAAACCTTATATATTATGTGAGTTTATGCATGACATGGGTAATTCCATGGGAGGTCTGGGATCTTATATGAAGCTGATTGATAAATATGATATGTATCAGGGTGGATTTATATGGGATTTTATCGATCAGGCAATTCTTGTAAAAGATCCGGTGACAGGAAAAGAAGTTTTACGCTATGGCGGAGACTTTGACGATAAACCTTCAGACTATGAATTCTCAGCAAATGGAATCGTATTTGCTGACAGAAAAGAGAAACCGGCAATGCAGGAAGTGAGGTATTACTATGGCTTATACAGATAAATTAAGAGTGGTCTATGGTGACTATACACTTGGTGTACATGGTGAAGGATTTGATTATATTTTTTCTTATGCACAAGGCGGACTGGAATCTATCGTTAAAAACGGATATGAGTGGCTGTACCGTTGCCCAAAACCTACTTTCTGGAGAGCGCTGACAGATAACGACAGAGGAAGCAAGTTCCATATCAAAAGCGGAAGCTGGCTTTCAGCAGATATGTTTATTGACTGTAAGGAAACACAGGTTATCATGGATGGAGAAGTGCAGAAACCATATGCACCGGACAATAACAGCTTCGGTGGGGATGTTTTTGCTGATGAGATCATTGTAAAATATACTTATGAGACAATATCCAATCCGTCAACAACGGTACTTGTGACATATACGGTTGATGTATCCGGAAAAATCCAGGTGGATGTACATTATAATGGAGTAAAAGGACTGCCTGAGATTCCAGTATTTGGAATGCGTTTTATCATGCCAACACTTGCAGATAAATATATCTATAAAGGATTATCAGGGGAGACATATCCGGATAGAAAAGCAGGTGCCCAAAAAGGTATTTATGAAGTGACGGATTTGAGCCTGACACCTTACCTTGTCCCACAGGAATGTGGAATGAGAATGGATACAGAGTGGCTTGAAATTAGCAGACATACAAGTCTTGACAATAGTAGAACAGATCAGTCACCACAGACACTCCGTATTGAGAAGAAAGACAAGGAATTTGCTTTTTCATGCCTTCCTTATACAGCATCTGAAATTGAAAATGCTCTGCATCATGAGGAATTACCACCAGCAAGAAGAACAGTTTTATGCGTATACGGAGCAGTCAGAGGAGTCGGAGGTATCGACAGCTGGCAAAGTGATGTGGAAGACGAATATCATATCAGTGCGGAAGAAGACATCAGATATTCATTTACCATTTGTTAGTTGCAATGAAGATATACAGGATGTATCGATAAATATTGAACTAGGGGAGTAAAAAATATAGAGCAGCTCAAGATTAGTGAATAGTTTTTAATATGATGTTTGTGTTTGCATAATTTGTTCTTACAACAACTATTTTCACATAGAAAGGATAAGGATGCTGTATCATACGATGCAGTGTCCTTTTTCTAAATGGGCAGATAAAAATGGGACAATATGACAAAATAAAAGCTAAGAAAAAGGAGTTGGTTCTAAATGTTGTTAGTATATGAAAATAGAGACAAAGGAATATCGGTCGAGTGGAAAAGAGTAGTACACATGCCACCACATTTACATGAAGCCATAGAGATTGTATATGTGACAAATGGTAATATTGCACTTGGAGTGGGGTTAGAGCTATATGATATGAATGAAGGCGACTTCGCAATCGTGTTTCCAAATGTAATACATCATTATCAAGTCTTCAGAGAAAGAGAAAACAAAGTCGTTTTTTTTACATATTGATCCGGCAGTACTATCTGGATATCTGAAAGAATTGCAAACATATAGTCCTGAGAATCCAGTGTTAAAGAAAAAAATATGCATCCGGATGTGGTTCACGCAATCAATTTTTGACAAAAAATCCAGAGTGTAATTCAATATTGGCGCAGGCTTATGCGCAAATAATTATTGCATATGTATTTACTGACATGCCGATGATTGATAAAAAGTCATTAGGAAGTGATGATCTTATTTATAATTCCGTGGAGTATATAGCAAAGAATTTTAGAAATGAAATAAGTCTGGAAAAAATGGCACTCGATTTGGGAGTTGGTAAATATGTATTGTCAAGAATGTTTGCCAAAACCTTTCATTGTAATTTTAATAAATATGTGAATGGAGTACGATTAAATTATGCAGTTGCTGCATTGGAAAATACACAGGATACTATAACTAATATATGTTTTGATTGTGGTTTTGAAAGTCAAAGAACCTTTAACCGAGTTTTCAAGGAAAGATATAGAATATCACCGAGTGACTATCGGAATACATTTGTTAAGGATATGTTATTGTAACTGAAAAATGTAAATAAAGAAAAAGAGCGATGATTTGACATCATTAAAAATGCACAAGATAATTGGATAGAAAAGCAGATTAAATGTAAAACGATAGAAAAAGCAGTTTATGCCGAGACCAGTAAAATGCAGAAAAGTCTGCCATTTCCCCAATGTTTTAGAAATTTTTTCCGGCAGATGATACTGAGCAAAAAAACACCCATTGTTCTGACGGTAGATGAGTACGAGACAATTCGTCTTTTGGACAAGAAAGGTTATAATCAGGAGCAGTGTGCAGTATCTATGCAGATTGCAAGAACAACAGTTCAACGGATTTACGAGCTTGCCAGGCAAAAAAATAGCAGATGCGCTCATTGATGGACATCCGCTTAGAATCGAGGGCGGGGATTTCAGAATCTGCGACGGTCAGAGTAGCAGCTGCAGCTTTGGAGGATGTTACAAACAGGAGATTTACCCAAAAATATGCAGTGGAAAAAGGAGAGGGTATAATGAGAATAGCAGTAACATATGAAAATGGACAGATTTTCCAGCACTTTGGGCACACAGAAACATTTAAGATTTATGATGTAGAGGAAGGAAAAGTAGTACGTTCAGAGGTAGTAGATACGAACGGAAGCGGACATGGCGCATTGGCGGGAGTGCTTAATGCATTAAATGCAGATGTTTTGATTTGTGGCGGAATCGGAGGCGGCGCACAGACGGCTTTAGCGGCAGCAGGCATTAAGCTTTTCGGAGGAGTTTTGGGAGATGCGGATAAGGCAGTGGAAGCATTTATTAATGAAACACTGGATTATAATCCGGATGTGAAGTGTTCTCACCATGAGCACAGCCACGGGGAAGGACATACATGTGGTGAGCAGGGATGCGGAAGTAACAGCTGTCATTAGGAAGAATCGCAAAAATAATAATACAAAACTTACTTGCCCCTGCTGTGCAGATACACTGCTCTCGTTACTGTTCACACCACCCACCTCAATAAAAAATCAAAAAACATATATCCAATCCCTTGTAGATTCAATCTCGATATGCTATTCTGAACACAGAAATAACAACAGCAGAAGTCGATGAAGAATAAAAATACAAGAGGAATTGATGACATGAAAATTCAAGAAAAAATGAGAAAGCCGATGTTGGAGGCGAAATATCTGAATGTAGAGAATACAGACAGATACCGTCCCATCATCCGGCTTTTTTATTTAAAGTACGAAAAATTAAAATATTGGATGTATCAGGAGGAGGTCTTTGAGGAGTTAAAAGAAGATCCTTATTTTCAGGAATATACGATGGAACAGTGTCAGCAGGATCTGGCGGCGCTTGCATCCTGGGGAAATCTGCTCACAATTCAGGATACCCGGAAAGTGACAACCATTGAGGAATTTAAAAACAAGAAGTTCCGCTATCAGCTTTCTGAGACAGCAGTTGAAGTCGAGCGAATGGTGATCCGGATTGAAAATCTGTTGATCGAAGGTTCTTCGCTGGAGCCGACTTTATTGGAGCGGCTTCGGATCAGCCTTGGAAGGCTGGGGGAGATGTCACAGGCAGAAGCGGAAAAGCGGTATGGATGGTGGAATGATCTGAACAGTGATTTTATTCGGTTGAATCAGAATTACCAGGACTATATGAGGGAATTAAACAGTGTAAAAGCAGAAGAGATGATGAAAACAAAAGAGTTTCTTGTGTTTAAAGACCGGCTGATCGAGTACCTTCGCTCGTTTGTAAAGAGCCTTCAGGTAAATGTGACTGCGATCGAGCAGCAGCTTCGAAGTGTTGACCGGGAGGTCGTGAATCAGATTTTACAGAAAGTGACAGAGTATGAGCTCTCGATTCCGAGAATGGATACAGAGATTGATGAGCAGATGATTTATGACAAAATGAAGGGGCGTTGGGAAAGTATTTCCGAGTGGTTTGCAGGAAAAGACGGGATGGAATCGGAAGCAGGAAAAGTGTTTGATACAACAAACGAGATCATCCGGAAGATTACCAGATATGCCACACGAATCAGTGAGATGAGCAATCAGGGCTCAAATCGGCGGGAGGAATATAAAAAGCTGGCGGATATATTTGGAAAGTGCAGGGATATCAACGAGGCACACCGGCTGTCAGCGGTCGTATTCGGGATCGAGAAGCCGCTCCATCTCAAAGGAGAATTGAGCAGAGAGACAGACAGCATTAACAGTGGTGTATATGAGGAAGAAGCATATGCCGTGACAGTCACTCCTAGAGTGCGCACCTACAAACAAAAAGGCCAGAAGAAGCGGTATCGTCGACCGGTCAAAAGAGAAGGAAGAGATGCGGCTGCTGATGATCAGGAGGTTGGAAGAGGAGCGGAAGCTGCTCAAGAGTTATATACATAACGGACGACTTGAGTTTGCAAGTCTTCCGGTGATCGAACCGCCTGTACGGGATATGTTTCTTCTGTGGCTTTCAAAGGCTCTGGAAAGGAAGAATCATCGTGCAAAAACAGAAGACGGGCAGATGTATTATATTGAACGGGCAGATGTGAAAGAGTATTGTATGTTAGAATGTACAGATGGAACATTTCAGATGCCTGCTTATACAATTGTGTTTGAAGATGGGGAATCAAAATGAGAACGTTGGAATTATTATTAAACCGCCGATGGATTTTAAAATCCAGAGAGAGGGAGCTTTATTATCAGGTGAAAGAAGAGCTTTCATCGGGAGAAGAGAAGAAATTCCTGATGGAGAAGCTCGGGTATCAGGTGGTCGTGAATCCGTATATGATCAAGGTAGAAAAGATGCCTGCAGTTCCGGAAAACTGGATGGGCATTTTAGAATTTAAAGAGCCGATCGAGTATGTGTTTTTCTGTCTTGTGCTCATGTTTCTGGAGGATAAAGAGGCAGAAGAGCAATTTGTATTGTCAGAATTGACAGAATACGTACAGAGCCAGTATCAGGAGGAGCAGATCGACTGGACAGTTTACCGGTACAGACGTCATATGATCAAGGTTATGAAATACTGCGTAGCCGTCGGAATTCTGAATGTGGATGATGGAAGTGAAGAAGGATTTGCGAAAGATGATACCAGTGAGGTATTATACGAAAATACAGGAGCATCCCGGTATTTTATGAAAAACTTCACGCAGGACATCATGGGTTACACATCTGCAAAGGAGTTTGAAAAAGAAGAGTGGATCGATGTGAATGAAGACAGAGGAATCGTGCGCAGGCAGAGAGTATACCGAAAGCTTCTGATGTCGATGGGAATGTATAAGGATGCAGAATCAGAGGAGGATTTTGCCTATCTGAGAAATTACAGAAATATGATACAGGGGGACCTGGCAGAATTATTTGACTGTGAACTGCATGTACACAGCAGCAGTGCATTTCTCGTGCTGGGAGAAGAGTGCAGACTGGGGAGGTGTTTTCCGGAAGGAAATACACTTTCTGACGTTGTTCTTTTGACAAATCAACTGATACAGAAAAGAGTAACAGAGGGAAGGATTACCGTTCCACTGGACGAACAGATTTGTATTCCAAAGGAAGTTTTTCGTGCAATTGTGGAAGAATGCAAGGAAAAATTCGGAGAAGGTTTTAATAAGACGTACCGGGAGATGACGTTTGCCGAGTTTTATCGGGAAGTGGAAAGATATATGGAAGAGCTGATGCTGATAGAAATTGGAGCAGATCATGTGAAAATCAGACCGGCAGCAGGAAAAATCTATGGAAAATATCCGGAAGATTTTTTGAAAAACGGAGGAAGAGATGAATAGTAAATGGCAGATAAACAGAGTTGGATTGCTCGATTTTTGGTATTATGATGAGGAAGAATTTGATTTTCTGGATGGACGTATGCTGCTTCGAGGGGCGAATGGTTCCGGCAAATCGGTAACAATGCAGAGCTTTATTCCGCTTCTGCTGGACGGAAACATGCGTCCGGAGCGTTTGGATCCATTTGGTTCCCGCGCCAGAAAGATGGAAAACTATCTTCTGGAGGAGGGAGATGAGAGAGAAGAGCGCACAGGGTATCTTTACATGGAGTTAAAACGCCTGGAAAGTGAAGAATATCTGACACTTGGGATTGGGCTTCGTGCGAGAAAGAATAAAAGCTGGAATCCTGGTATTTCTGCGTGACGGACGGCAGGCGTGTGGGAAAAGATTTGTTTCTGTATAAAGATGTGGAAAATAAGATTACCTGCTCGAAGGGAGAACTGAAATACCGGATCAGTGAGGGCGGCAAAGTGATGGAAACACAGGGAGAGTATGCCCAGTGCGTCAACCGCCTCCTTTTTGGTTTTGAGACACAAGAGGAATACAAAGAGCTTCTGGAGCTTTTGATCCAGCTGCGTACACCGAAGCTTTCCAAAGACTTTAAGCCGACCGTGATCAATGAGATTTTAAGCAGTTCGCTTCAGACGCTTTCGGAAGATGATCTGCGTCCGATGTCCGAGGCAATCGAAAACATGGACAATCTGAAAACAAATCTGGATACATTAAGCGAAAGCATTCACGCAGCGCGGCAGATTGAGAAGATATACGATCAGTACAATCAGATTGTGCTTTATGACAAGGCGCTGTTGTTTTCAGATGCAGGGAAAGCATATGAGAACTGTATGAAAAATGGAAAACAGATTACGGAAGATCTGGCGATTCATATGGAAGAACTCAGGAAGGAAGAACAGCATTATGAAGCTCTGAAACAGGAAGAGGAAATTTTAAAAGAGGAAAAAACCTCTCTGGATAAAAGTGATGCGGCACAGTTAAAAGAGCAGGAGAGTAAGTTGAAAGCAGAGCTTCTGGAGAGAGTAAAGGAGCAGCAGACAAAAGAGAAACAGGAACAGGAAAAGAAAGAAAAACAGATCGATACAGAAGAAAAGATAAAAGCAGAAACAGAAAAAACAGAACGTATCTGGGACGAGATTGAAAATTGTCTGGAAGAGATGGAAACAGAACTGGAAGAAATTCCGTTTGATGAGTTTACATTTTTGAAGAATGATATCTTACAGGATCGGGAAAAAGAACAGAGTTTTTCTTCACATCACCAGCTTTTGAATGACTATACAAAGAAAGTAGAACAGGGAAAAGAGGCTCTTTTGGAAGAAAAGAACAGCCAGGAAAAATATGATCGCTGTCTTCTGGAGTTGGATGTCTGCAGGGAGGAAAGAAATCTTGCAGAAAAGGAAATGCAGCAATATGAGAACCTTCTGCATGAGACAAAGTCAGAATTGACAGAGCAGATGTATTTATGGGAAAAACAAAATCAGGAGCTTCACCTTCTTCCGGAGACCATGCAGGAAATCTCAAGGAAAATAGAAAGCTATGAAATGGGAAGCGATTATTCAGAAATCCGGGAACTGGCCAGGCCAAAGCTATATGAACTGGAACGACAGTTTTCTGAGAATAGAATGGTACTGGAGCGAAATCTGCAGGAAGAGCAGGAGCATCTGTATCAGGCAGAAACAGAGTTGGAAGAGTGGAAAAATCAAAAGGATCCTGAACCAGAACAGCCGGATTGTGTAAAGGCAAACCGAGAGCTGCTAAAGGAGAAAAAAATTCCGTATTTCCAGTTTTATAAGACCATAGAATTTGACCAGATATTAGAGGAAGAGCGCAGAAATCATCTGGAAGAAGCATTGCTAGAGATGGGCATACTGGATGCGCTGATTGTTCCTAAGGAGTATCGGGAACAGGTCTATGCTCTGGACAAAGGAGTATGCGATCGTTATCTGTTCAGCGATGTGGCACATGTCAGGGAAAGTCTGCAGGAAGTGCTGGAAGTGGAGAATGGGGAAAATGATATTTTGTTTTATCAGAATATTTCCAATATTCTTTCTGCGATTGGATTTGGT
>ENA-OPYU01000706-OPYU01000706.1-human-gut-metagenome-genome-assembly--contig:-NODE-706-length-12703-cov-4.066078_pt1 | contig 12703 bp, 14 predicted proteins | sample MGYA00242637_ERZ504482 | MGnify/ENA primary metagenome ERZ504482 (study PRJEB26092, sample SAMD00036237) | human gut metagenome | host: Homo sapiens | study: EMG produced TPA metagenomics assembly of...
GAAGAGCGGAAAGTTCCGGAAAGAAGCCAGGAAGAAATTGCTGAGATGAAGGCAGAAGCTGAGAAATTTTTAATGCGGTGTCTTTAAAGCAATGGAACTGGAAGTAGAGATTAAAATGGACTACAAAGCAGCAGAAGGAAATCTGGATATTGAATTTGTAGGACAGGATATGGGTATTCTCATTGGTAAGAGAGGACAGACTCTGGATTCCTTACAGTACCTGACAAGCCTGGTGGTAAATAAGGGAAGACAGGGATATGTTCGTGTAAAACTGGATACAGAAGACTACAGAAACAGAAGAAAAGAAACACTGGAAAATCTGGCAAGAAGCATTGCATATAAAGTAAGAAAGACCAGAAAAACAGTGTCTCTGGAGCCTATGAATCCATATGAGAGACGGATTATTCATTCTGCACTTCAGGGAAACCGTTATGTGGAAACCTATAGTGAGGGAAATGAACCATACCGCCACGTAGTTGTAAAGCTGAAAAACAGATAAGAAGAAACAATGTAACATATTATTCTAGGTGAAAGCGTGAATAATAGGGAAATCCTTTGCGCGCTTTTGCCTGGAATTTTTTGCATATTCGGTGAAAAAAGGAGAAGTATATGAAGGATACCATTGCTGCGGTAGCGACAGCCATGACTGCATCCGGCATCGGAATTATACGAATCAGCGGACCAGAAAGCAGAAATATTACAGGGAAAATATACCGTTCAAAAGGCGGAAAAAAGAAAATAGAAGAGGTAGCTTCTCATACCATAAATTACGGTTTTATATGGGATAAAGAGGAGTTAATCGATGAAGTTTTGGTTATGGTTATGGATGGCCCAAGAAGCTACACAGGAGAAGATACGGTAGAAATCGACTGTCACGGGGGCGTTCTGGCTATGAAACGAGTGCTGGAAACTGTAATAAAGTATGGCGCAAGACCAGCAGAACCAGGAGAATTTACGAAACGGGCTTTTTTAAACGGAAGAATTGATTTGTCTCAGGCAGAAGCTGTGATTGATGTGATTAATGCACAAAATGAGTATGCGCTGAAGAGTTCTGTAAGCCAGTTAAGAGGGAATATCCAGAGAATTATTCGGGAAATCAGAGAACAGATTATTTATCAGATTGCATATATTGAGTCTGCTTTAGACGATCCGGAGCATATCAGTATTGATGGATATGGAGATACCTTAAGAGGTGAAACTGAGCTTATAAAAGGTAAAATAGACCGGCTTTTAGATACCGTAAGAGAAGGAAAACTCATGAAAGAGGGTATCAAAACGGTTATTGTAGGAAAGCCAAATGCAGGAAAATCATCACTATTAAACACCCTTGTGGGAGAAGAAAGAGCTATTGTTACAGACATTGCGGGAACCACCAGAGATATCCTGGAAGAGACTATTGTTCTTCATGGGATTTCCCTTCGTATGATGGATACAGCAGGAATTCGCAGTACAGATGATGTGGTAGAAAAAATTCGGAGTAGGGAAGGCTATTGAGAATGCAAAAGATGCAGACTTAATCCTGTATGTGGTGGATGCTTCCATTCCCCTGGATGAAAATGACAGAGAGATTATAGGGCTTCTAAGAGATAAAAAAGCAGTGGTTATTCTCAATAAAACAGACCTGAAACAAGTGGTTTTTGAAGAGGATTTAAAGGAATTAGTGGAACATCCTATTGTGTCCATATCTGCAAAAGAAGAGGAAGGAATTGACCGTCTGGAACAGCAGATTAAGGAGCTTTTTTTTGCAGGAAAGATTACTTTTAATGACGAAATTTATATTACTAATATGCGTCATAAAACAGCTCTTGAAGAAGCTAAAAAGAGTATTCTTCTGGTAGAAAACAGCATTGATATGGGGCTGCCGGAAGACTTTTATTCCATTGATTTAATGAATGCTTATGAGGCGCTTGGAAGTATTATCGGAGAGGCTGTGGGAGAAGATTTGGTGAATGAAATTTTCTCTAAATTTTGTACCGGAAAATAAAAAGAAAGGAATCCGAGGAAGATGAATGTATTAGAAGAAACATATGATGTGGCTGTGGTAGGCGCCGGTCATGCCGGATGTGAAGCTGCTCTTGCCTGCGCCCGTCTGGGATTGGAAACCATTATGTTTACAGTGAGTGTGGATAGTATTGCTCTCATGCCCTGTAACCCTAATATCGGAGGAACATCAAAAGGTCATCTGGTAAGGGAAATTGATGCTCTTGGGGGAGAAATGGGCAAGAATATTGATAAGACTTTTATTCAGTCCAAAATGCTCAATGTGTCCAAAGGACCGGCAGTGCATTCCCTTCGTGCCCAGGCGGATAAGCAGGCGTATACCAGGGAAATGAGAAGAACACTGGAGAATACAGAGCATCTTACTATCCGTCAGGCAGAGGTAACAGAAATCTTGGCAGAGGATGGCGTTGTCACAGGCGTTCAGACTTTTTCCGGAGCTGTTTATCATGCAAAAGCAGTAGTTTTGTGTACCGGAACTTATTTAAAAGCCAGGTGTATTTATGGAGATATCAGCAATTATACAGGACCAAATGGGCTGCAGGCTGCGAATTATCTCACAGAATCTTTGAAAAAATTAGGCGTAGAAATGTACCGTTTTAAAACCGGAACACCTGCACGAATTGACAAAAGAAGCGTAGATTTTTCCCAGATGGAGGAGCAGTTTGGTGATGAAAAAGTGGTGCCATTTTCCTTCTCTACGAACCCGGAAGATGTACAGATTGAGCAGGCATCCTGCTGGCTGACATACACCAATGAGAGAACCCATGAGATTATCAGAGAAAACCTGGACAGATCCCCTTTATACTCTGGAATGATAGAAGGAACAGGACCAAGATACTGTCCTTCCATTGAGGATAAAGTGGTAAAATTTGCAGATAAAAACCGCCATCAGGTATTCATTGAGCCAGAAGGATTGGACACAAATGAGATGTATGTAGGCGGTATGTCAAGCTCTTTGCCGGAGGATGTACAGTATGAAATGTACCGTTCTGTTAAGGGACTGGAGCATGTAAAAATCGTAAGAAATGCCTATGCTATTGAGTATGATTGTATCAATGCAAGACAATTATATCCAACGCTGGAGTTTAAAAATATCAAAGGATTATTCTCCGGGGGACAGTTTAATGGAAGCTCAGGATACGAAGAAGCAGCAGCACAGGGGCTGGTAGCGGGTATTAATGCAGCAATGAAAATTCTGGGAAAAGAGCAGTTAATTCTGGATCGTTCAGAGGCTTATATTGGTGTTTTAATTGATGATTTGGTAACAAAAGAGAACCATGAACCATATCGAATGATGACCAGCCGGGCGGAATACCGACTGCTTTTAAGACAGGATAATGCAGATTTAAGACTTCGGAAAAAAGGGTATGAAATTGGATTAATTACCCAGGAACAATATGATTATATTCTGTGGAAAGAAGAGAAAATCCAGGAAGAAGCGGAGCGTATGGAGCATGTTCATGTAGGGGCAGTTCCAGAGGTTCAGCAGCTTTTAAAACAGTATGAAAGTACGCCATTAAAGAATGGAATTTCTCTGGCAGATTTAATCCGAAGACCGGAATTATCTTATGATATTGTAGCTCCTTTAGATAAAAAGAGACCGGAATTACCGGAGGATGTAAGGGAACAGGTAAACATTAATATTAAGTATGATGGTTATATTAAGAGGCAGTTAAAACAGGTAGAAGGTTTTAAAAAACTGGAGACAAAGAGGCTTCCAGAGACATTAGATTATGATGAAATCAGTGGACTTCGTATAGAGGCAAAACAGAAATTAAAGGCATACAGACCGGTTTCTATTGGTCAGGCTTCCAGAATTGCAGGGGTTTCTCCTGCGGATATTTCTGTGCTTCTGGTGTATATGGAATCCTATAGAAGGAGATAGATATGGCATATGATTTAAAGGTTTTAGAAGAGGGATGCAAAGCCTATAAAATTGCTCTTTCAGAAGTGCAAAAAGAGCAGTTTATTCGTTATTATGAGCTGTTAGTAGAGTGGAATAAGGTCATGAATCTAACCGGGATTACGGAGTTTCAGGAGGTGCTTACCAAACATTTTCTGGATAGTTTATCCATTGTAAAAGCAGTTGATATGGAGAAAATTCACACCTGTATTGATGTGGGAACCGGCGCTGGATTTCCGGGAATTCCTTTGAAAATTGCTTTTCCTCATTTACAGATTACCCTGCTGGATTCATTGAAAAAACGCTTGAATTTTCTGGATACAGTGATTGAAGAATTAAAGCTGGAAGAAATCTGTACGGTGCATGGAAGAGCAGAAGATGGAGCCAGAAAGGCAGAACACAGGGAACAGTATGATTTAAGTGTGTCAAGAGCAGTATCCCGTCTGGCGTCCTTATGTGAGCTTTGTATGCCTTATGTAAAGGAAGGCGGGTACTTTATCTCCTATAAGTCAGGAAAGGCCCAGGAAGAGCTTACAGAGGCTTCTAAAGCCATCTTTGTATTAGGAGGTAAGCTGGATAAAACAGAAGCTTTTCAGCTTTTTGGAACCGATATGGAAAGAACCTTAGTGGTTGTTGAAAAAAGAAAAAACACCAAAGCAGTATCCAAGAAAAGCCGGAACACCTGCAAAAGAGCCGATTTTATAAAAAGAATAAAAAATAAAAGAATAAAAGAAAAAGAGCCTGAGGCTGTGCATGATAGAATCAATCATAAAGCAGCTTTCAGGCTCTTTTTCACAGAAAAAACACATACTTATCTAATTTTTATCACATTTTTTCCATAAAATGGTGTGAGGGTCAAAAAACGCCCTTTGACTCTGGCATTGTAGAATTTTAAAGGAGGGAATGTTTTGATTGAAGTAAGAAAATCTTGTGAAAAAAGTATGGAAATCACGTAGCTGTGAATCATTTGAATTTTACAGTAGAAAAGGGAAAAAATCTACGGATTTCTGGGACCAAACGGAGCAGGAAAATCTACAACCATGAATATGATTACAGGATATATTGCGTCCACAGAAGGAGAAGTCCTTATTGACGGGCATAATATTCTGGAGGAACCTGAGGTGGCAAAGAAAAAGATTGGATATCTTCCTGAGATTCCGCCTTTATACCAGGATATGACGGTGCAGGAATATCTGAATTTTGCTGCAGAGTTAAAGATGCTTCCAAAAGAAAAGAGAAAAGCAAATATAGAAGAAGTTATGTCAACCACAAAAACCATAGAAGTTAAGAACAGGCTGATTAAAAATCTCTCAAAAGGATATAAGCAGAGAGTAGGACTGGCACAGGCTCTGCTGGGATATCCGGAAATTATTATTTTGGATGAGCCTACAGTTGGCCTGGACCCCAAACAGATTATAGAAATCAGGGACTTGATTAAAAGTCTGGGGCAAAAACATACCGTTATTTTAAGCTCTCATATTTTGTCAGAGGTTAGCGCTGTATGTGATCATGTATTAATTATAGATAAAGGAAAACTGGTAGCCAGTGACACGCCGGAAAATCTGGGAAAACTTATGTCCGGGGCAAATTCTCTGGAACTTACGGTAAAGGGACAGGAATCTGAATCAGGAAAGCCTTGGATATGGTGGAGAATATTGAGGACGTGATTTATCATGATTCACTGATTAAGAATGCCTGTGATTTCACCATTAAACTGTCAGGCAATCAGGATATGCGCGAAAATATTTTCTTTGCGCTTGCAGAGGTGAAATGTCCGATTTTGAAAATGCAGTCCAGTAATATGAGCCTGGAAGAAGTATTCCTGAAGCTTACGGATGATGCAGAAAAAATGAAAGAAAAGTAGAAATCGAATCAGGAATTTTTGAAGTAGACGAAAATATGGAACCTGAGTATGAGGAGGGAGAAGAGTAAGTTATGCTGGCAGTTTATAAAAAAGAACTAAGAAGTTATCTTACATCCATGGCTGGATATGTGTTTATTGCTTTTATTTTATTGATTCTGGGGATTTATTTTACTGCTTATAATCTGCAGTATGCCAGTCCTGATTTTGGCATTACGTTAAGTTCTGTGACCTTTTTGTTTTTAATTATTACACCTGTGCTTACTATGAGAATTTTAGCAGAGGAGAAAAAGAACCGGACGGATCAGCTTCTTCTGACTGCGCCGGTGGCAGTGTGGAAGGTGGTTTTAGGAAAATATCTGAGTATGATTACAATTTATGCAATTCCCATTCTCATTGCAGCGACGTATCCGCTGATTATGGGACAATATGGAACGGTGTCTTATACCATGGCCTATACAGGAATCCTCGGATTTTTCTTCCTTGGATGCGCTCAGATTGCAGTAGGACTGTTTCTTTCTTCTGTAACAGAGAGTCAGATTATAGCGGCGGTTCTCACCTTTGGCGTATTGTTTTGCAGCTTTGTAATGGAAGGAATTGAAAGCTTCTTTTCGGATACCGCTTTAAGTTCCATATTGGCAGTTTTAGTGCTGGTTGTCCTTTTGGCGCTTGTGATTTATCAGATGACAAAAGATGCCTTGCTTTCTTCTGTAGTGGGAGCAGGAATGGGAGCAGTGGTTTTGATTCTTTATGCTGTAAAAGCTTCCCTTTTTTCTGGACTAATTCAGAAGGTATTGGGATTATTGGCGATTGCAAATCATTTTGACAATTTTGTAGGCGGTATTTTAGACATTACAGGTATAGTCTATATGCTTTCCGTTATCTGCATTTTTGTTTTTTTGACGATTCAGTGCATACAGAAAAGACGCTGGAGCTAAGAAATTCAGGGGAAAGAAAGGATTGCAGGTATGAAGAAAATAAATTTGAAGAAGAAAGTAAACTTCAGGGAAATTATTGCACAAGCGCGGGAAAACCGAAAGAAGAATAAAAAAAGATTAAAACATGGTTCCTATAGCATGGCAGTAACCGGAATTGTAATTGCCAGTGTGGTTGTTTTCAATATGGCAATACAGGAATTGCCATCTAAGTACAGAGAAATAGATTTGAGCAGCCAGAAGCTTTTTACGATTGGGGAACAGACAGAAAAAATGCTGAAGGAACTGGATAAAGATGTTACATTTTATTTCATTGCCCAGGAAGGAACAGAAAGCAGTGAAATACAAAAATTGCTGGAAAAATATGAAGAAGGAAGTAAGCATATCCAGGTAGAGCAAAAGGATCCGGCGGTAAATCCTACCTTTGTATCCAAATACACATCGGATAATATCAGCAATAACAGCGTCATTGTAGTGTGTGGAGATAAGAGTAAAGTAGTTAATTATTCAGATATGTATGAGACTTCTATTGATTATAATACTTACTCACAGCAGGTAACAGGATTTGACGGAGAAGGTCAACTGACCAGTGCCATGAACTATGTAATTTCAGAGGATATGCCAATTCTCTATACCCTTGAAGGGCATGAAGAAGCTGCTATGAGTGAAAATATGAAAGAGACCATTCAAAAGGCAAATATTGAGATTCAGAATCTAAATCTCTTAACAGAAGAAGCAGTGCCGGAAGATGCAGAATGTCTTTTTGTTTTTGCTCCGGCAAAAAGATTTAACAGAGGATGAGGCAAATAAAATTATTGAATATCTGGAACAGGGCGGAAAAGCGCTGATTGTATCAAATTATACAGATCAAGATATGACGAATTTTAACAGAGTTTTGGAAAATTACGGTGTTCAGCCGGTAAATGGTATTGTGTTTGAAGGGGATTCTGATCATTATGTGTCTCAAAACCCGTATTATTTACTTCCAGATATAGAAAGCAATGAAATTACAAGTGAATTATCCTCTGAAAGCCGCTTTGTACTCACTGCTCTTTCTCAGGGAATTCAGAAGATGGATAAGGTAAGAGATACCTTAGAAATTAACAGTATTCTTAAAACTTCAGGCAGTGCATACTCGAAAACGGATTTGGAAAACATGGAGACCATAGAGAAGGAAGAGGGCGATATTTCCGGTCCCTTTGATTTAGGTGTCATGATAAAGGAAAAAGTTGATGAGGAGAGGGAAACCCAGATTGTTTATTTTGCTTCTCAATCTATTTTTGATGATACCATGAATGCTATGGTATCAGGAACAAATTATGAACTATTAGCAGCTTCTCTTGGCTGGATGTGTAATACAGAAGAGGTCAATATGGTTTCTATTCCGGCTAAAGATTATGATACCAGCAGTCTGCTGATACCAGCTACAGATGTTCATTTTTGGAGTATTTCTGTAACTGTGATTGTTCCACTTGCAGTGATTATTCTTGGCTTTGGAATTTGGATGAAGAGGAGAAAACAGTGATATGGCAAAGAAGAAAAAAGGGTTAATCATTGCTCTTACGGTTTTCGTGCTTTTTTCTGCACTATATTTTGTGTTGAAATCACTTAATTTAAGTAAAGAAGAGACAGAACAGGAAGCGGCTGTAAAAACGGTTTTCGAAATAGATGCAAAAGACATTTCAGAAATTAAATTAGAGCATAATGGAAAAACTTCTACATTTTTACACGAAAATGATGTATGGAGTTATGCGGAGGATGAAGAGTTTCCTCTGAGTGAATCTGCTATGTTGGATTTTGTATCAAATGTAACCTCTATTGAGTCTTCCAGAGAAATTGAAAATCCAGAAGATGCAGCAGAATACGGTCTGGATAATCCGGAGGTAAAGGTTACTGTTCAAAACAAAGAAGGAAAGGAGGTTTTGCTGGAGCTTGGTGATGATAATGAAGCCGTTGGAGGCTTTTATATGAAAAAATGATGGAGAAAAACCAATTTATCTGGTGGATTCTACCGTAAAACAGAAACTTTGCATTGAGATTCAGGATTTAGCAGAAACAGAGGAAATTCCATCAATTTCATCCACAGAAATTAAGAAGGTAGAAATAGATAAGGATGGTATTACCACAAGGCTAAAAAAGATGAGACATCAGAAACAGGATGGACGTATGAGAAAATTCAAGCTGGAAAGAATGTCGCTTCTGTGGCAGCAGATAGCGGGAAAGTAAGCAGTCTTATGGAAAACTACAGTGGAGTTACCTGGCAGGAATTGTTTCTTATGATAAAATAATTTAGCTTATTATGGATTAGATGCTCCGGTTGCAGTGAGTGTTGATTATGAAGTGACAGAGACTGCAGAGGAGGATGACGAAGAAGCAGCAGAAGAAACAAAAGTTGCCAAAAATGTTGTGTTTTATATCGGAAAACAAAATGAAGCCGGTGATTATTATGCTATGCTCAAAAGATGGAAAATATATCTATACAATATCCGCAGCTACAGCAGAAGGCATTATGACAATTAATGAAAGTGATTTGGTAAGTTCCTTGGTTGCAGATTATTCTTTTGCAGATTTAGACAAAGTAACGTTTGTAAGGAATAATGAAACATACGTAGCAACAAAAAAGGGAAGAAGAATCAGAACAGAAATATTATTTAAGTGATAAAGAAGTTGATAAAACAGTATTTTCAGAGTTTTTCTCCAAAGTGACCAGTATGGAATGGCAGAGTAGAAGTATTGAGGCAGAAACAAACAATCCTTCAGAAATGACAATTATGTTTGAAATGAATGGTGGAATGAAAGTGACTGTGGATTACTATTCATACGATGCAAATTTCTATTTGATAGTAGATTCTAAAGGAAATAAAATGCTGGCAAATAAAATGAAAGTGAGAGAAATGTTAGAAGCCTTTGATAGTATGATTGAAGAATGGCAAGAATAAAATGTTTCACGTGAAACATTGAAAGAAAATAACCATGAAGCTATAGTGCTGTGCTTCATGGTTACTTTTTTTAAAGATAAATATTTAAAAGTTCAACAATTTTTCCGGAGTTTCTAATTGCGGCAAATGTTTAGCGTTTTTCAGAGTGGAAGTCTCAATGGCCGGATTGCAGGTTATATAGGATTCTGCAAATTTTTTCAGATTCTTTTTCTCCTTCGCAAGAAAGGACGGTAATGCTTTGATTCATTTCACTCAGTGCATGGTTAATACTGTTATTGGTATATCCGCTTACCAGGCTGGTGGAAAGTAAAAATTTTGAACTGCTAAAACTTCTATGGGAAGCCTCATAGTAAGTATCAATCATTTCCGGTGTTACTGAGAAGGGATTGTATAAATATTTCTCAGTAAACAGAAGCTGAATATTGCTCTGGCAGGTGCGGATATTATAAATTAAAGTACCAAAAACGGGAAGTTCTAAAATAAATTTGTGTAGCTTACTCCGCTTACTTGGAATTCGGTTTAAACTTGCCAAAGATGGAGGATTGATTAAAATGAGCTTGTTTATATAATCTGTATCACTATAACCGGCAAGAACACTAAAAGAGCCAGAATATCCATTTGCTACAACATCTGTTTTTTCTCCAATAACATTTTTGATAAAATCGGTAATCAACTGTACATATAAATAATTGGTATAGGTAATTCTTGGTTTTTCGGAACGTCCACATCCTAATAAATCAACTGCATAGACGGTGCGAGTTTTCGCTAATTCATCAATTACTTTGTTCCATTCATAAGCAGAACTGTACACATTTAAGTCATGAATCAGAAGCACGGGAGTTCCATGTCCTTTTTTTCTATAATAGATTTTACCAAAACGCCATTCATAATAATTATCGGCAGAAGATTTTAACAGGTTTTTTAAAGTAGCAGTGGCAAAAACAATTCTATTAATTACATAAATAATACCGGTTGCCAAAGATAAAAGAATACCCGCAGTCAATAGTTTATGTTTGTTTTTCTTCATAATTTAAGAATTACCTCCTATAAATAAAAAATTAACGGTTTATGTCTGAGGTTTCAAAGCTGTCTATGGATGATGCATAGACTAACTGTAAAGATATTAATATTATAATGCAAAAAAGAGAGATTGTACAAGAAAAGATTAAAATCCATTGAATGTTTCACGTGAAACATTATCTATGTACTTATAAAAAAACATAAAATAATGTTTCACGTGAAACATTGCTATAGAAATAGATTTGGAAAGGTGCTATAATTGAATTTGTAACAAAATAGATAGAAGAAATATAAGGGGGAAATTTACGTGGGAAGAATTATTGCGATTGCAAATCAAAAGGGCGGAGTAGGAAAATCTACAACGGCCATTAATTTGTCTGCGTGTTTAGCAGAACTAAACCAAAAGGTTTTGCTGATTGATATTGACCCGCAGGGGAATACCACCAGTGGCGTTGGTGTGGATAAAGATGAGACAGAACAAACTCTGTACGAACTGTTAGTAGGAGAGTGTGAATTAAAAGATTGTATTATAGAAAATGTATATGAAAATCTTTCTTTGATTCCGTCTAACGTAAATTTGGCAGGTGCAGAGATTGAATTGGTAGGAGTAGAAGGAAGAGAGTATTTGCTAAAAAATCAGATTGATACGGTAAAGGATGATTATGATTTTATTATTATGGATTGTCCACCTTCTTTGAATATTTTAACCATTAATGCTATGACTACTGCAAATTCAATTCTGGTTCCTATTCAGTGTGAATATTATGCGTTAGAGGGTCTTACTCAGCTTATTCATACCATTGAACTTGTGCAGGAAAGATTAAATCCGGATCTAGTAATGGAAGGCGTTGTATTTACTATGTATGATGCCAGAACGAATTTATCCCTTCAGGTTGTGGAGAATGTAAAGAGTAATCTAAATCAGTCCATTTATAAAACCATTATTCCGAGAAATGTGCGTTTAGCTGAAGCACCAAGCTATGGTATGCCTATTAATATTTATGATACTAAGTCAGTGGGGGCAGAAAGCTACCGCCTTTTAGCAGAGGAAGTTTTAAACAGGGAGGATGAAGAATGACGCCAAGAAAAGGAGGATTAGGACGTGGACTGGATGCCATGATAAGTGAAACCGCTATGAAATCCAGACCAACTGCGAAAAAGACAACACCGAGCAAAGAAAGCAAGAAAACAGTAGAAGAAAAAAAATGAAGAAAACGTTTTAACAGTAAAAATGACAGAAATAGAACCAAATAGAAAGCAGCCGCGAAAACAGTTTGACGAGGATGGATTATTGGAATTAGCAGAATCTATTAAGCAGTTTGGTGTGCTGCAGCCCCTGTTAGTGCAAAAAAAAGATGATTATTTTGAAATTATTGCGGGGGAGAGGCGTTGGAGAGCTTCTAAATTAGCGGGATTAAAGGAAGTTCCGGTTATTATCAAAGATTTTTCAGAACAGGAAGCAGTGGAAATTTCTCTTATTGAGAATATACAACGGGAAAATCTGAATCCTATAGAGGAAGCAGTGGCATTTAAGCGCCTTATGGAAGAGTTCCATTTGAAGCAGGACACCATTGCAGAAAGAGTATCCAAAAGTCGTACTGCTGTTACCAATTCTATGAGACTTTTAAAGCTGGATGAGAGAGTACAGCAAATGCTCATTGATGAGATGCTTTCAACAGGACATGCCAGGGCACTGCTTGCTATAGAAGACAAAGAAATGCAGTACAGCGCTGCAATCAAGGTTTTTGACGAAAAACTTAGCGTTAGAGAAACCGAAAAGCTGGTAAAGGATATTTTAAATCCAGCGGAGAAAAAGCCAGAGAAAAAAGAAGATCCGGCTTTGGAATTGATATATCAGCAGTTGGAAGAGAAGATTAAAGGAATTGTTGGTTCAAAAGTAGCAATTCGGAGAAAAAATAAAGATAAGGGAAGAATCGAGATTGAGTATTATTCTCAGGATGAATTAGAACGTATTGTAGAATTATTAGAAAGTGTAAGATAAGGAGCCAGATATACTTATGAATAAATTTATACAGAGTCTGCA
>ENA-OPYU01000707-OPYU01000707.1-human-gut-metagenome-genome-assembly--contig:-NODE-707-length-12703-cov-3.491094_pt1 | contig 12703 bp, 16 predicted proteins | sample MGYA00242637_ERZ504482 | MGnify/ENA primary metagenome ERZ504482 (study PRJEB26092, sample SAMD00036237) | human gut metagenome | host: Homo sapiens | study: EMG produced TPA metagenomics assembly of...
ATTCCACTGATAATATTGAAATTTAATTTTTTTTGTTTTGTGAAATTGCATTATAAATCGTATCGACGCTGTAATAAACAGTTTCATTCATCGTCTTAATCCGCCCTGAAACAAACACCTGCCGCCGAAGATCCGCCGCATCATGCTGACTGACAAGAGTTTCCAGTTTTCCTATCAACCGGTTCGTCATCTTCTCTGTAATAAATTTTGACGACTGTATCGCATCAACAAGAAGTTTCAGTTCAGCCAGTTCAAATTGTCTGCCTATCACATGATAGCGGTATCCTCTCCCGCTGCGCTCACCTTCTACTTCAATGCCGAATTCTTCTAAATCTTTCAACGATTCATACAGACTTCTTCTCTCTGCGATAATATCATACTTTTCCAACTCTTTTTGAATCTCCGGCATTGTCAGATAATGTGTTTCATCCGTCTTTTCACACATGATCTGTGCGAGACGGTACAGCTTAAACTTTTGATTTGCTCCCTTCGGCATAATACAACGCTCCCGTACTTTAGTCATAATGATATAGTATCATATTTCTGCGTTTTCCACTACGGAAACCATCTCTGACTTCTCACTTCACGGCTTTTCACTCCATGAATTCATAATAATCCGCTTCGCAGCTAAAAAGCATCCACGTTCCTTCTACATACCCCATATAACCCTTTTCCGTATTATATCCTTTCATATCTTCTTCCCCTTTCGACAGACTGATTTATAATTTTTATATTTATTCCGCTTTTGTTATATTTACAATATCAGTTAAGCTGTCGTATAAAAATGACTCTTTCATACTTCTTCGTTACGGCAAGGGATTTGATTTTCTTTCATTTTGTTTGATTTTCGCTTCGCTTTTAAGGCTTCAAAAAAGGACGCCGATACGTCAATATGATATCAGCGCCTTTTCCCCAAAATTTTTATCTAAGTTCCGTTACGGATTCTGAATTTTCTTTGGAAATCCATTCCATCTGCCAATCGTCTATTACAGGACAAGATCGTCTATTTTTTCAAATCCGTTTAACGTAAATGATTCGACTGTATTTCCGGCTACAAGATAAAATGTTTCTCCGATATACAATCCTCGGACATTTCCGTAATTAACAATATCTTTTGAAAATACTTCTTTAAAACCTTCCGCTTCATCGTAAGTAAACATTTTATATTCGATCGAATCTCCGTACGCCATAAATCCAAACAGATTCTTTTCTGCATCGGCAAATACCGCCTTATAATTATATCCTGCGTCTGTGCTAAGCACATTCTCTAAAACATAGGTTGACATCTCCTTTACATTTGCCGGATCACTTATGTCAAACATAGACAGCTTCACACCTTCTGTCGTCATGCCCTCTTCATCTACGCTCAATCCGATTCCAAGCAGTTTTCCATCGCCATACGGATGCAGATAATCTGAAAATCCCGGTATCTTCAATTCTCCGATGATCTTTGGATTTGACGGATCTGAAAGGTCCACGGAAAACAGCGGATCGATCTGCTTAAATGTCACAAAATATCCGATATCTCCCATAAATCTCGCTGAATGGATTGTTTCCTCTTTCGCCAAATTCTGAATACTTCCGGTCATTTCCAGATTTTCATCCAACACATATAACGCATTTGTTTCTATAGATGCATTATCCACTGCCACTTCATCTTCAACTATAACATCCGATCCGCCTTCTTCCACATACGGAACAGGCATGATCCGGTTGTTATAATCACTGGGAATCACTGTCGCTGCAATTCGCAAATATCCGTTATATTCATCGATACTAAAGGAATCATTCAAAACGCCGTCGATCTTTGTCTGTCCTACCGCATCTAAAGTTCCCTTATCATAAGCGATCTTACGGATCGAAGTCTGGATATTCTCTGTCTCGCTTTTTCCGTAATACTCCTCTGTTATATAAATATTATTTTCGCTCACATAACACATTCCCGCGTTTCCGAAAATCGCCTTTGTCTGTAATTTCTCAGTCGGGTCGGAAAGCGCAAATGCAGAAATAACCGTGTACTGACTTCCGGTCGTTCCCTGCGGCATATATATATCTTCCGCGCGGAGCAGACTTCCCTGGATCTGTGGGATATAATCGCTTTCGTTTGATACCGACGAATCATAATATGTGTAAAAATCGCTGACTAAATAAACATATCCGTCTTTCACGCGCATTGTATGATACTGCCCGCTCTGAGAAATCACTCCTGCTTCTCTCGGATTCGCCGGATCGGTCACATCATAAACTGCCGCGCATGTATAATCTTTATAAATTCCGTCTTCTGCTTTCTTTCCTTCTTCACATTTTGATTCGGTATACAATATCACAAGCCGCCCATCGGAAACAAAAACCTCTCTTATAAAACAATCTTCATCTATCTCGATACTTGCCAGATCTTTCATCTCTGCTTGAGATACATCTACAATCTCTACTGTCTGATCATTTAGAATGTAAAGATTCTTCCCGTCAGTCTTAACAGTGTCCGCTTCGCCGACTCCCTCTTGTCTGATATTTGTATCAGAATAATCGGCACCTGCCATATCTTTTGTCGATTCGGCTACAGAAGATTCCGCCATGGCCCCGTCCGTCATATAGGCCGCGTCTGCTCTGCCGAATCCGTTCTGCCCTTTCGCCCTTTTCTCATTTTCTTTCAAATATTTTTTAATTTCATCATAATTTTTTCGCCAGTGCGATTTTTCCCTGATCTTCTTCTGATCTGCCTTCTGTTACCGTTCCCGGCCGTCATTTTTTCCTGCGTTCATATTCGTATATCCGACTGCTCCCACTACAAGACAAACGCAAGCCGCTGCTGCCACTGAGGCATATTTCCAACGGCGATTATTCGACTTTTTCTTCTTTCTCGTCTCCAACATCTTTTCAACCGCTTCCGGCTCAAGCGAACCGGGGATCTTTTCATCTTCAACAGTTTGCTTCATCTTCTCTTTCATTTCTTTCTCAATCATATCCTGAATTTTTCGTTTCCTTTTTTATTCTCTGACATAGATAATCTCCTTTCGTTATTTTGATGGTTTTGTTACTTTTTTCTTCTTATTATCTTCTATTTTCTCCATCTTCAAAACGCCTGCCATTCAGTCCAGCATTTCACGCATCTTGCCGAAAGCACGGCTCTTCCTTGATCGGACCGTTCCCGGGTTCTTCCCCAGCATCTCGGCTATTTCTTCGCTTCTGTATCCTCCGAATACGGAAAATGCAACTATCGTCTGCTCCTCTTCCTCTAATGATTCAAACGCCTTCTTTACATCATGGCGCTGTGCAAAATCTATTTCCTCTGCTCCGAGGTTTTTGGCATCCTCTTCACTCACTTGATTCGACGTATTACCGTTTTTCCGTAATATCTTTTTACACTCATTATTTAGAATCGTAAACATCCAACTCTTGAAAGAATTTTCTTTCTTTAGTCCGGATATATTTTCATATGCAGATATCACTGCCTCACTGACCGCATCTTCTGCATCCTGCGTATGTTTCGTCATATAAAGCGCAAACCGATACAGATCTTTATAAATCTCAGCATACAACTGCGAAAAGGCTTTCGTATCTCCCAACTTCGCTTTTTTAATAAGCTGACGCTGTATATCCACTATTCCTGCGGACATAAGCTCCCTCCTTTCATCTCTTTCGCACTGACTTAAATATGCTTTCATATATAAGAGTACCTTGATAAGCATTTTGTTGCATTAAAAAAGCAACAAAATTTTTTTCAACTTTTCTCTGTAAGAACAAATGTGACAATCCCACTTCAATATCTTCCCGAAAGATGTTATCCCCATAAGAACTCAAAATTTTCTATAGAATAAAAAAATTATCTGCGGGGATGAACTGTCTGTGTTCAGCCAATCAGATATTTTTTTCCTTCTATGTTTCTCTGATCTTATCTAATCTTATCTAATCTTATCTATTCTTCTCTATTCTTATTAGCAGATCTCCGCTCCCGCAGGCATTGCTTTCTCAGGAGTCATAAGCGCCAGATTGCCTTCTGCATCTTCTGCACAAAGAAGCATGCCTTCACTGAGTACTCCCGCCAGCTTTGCAGGCTTCAGGTTCACAAGTACCATCACTTTTTTCCCTACCATCTCTTCCGGTGTATAATGTGCTTTAATACCTGAAACGATCTGTTTCACCTGACTTCCTACCTTTACCTGAGAACAAAGGAGTTTTTTTCGATTTTTTGCACTGCCTCACAAGCGATGATCTCTCCTACTTGGAACTGCATCGCTCCAAACTGTTCAAACGTAATCTCCGGCTTTGCCTCGATATCGATCACATCTTCCTCTTCCTCTGCTTCTTCTATATGAGGATGAAGTTCTTCTACCTTTTTTCATTACTTCTTCCAGATCCAGTCTTTGGAAAAGAATCTCCGGTTTCTCCGTCACATGCCCGTCTCCGAGCTGATCCAGAATCTTTTTGCTTGTAGACGGCATGAAGGATTCAAGAAGGCGCGCTCCTGCTGAGATTCCCTGGATCAGATTCCAAAGAACTGTTTCCAGACGATCTTTCTTTTCTTCATCTTTTGCCAACGCCCACGGCATCGTTTCATCGATATATTTGTTGCAGCGTTTGAACAGATTAAAGATCTCTGTGATCGCATCCGCCACACGCAGCCCGTCCATTTTCGCATCAACCGCTTTCGGTGTATTGTCGATCACCGCTTTCAGATCTGCATCGACATCCTCCGCCGCTCCTTTATCGGAAACAACGCCGCCAAAGTATTTATTTGTCATAGAAACTGTACGGTTTACAAGGTTTCCTAATGTATTGGCAAGATCGGAATTTAAACGTTCTACCATAAGCTCCCATGTGATCACTCCGTCATTTTCAAACGGCATCTCATGAAGAACGAAATAACGTACTGCATCTACCCCGAAGAAATCAACAAGCTCGTCTGCATAAAGAACATTTCCTTTTGATTTGCTCATCTTCCCGTCTCCCTGAAGAAGCCACGGATGACCGAATACTTGCTTCGGAAGCGGAAGCCCAAGCGCCATTAAAAAGATCGGCCAGTAGATCGTATGGAAACGGATAATGTCTTTTCCGATCAAATGCAGGTCAGCCGGCCACAATTTTGCATACTGTTCCGTGCTGTCTCCGTCTGCATCATAACCGATTCCCGTGATATAGTTTGTCAGCGCGTCAAGCCATACATAAACGACATGCTTATCGTCAAAATCAACCGGAATTCCCCACTTAAACGAAGTTCTGGATACGCACAGATCCTGAAGTCCCGGAAGAAGGAAGTTGTTCATCATCTCAATTTTTTCTGGAAACAGGCTGAATAAATTCAGGATGTGTATTAATATGCTCGATCAGTCGGTCTGCATACTTACTCATTTTGAAGAAATACGCTTCTTCTTTCGCCGGTTGCACTTCTCTTCCGCAGTCAGGACATTTTCCGTCTACGAGCTGTGACTCTGTAAAGAAAGACTCGCACGGCGTACAGTACATTCCTTCGTAATGACCTTTATAAATATCGCCCTGATCATACAGCTTTTTGAAAATCTTCTGTACCTGCTTCTCATGGTCTTCGTCTGTCGTACGAATGAATTTGTCATAGGACGTATCCATCAGATCCCATATCTTCTTGATCTCAGCGGAAACACCGTCTACAAATTCTTTCGGTGTGACGCCCGCTTCTTCTGCTTTCAGTTCGATCTTCTGACCATGCTCATCGGTTCCTGTCTGGAAAAAATACATCATATCCCTGACTTCTCTTATAACGGGCAATCGCATCTGCCAAAACGATCTCATATGTGTTTCCGATATGCGGCTTGCCGGAAGTATAGGCAATCGCCGTCGTAATATAATATTTCTGTTTCTCTGACATAGTTTTCTCTCCTTTATCCCCCTGTGATCCGAAGAAATATCTCCTCTGAATCTTCAGTTGGTTTTGTCTTTAAAAAGGATAGCATACATACCAAATAATGTAAAGGTTGGATAAATACCTCTCTTTTACAAATGCATTTACAAAATAACACTTCAGCCCGCGCCATTCGTAAAACCGCGCTGCGTGCTTATCGTGGCTAATTCCATTGTTTTACTCATGAAAATTTCTCGAAAAGTTATTAAAAAACTTCATCTTGAAAATTTCCCGTTTTCTATTCATAATATAATCTGTAATGAAACCGTAATAGTTTTTTCAACAAAGCTTATACTTTATAAAGAGGGGATTTAAAATGACAGCTTCAAAATTCGAAAAAGAACAAATATGAAATAGACATGTGCAATGGAACTGTTTTAGACAAACTGATTTCATTTTCCATTCCGCTCATGCTCTCCAGTATTCTCCAGCTTCTTTTCAATGCAGTAGATATCGTCGTTGTCGGAAGATTTTCAGGAAGCCGCGCTCTGGCGGCAGTCGGCTCTACGACAGCGCTAATCAATGTATTTACGAATCTTTTTATCGGAGTTTCCCTCGGAGCGAACGTACTGGCTGCCCGTTTCTATGCGACAAAACAGGAAAAGCAGATGTCTGAAACAGTACATACCGCAGTTACTTTCGCTTTGATCAGCGGAATCGTCATGGTCTTTGTCGGACTTTTCTTTTCAAAAGCAGCCCTGCTGCTTATGGACACTCCTTCAGACGTCATCGGCCAGTCCGCCCTTTATATGCGGATTTATTTCGCCGGAATGCCCTTCTTTATGCTCTATAATTACGGAGCGGCAATCCTGCGTGCCGTCGGAGATACAAAACGGCCTTTATTTTTTCCTTATCATCGCGGGAATCGTAAACGCAGCTTTAAACCTCTTCCTCGTGATCGTATTACACCTCGGAGTCGCGGGAGTTGCAATCGCCACAGTGATCGCACAGATGATCTCCTGTCTCCTTGTCCTTCGCTGTCTATATCGCTCGGACGGAAGCTATCAACTTCGATTTTCCGCAATGACAATCAAGTGGATCTATTTAAAACAAATTTTTCAGGTAGGTATTCCCGCAGGCATACAAAGTACGGTTATCAACTTCTCAAACGTACTTCTTCAATCTTCGGTAAACTCTTTTGGTTCTATCGCAATGGCGGGCTATACAGCTGCAAATAATATCTTCGGATTTCTGTACGCCGCAGCCAACTCGATCACACAGGCATGTATGAGTTTTACAAGCCAGAACTACGGCGCGGGAAAATGGAAACGAATGGACAAAGTTCTTCGGAACTGTATTCTGCTGTCCGTTGTCGTTTCATTAATCTTAGGCGGAGGTTCATATCTCTTCGGACCGGAACTGTTAAAAATCTATACTTCAGATCCGAAAGTCATTCAATGCGGAATGGAAATACTTTTGTATACTACCGTAACTTATTTTATGTGCGGACTGATGGACCTCTTTCCCGGCGCGTTGCGCGGAATGGGATATTCTGCAATTCCGATGCTTCTTTCTATCATCGGAACAGTCGGAACGAGGATTGTCTGGATCTTCATGATCTTCCCTCGCCACAGATCATTGGATGTTTTGTTTATCTCTTATCCCGCATCATGGCTTATCACGATCATACTGCAGGTAATCTGCTATTTCTTCGTAAGAAAAAGGATACACAATCCCCTTCCCTAAGGTGAAAAACCTACCTTAAAAAGGGAAGGGGCGAATCCAATCAATATATATTTTACATCGGCTTTATCCTTGGAAATCTGATGTCTACTTTGAACAGATCTCCGTCAAGATACAACTCGAAAACTCCTCCTTGCATTTCAGTCAGACTTTTGGCGATTGAAAGACCGAGTCCGCTTCCTTCCGTACTCCGGGGAAATATCTCCTCTGATGAATCGCTCTGTCAACTCATCTGCCGAAATATTCAACTGCTGCTCGGATACATTTTTCAAAGAAAACTTAACTTCCGACTCCGATACCGAAAGATCTGCATAAACTCTCGTCCCCGGCATTGCATATTTTGCCGCATTGCCGAAGATATTTTCAAGCACCCTCCACATACGGCGTCCGTCTACATGTATCACCGCCGCTTCTTCCGGAAGGTTCAATACAACCGACAGGTTTCGCGCGGCAAATTTTTCTGCCATTTCCCCTTCCGTCTGCTGTACCATCTCACGGAAATCAATATCCATATATTCTAACGTAATATTTCCGCTGCTTACTTTCGACGCTTCCACAACGTCTTCTGTCAGCGTCTTAAGTCTCTGCGCTTTTACTTCAAGAATATCAAGATACCCTAGTATCTTTTCATCGGCAATATCAGACCGCTTCAAAATATCCACATAATTTATAATTGATGTAAGCGGAGTCTTGATGTCATGCGATACATTTGTGATCAAATCCGTTTTCAAACGTTCGTTTCGCATCGCCTCATCGATCACGCGGTTCAGACCGCTTCCGATATCATTGACATTCTCGGCGATATTGCGTTCCGTTCCCCGCAGTCCTTTTAGTTCGATCCGATACTCAAGATTGCCTGATGCGATCTGTTCGATCCCTTTCTTGATCCTGACTTTTGCAAGCATACTTCCCACGACAATCCAAAACGTCACTCCGTCTGCTGCCAGAGCTGCCAGCGCCATCGGTACATTTCTGACAAAAAACGTAATCCAGTGGATGACTAAAAATGCACTGATCCAAAGAACGGTCCGCCAAACGTCATTACTCGAATCGACTATTCTTTTGCAAAAAGAAAGAATCATACAAAGCAGACTTCCATTCCACAAACTCTTCGCTTTCATTCTGCGGATAAGACTCATATAACCCGCGAAAAAGCAGATAAACGTAAACGCTCCATATAAAAATGCACCCGCTATCTCTAAAAAACTTACTTTCTGAACAAACAGCATAGAATAAACTTCCGGCATATCGCTCATATAGCGCGCTCCATAATAGTCAAGAGTTTCTACCATATTGTAGACATTATCGCTGTCGATCATTCCCATGCCTACGATAACTGCCGTTCCTACTGCCCATACTCCGATCACGGCAACTGCCGCGATCTCTGTTTTCCATCTGTCAAAGCCTGTTAAATGAACTTCGTTATCTCCATCTTTTCTTCCTGCCATCAACCCTGACATGACAAAACTGATAAGGAACAAAATTTCCGCTAAGACACAAGATCACGAACCCGCCTCTTAGCAGCGGGATATTTTTTTCATAAATCCGGTCTCTTTCATAGAACATATCTTTGACCGGATAAGAAGTATCAACTGCCACCGCAAAAATACTGTCATACGTCTTGTCGGTATCATAAGAGCGCACCATATCCCATTCATTTGTCGGTAATATATCCATATTTGTTTCAAAATCTTTTAATTTCGGATAAACAAAAATGTATTTCACATTTTTTCCTGATTTCATGTCCGCTATGCATTCTTCAATGTTCGTTTTTATTCCCGACTCGCCTTTTGCCATAAGATTTGCATATTCGCTTTTATTTGTCGTAACTTTTTTTGTATCCTGATCTATATATAAATAAGTAAAGTTTGTGTTTCCCTCTTCCAGGTGTTCCCACCCGCTCTTATATCGGCTGTATTTATCATTTATACTCGTAAGAACAGATGCCAGATGATCATAAATAACCATAAGCTTTCCGTTTAACTCCGGGCGTTCATTTACAACTTGGAGAAGATTAGCCGCTCCTAAGGGCGCATAATTCTCACGGACTGAATCCCCGTAATTCCAACAGTCTGTATACAATTTACTGCCTTCTGCATCATATATGCTTATTTTTATCACTCACTCCGGATGAGGTAAGCGTTCCGTTGCTTAAGTCATTTAAAAATTGACTCAACATCCATTCTATCATCTTCTAATACGAGTTGAAGTTCTCCTGTTTCAAGCTGATTCAGAAACTCTTCCGTATAGTAATAATAGTATTTTCCGCTTGGCTGTTTGCAGACGATTACTGCGTTTTTTATCATATACACCGCCTGATTCTACACTGTATGCCTTGCTCCACTCTATCAGATCCGACAGTCTGTATACCAGTCCGGAATGATTTTCAGCGTCTGCTCCCGACGCTCCAAAATAAGACATTACGTCGATCACTTTATCCGGATTGTATGCTCCGTCTGACTCAAACAGCGTTTTTAACTGAAACTGTTCAAGCACCTGAAGCATATAGCTTTCTACTGTATTGCTAAAATCCGAAGATTCTTCATATGGCTCTCCTATTAACTTTACCGTCTCTGCCGGATTCAGCGTTCCGGTCAGCCGCGTTGTTACTATAAGAGATGTGAAAAACATCGCTCCGGTTAACACGCCTACGATCAGGACGACCGCTTTCATCGCAGTCCTTCTGTACCATCCTTTCATTCACATTCCTCTCTTTACCTGTTTTTCTTATCTACTGCACCTTCTCAATCTTATATCCGACTCCCAGACAACTTTCAAATACCGCGGCTCTTTTGGATTAATCTCAATCTTCTCCCTTATATGCCGTATATGAACGGCAACCGTATTGTCAGCCCCGATAGCTTCCTCATTCCAGATCATTTCATATATCTGATTGATCGAAAAAACGCGCCCTGATTCTTCATAAGAAGAAGGAGGATATTATATTCGATCGGAGTCAATCTTACTAACTCCCCATCTACTGTCACTTCTTTCAGATCGTCATTAATCCTAAGGCCGCCGACAGAATATATTTTATCATTTTCATTCTGAGCCGTGCCGCCAAGCTGCGTATACCTGCGAAGCTGAGATTTCACTCGCGCAACAAGTTCCAAAGGACTAAACGGCTTTGTAACATAATCGTCCGCTCCTACATTAAGTCCGAGTATCTTATCCGCATCTTCCGATTTTGCGGAAAGGATAATGATGGGAATACTGTTTTTCTCTCGTATTTTCAAAGTTGCCCGAATCCCGTCAAGTTTCGGCATCATCACATCAAGAAGAAGCAGATGAACCTCTTCTCTTTCAAGCATTTCAAGAGCTTCCGTACCGTCATACGCCTTCAGTATACGATATCCTTCCTGCGTCAGATAAATTTCGATTGCTTCCACTATTTCTTTGTCATCGTCACATACTAATATATTGTACATTATCAATCACCTCTCCTACTCTCTCCTAATATTAACATGATAACGCATATTTTTTTAAAAGGAATAAGAAAAAAATCTTATAACTTTATTAATATCATGACAACCGGAGCTGTTTTTCATTACCTTATTCCTTTTTCTGCTCATCTTATTGCCTTCCCTTCTACTTTATTTGATTTCATGTCAATAACAAAAGTGATTTGTTTTCTATTCGTTTTGTGATATAGTTAATATCACTCTCTTTTATCATTTTTTGCCCCGCTATAAAAAGGATGCTGATATACACAGCACTGCCGACATCCCGGGAATATTCCGAAAAAATATACGACAAGCAAGGTTATTTATACTCACATCTTTTTCTCACTCGCATATAGTAATTAAAAATGTTTCTTAAGCGGTGTTTTATGTCTTCATTTTCATATGATTTCTCTGTTTTAGGCGGTGATGCGCGTCAGGTTTTTCTTGCAGAAATGTTAGCAGAATCGGGCCGTTCTCTTTGTCATTACGCTTTGGCCTCTCAGCCGAACAACTGCAGCTCCGTCTCCGAACATGTTTCCATAGTACGCGAAGCGCCTTCTCTCGAAGAAGCCTGTATCCATTCCGGGTCCGTCATCTGCCCTTTTTCCGTTTACTAAAAACGGCGCGGATGTTTCGGTTGAAAATAGCATCTATCGTTTCTCTATTCAGACGCTGCTTCATCTTCTGCGGCCCGGTCAGTCTTTGTTTGCCGGGGGCATCCCTCCTTCTTTTAAAAAAGAAGCCGCCGAAAATAACGTCGCTGTTTTTGATTATGCAGACGATATATCGCTTCCTGTTTACAACAGTATCTCGACTGCAGAAGGCGCAATCTGCGAAGCGATCCTCCACAGTCCTTTCAATCTGCACAAAAGCAGATGCGCAGTACTTGGATTCGGAAAATGCGGTCACTCTATTGTTTACCGTTTAAAGGGATTATCCGCAAACGTTTCCGTTTTTACAGATAACGCCGAAGAATCCGCCCGCGCGTCAGTTATTGCCGACAAAAAGGTTTCCCCTTAAAATCACTTTCCGATCACGCCGGAGATTTTCGCTTCATTTTTAATACTGTTCCGGCGCAATTTATAAATGAAGAGACTTTAAAAAAACCGTAGATCTTTCTGCTCTTATTATTGATATTGCCTCTTCCCCCGGAGGGGTCGATTATGACGCGGCTCAGCGTCTCGGCATATCTGCTCTGCACTGCTTAGGACTTCCCGGCAAATATGCTCCCGCATCTTCTGCCCGTCACTTAAAACAATTTATCGAATCAAAACTGTATCTCTCATAATTCATGCGCAAAATGAAAGGAGGAATCCCCTTTGTCCTTAAAAGAAACGCAGATCGGAGTCGCTTTTACCGGCTCGTTCTGCACTTACAAAAAAGGCATTTCTGGAACTGCAAAAAGCTTTCAAACTGCTGTGGCTCTGTCCAGACAGTCTTTTCAACCGCAGCCGCATCCACAGACTCCCGTTTCGGTTCTGCCGAATCATTTTATAGGCGTGCAGAAGAAATTACGGGAAATAAACCGATGATGACTATTTCCGAAGCAGAGCCGATCGGTCCGAAAAACCTTTTCGACGCACTTGTGATCCTTCCGTGCACCGGAAATACGCTTGCCAAACTGGCAAACGGAATCACCGACACACCTGCTTTAATGGCGGCAAAAGCCCATTTACGCAACAACAAACCGCTTCTTTTGATC
>ENA-OPYU01000709-OPYU01000709.1-human-gut-metagenome-genome-assembly--contig:-NODE-709-length-12656-cov-2.163541_pt1 | contig 12656 bp, 16 predicted proteins | sample MGYA00242637_ERZ504482 | MGnify/ENA primary metagenome ERZ504482 (study PRJEB26092, sample SAMD00036237) | human gut metagenome | host: Homo sapiens | study: EMG produced TPA metagenomics assembly of...
GAAATCCGCTTGTAGCAAACGACGCCGTAGACGTTGTATTTTGTGTTCCGGCAATCGATATCGTACCGGTTGTTGAAGCTGTGAAAGGAACAAACATTCAGGTTGGTGCTGAGAATATGTATTTTGAAGAGAGCGGAGCTTATACAGGCGAAATCTCTCCGGCTATGCTTGTAGATGCAGGTGTAAAATATGTCGTTCTCGGACATTCTGAGAGAAGAGATTACTTCGGTGAGACAAACGAAGACGTAAATAAGAAAGTATTGAAAGCATTAGAGCATGGTATCACACCAATCATGTGCTGCGGTGAATCTCTGGAGCAGAGAGAGCAGGGTGTGACAATGGATTTCATTCGTCAGCAGGTGAAAGTAGGTCTTCAGAATGTTACATCCGAGCAGGCGAAAAAACGATGGTTATTGCTTATGAGCCGATTTGGGCGATCGGAACAGGAAAGACAGCTACAACGGAATAGGCAGAGGAAGTTTGTAAAGCAATCCGTGAGTGTGTTGCAGAAGTGTATGATGATGCAACGGCAGAGGAAATCCGTATTCAGTACGGCGGTTCTGTGAATGCAGGAAACGCAGCAGAGCTGTTTGCACAGGCTGACATAGACGGAGGTCTTGTAGGAGGAGCTTCTTTGAAAGCTGATTTCGGAAAAATCGTAAATTACTCAATTTTATCGAATATTTTGTAAAATAAATACGAGATCGATTTTATAAACAGACCGGACAGGTGCACAAATGCGTCAGTCCGGTCTGTTCATGCTTGCAAAACAAAGCAAAAAAAAGGTACAATAAATAGCGGAATGAAAAGTACAAATGTATAGTTAAAGGAGATATGGATATGAGTGAAAAAACCAACCGTATTGATGATATTAGATGGATATGGCTTGAGAGCCGATGATAAGGGTAATGCTGTAGCAGAAGGAAAAACTCCGGTAATGGACAAGCTGATGACAGAATGCCCATTCGTAAAAGGAAATGCAAGCGGAATGGCAGTCGGACTTCCGGAAGGACAGATGGGAAATTCAGAAGTCGGACATTTGAATATGGGAGCTGGACGAATTGTATATCAAGACTTGACAAAAATCACAAAGTCAATTCAGGATGGAGATTTCTTTGAGAATAAAGCGCTTCTTGCAGCATGTGAAAATGTAAAGAAAAACGGTTCTGCTCTTCACATGATGGGACTTGTATCTGACGGCGGAGTTCACAGTCACAATACTCATATTTACGGTTTGCTTGAGCTGGCGAAAAAACAGGGAATCGAGAAAGTTTATGTACATTGTTTCCTTGATGGAAGAGATACGCCTCCGGCATCGGGAAAAGATTATGTGGCAGAACTGGAAGCTAAGATGAAGGAAATCGGTGTCGGTGAAGTGGCATCTGTATCAGGTCGTTATTATGCGATGGATCGTGACAACCGTTGGGATCGTGTGGAAAAAGCATATAATGCCTTGGTGAAAGGCGAAGGAGTTGAAGCGGCATCGGCGCTTGAAGGAATTCAGGCATCTTATGACAACGAGAAAACTGACGAGTTTGTGGAACCGTTTGTAGTGATGAAGGACGGCGCTCCGACAGCGACAGTAAAAGACGGGGATTCTATGATCTTCTTCAATTTCAGACCGGATCGCGCGAGAGAGATCACAAGAACATTCTGCGACGATCAGTTCGACGGTTTTGAACGAGGAGAACGGGTGAAAACAACGTATGTATGTTTTACAGAATACGATGTTACGATCGAAAATAAACTGGTTGCTTTTGTAAAAGAAGAGATTACAAACACATTTGGCGAGTTTCTTGCAGCAAAGGGTCTGAAACAGGCTCGTATTGCAGAGACGGAAAAATATGCGCATGTGACCTTTTTCTTCAACGGCGGGGTAGAAGAGCCGAATGAAGGAGAAGACAGAATACTTGTAAAATCTCCGAAAGTTGCAACATATGATTTGAAACCGGAGATGAGTGCGTATGAAGTAAGCGATAAGCTTGTTGATGCAATCAAGTCTGATAAATATGACGTTATTATTATAAATTATGCAAATCCGGATATGGTTGGACATACAGGTGTTGAGCCGGCAGCTATCAAAGCGATAGAAGCTGTTGACGAATGCGTCGGAAGAGCGGTTGAAGCTGTGAAAGAAGTGAATGGTCAGATGTTTATCTGCGCGGATCACGGAAATGCAGAGCAGTTGATTGACGAAGAGACAGGAGAGCCGTTTTACGGCACACACAACAAATCCTGTACCGTTTATTCTTGTAAATGCAGATCCGTCTTATAAGCTCAGAGAGGGAGGATGTCTTGCGGATATTGCTCCTACATTGATTGAACTCATGGGAATGGAGCAGCCGAAAGAGATGACGGGAAAATCTCTTCTTTTGAAATAAAAATTTAGCGAATTCGTTTTATATACGAACAGACCTCGAAGATTCGGGGTCTTTCGTTTATGTAGAGCAATAATGGAACTTTATATATAAAGCAGCCGTAAAGGAGTAATAAAATTATGCGGGAAAAGCTGACAAAGAGCGATGTAGAGAAAATTCGGGAAGAGATTGAACATCGGAAATTGGTAGAAAGAAAAGAATTGATTGAAGCGGTAAAAGAAGCGCGTTCTCATGGAGATTTAAGTGAAAATTTTGAATATCATGCGGCAAAAAAATGAAAAAAAGCAGAAATGAAAGTCGAATCCGTTATCTGGAAACGAATGTTAAAAATCTGCGGTGATCGTAGAAGATGAATCTAAAGAAGATGAAATCGGACTTAATAATACGGTAGAGGTGTACTGTGAAGATGATGAAGAAGTGGAGACGTACCGGATTGTAACATCAGTCAGAGGAAGTTCCCTGAATGGTCTTGTAAGTATTGAATCGCCGCTTGGAAAAGCTCTTCTTGGACATAAAGAAGGAGATCGTGTTTTTATAAAAGTAAATGATGATTTCGGATATTATGTTATTGTGAAAAAAGTAATCAAGACGCAAAGTGAAGATGAGGATCACATCCGAAGTTTTTAAACTTTTTTGGATGAGGGGAAAAAGGATAATAAGCATTTTTTAGAATTTTTTAGAATATGGAAAACATCAATAAAATTGATTTTCAGAGGGAAAAAGAATGAAATACAAGACGATATTTTTTGACTTGGACGGAACAATTACGGATTCCGCGCCGGGAATCATGAATAGTATTAAATATGCACTTGAGAAAAATCATCTTCCGATGCTTTCGGAAGAGCAACTCCGAAGCTTTATCGGACCGCCGCTGCGCGGACAGTTTTGTAAAGTTTGTGGTCTTGCGGATGAAGAAAGTGCGAGGATGGTTGAAGATTATAGAGAGTATTACCGTGACAAAGGGATTTTTGAAAATAATGTATATGACGGCGTGATCGAGATGTTGGAAAAACTGAGAAAAAAAGGATTTCGTTTAGCGATTGCAACATCAAAACCGGAGATGTTTGCAAAGCAGATTGCGGATTATTTTGGGTTTTCCAAATATTTTGACTTTATCGGCGGAGCCTGTATGAATGAAAGCAGGACAGATAAATATGAAGTGATAGAATATGTGATTGAGAGCTGTAACATTACAGACAGAAATGAAGTAGTCATGGTAGGGGATCGCTCTCATGATATGATCGGAGCAAAGAAAGCGGGACTGCACAGTATAGGCGTGTTGTATGGATATGGATCGAAAGAAGAATTGGAACAGTCGGGAGCGGAAATGTTAGTGGAAGTGCCGGAACAGATTGTCTCCTTGATGGAAGTTTGATTAAAACACTACATGTTGTATATAAGAGGAACAGATGATTTTTTAATAAAACGGCAGAGATGCGGGCGGTAAAACGATTTCCTACATCTCTGCCGTTTTTCGAGCTCTGTAATATTGTTTACATTGACTGATTTTCTTTTTCCATATTTTTAAAGGCAGTGGAAAGCATCAGTTTAATTCGGTTTAATTGGTTCACTTCGCTTGCGCCGGGATCGAAATCAATGGCGACAATATTTGACTGCGGATGGAGCCGGCGAAGTTCTTTGATCACACCTTTTCCTACGACATGGTTTGGAAGACAGGCAAACGGCTGCGCGCAGATAATATTTTGAGCGCCGTTTTCAATCAGTTCAAGCATTTCTCCGGTCAGAAACCATCCTTCTCCTGTCTGATTCCCAAGCGATACGATATCAGATGCCATTTCTGCTAAATGTTCGATTTTTGCAGGAGGTGAAAAATGTTTGCTTTCTGCGAAGGCTTTTGTGGCAGGAGACCGAAACCATTCAACCGCCTGAACACCGAGACGTCCTGCAAGTGCTTTTGACTTCTTCATCCCGAGATGAGAGACTTTGAAGTTTTTGGTTATAAAAAACAATATTGCAAAAGATCTGCAGATCAGGAACAACAGCTTCTGCGCCTTCTGCCTCTAGCAGTTCAACAAGATGATTATTGGCTGCCGGCAGAAATTTCACAAGTATTTCCCCGACAATTCCGACGCGGGGTTTTTTGATATCCAATATTTCGATCGAATCAAAGTCGTGAATAATGTCCCGGCAAAGCTTTTTGAATTTGTGCCGGGAAGGATATCCTTTTGAAACAAAGTCTTTGCAGATCTTTGCCCATTTGCGATGAATCTGATCAGTTGTTCCGGGAACGGCTTCGTATGGCCGCATATGATAGACACATTTCATAAAAATATCTCCGAAGAGAGCGCCGTATACGATACGCATGATAAGGGACGGGGTCAGTTTAAATCCCGGATTTCCTTCCAGGCCGCTTAAATTCAGTGAGATGACAGGAACGTGTCCAAAGCCTGCTTTTTTCAGGGCGCGCCGTATAAATCCGATATAATTGGAAGCGCGGCATCCTCCTCCTGTTTGAGTAATGATAACTGCCACTTTGTCAAGATCGTATTTTCCGGAAAGAAGTGCTTCCATAATCTGTCCAACAACGATGAGAGAAGGGTAGCAGGCATCGTTATTTACATATTTCAGGCCTACATCAACTGCCTGTTTGTTGTCGTTAGGGAGAATCTCAAACCGATATCCGGATCCTCTAAAGGCAGCTTCGAGCATTTCAAAATGAATCGGAGACATCTGCGGACAAAGAATAGTATGTGTCGCCTTCATTTCCTTTGTAAAAGGAACTTTTTCGATTGCTGCAGAGCGGATAGTGCGCTCTGTCTTTTTTTCGTTCTCTGACGCGGATAGCAGCCAGCAGAGAGCGTACACGGATACGAGCCGCCCCTAGATTATTAACTTCGTCGATCTTTAAAGTTGTATAAATTTTACCTGAATTTGTTAAGATGTCGGCAACTTGATCTGTAGTAACAGCATCAAGACCGCATCCGAAAGAGTTCAGTTGGATTAAATCAAGGTTTTCTGTTGTTTTTACATAATTTGCCGCGGCATACAAGCGAGAGTGGTACATCCACTGATCCATAACATTAAGAGGCCGTTCAACCGGGATGAAGATGGGATACAGAATCTTCAGTCAGTACGGCAATATTATAGGAAAGGATCATTTCCGGAAGTCCATGATTGACTTCCGGGTCGATATGGTACGGTCTTCCGGCAAGGACGATTCCTCTGTTTCCGGTTTCGTTCAAAAACCGGATCGTTTCTTCCCCTTTGCGTCTCATATCTTCCCGGCAGGAAGCAAGTTCTGTCCATGCATCGTGTACTGCGGAATAAATCTCGTTTTTTGACAGTGAGAATTTTGATCCCAGTTCTTCAAATAACCGATAAGCAATGGTTTCTTCGTTTTAAAAGAAAGAAACGGATGGATGAAGTCGACTTCGTTTTCGATGATCGGATCGATTATTGTTTTTTATATTTTCCGGATAAGATGTAACGATCGGACAGTTGTAGTGGTTGTTGGAATCTTCAAATTCATTCCTTTCATATGGAACAGACGGATAGAAAATGTGTTCGATTCCGTTGTTGATCAGCCATTGAATATGTCCGTGAGCCAGTTTTGCCGGATAACATTCGGATTCACTTGGAATGGATTCGATACCGAGTTCGTAAATTTTTTCTCGTAGAAGCAGGAGAGAGTACGACACGGAATCCGAGTTTGGTGAAAAATGTAAACCAGAATGGATAATTTTCGTACATGTTAAGTACACGGGGAATTCCGATTATTCCTCGCGTGGCATCTTCTTCGGAAAGAGGTTCATAATCAAAATACCGATGAAATTTATAGTCAAACAAGTTTGGCAGCGTATTTGTATTTTTTTCTTTTCCGAGACCTCGTTCACATCGGTTTCCGGTTATAAATTTTCGGCCGCCGCTGAAGTGATTGATCGTAAGACGACAAGTGTTTGTACATCCGCGGCATTTTGTCATAGTAGTTGAATATTCAAGGGAACGGATGTCTTCAATAGAAAGCATAGTTGTTCCTTTACATTCTCCGTAACGTTCTCTGGCAATCAATGCAGCGCCGAATGCGCCCATGATTCCGGCGATATCGGGACGGATTGCTTCGCAGTCTGCGATTTTTTCAAAGCTTCTAAGGACGGCATTGTTGTAAAATGTTCCGCCTTGAACAACAATATGATTTCCCGAGTTCGGAAGCGTCTGATACTTTGATGACTTTGAAAAGTGCGCTTTTTTATGACGGAGTAAGCAAGTCCGGCAGAGATGTCCGCTACGGAAGCGCCTTCTTTTTGAGCTTGCTTTACTTTAGAGTTCATAAAAACAGTACAGCGTGTCCCTAAATCAATCGGATTTTGAGCATAAAGAGCTTCATGGGCAAAATCTTCTACCGTGTAATTTAAAGACTTTGCGAATGTTTCAATGAAAGAACCGCATCCGGAAGAACATGCTTCGTTAAGCTGCACACTATCAACTGTTTGATTTTTGATTTGATGCATTTCATGTCCTGACCGCCGATATCGAGGATACAGTCTACATCAGGTTCAAAAAAAGCGCGGCTGCATAATAATGGGCAACGGTTTCCACTTCGCCTTCATCTAGCATAAGGGCAGACTTGATCAGCGCTTCTCCGTATCCGGTAGAGCAGGAGTGGACGATTTCAACGTCTTCGGGAAGCTGGCGGTAAATATCCTTGATCGCGGAAATTTGTTGTTCCGAGAGGATCTCCGTCATTATTGTGGTAAAAAGAGTAAAGGAGTGTTCCGTCTTCTCCGACAAGAGCAGCTTTTGTTGTTGTAGATCCCGCATCAATTCCTAAAAAAGCTTTGCCTGTATAAGTTGCCAGATCTTTGATCGGAACTTGGTGTTTGCTATGACGGGAAATGAATTTATCATAGTCTGCAGATGTTTCAAATAATGGATCAAGACGCTCTACTTCAAAGTCTAATTGAATTTTATTTTCAAGGCGTTTCTGAAGCTCGCAAAGAGCTGTCGGCGTATCCTTTTTTGAATTTAAAGCAGATCCGATCGCGGCGAACAAGTGTGAGTGGTGCGGAGCGATAATGTGTTCGTCATCTAATTTTAAAGTACGGATAAAGGTTTCGCGTAGTTCTGATAAAAAGTGAAGAGGTCCGCCGAGAAATGCAACATGTCCGCGAATTGGTTTTCCACATGCAAGTCCGCTGATTGTCTGGTTTACGACAGCCTGAAAAATAGAAGCGGCAAGATCTTCTTTGGACGCTCCTTCATTGATGAGAGGCTGAATGTCGGATTTGGCAAATACACCGCAGCGAGCCGCGATGGAGTATAGCGCTTTATAGTTCTTTGCATATTCGTTCAATCCCGAAGCGTCTGTCTGAAGAAGGGAAGCCATTTGGTCAATAAAAGAACCTGTGCCCCCTGCACAGACTCCGTTCATACGCTGTTCTACATTTCCACCTTCAAAATAGATGATTTTCGCATCCTCACCTCCGAGCTCAATCGCCACATCAGTCTGCGGTGCATAGTCTTGCAGAGCTGTTGATACGGCAATGACCTCCTGTACAAAAGGAACTCCCAGATGTTTTGCGAGAGTAAGACCTCCGCTTCCTGTAATGACAGGAGAAACCTGAATTGAACCGAGTTTGTAAAGTGCCCGTCCGAGCAAGTCGGATAATGTTTCCTGAATGTTTGCAAAATGACGTTCGTAGTCTGAAAAAAGGACTTCGTTTTCACTGTCTAAAATTGCAAATTTTTGACTGTGGTAGAACCGATATCAATACCGAGAGTATGTAATTTGTTTAAGTTCATTGCATTATCTCCAAACTTTAAAAAAATAATGATTTTTCGAAATATTACTATAATGAAAAGAGAACTCTGAAAAAGAAAAGAGTTCCTACCTATTAAATGTATAATACTATTATACGACGTTTTCCATTATACGACATCATTTTTGGAAATACAATCGTGATTATTATGCGGGTTTTCGCTAATAATGTCGATTTATATAGCTATTTTACATAAAGATTGTGTTAAACGTGTGAAAAGAAACAACATATGTTTGACAAACAGATATGTGAAAGTTACAATTAGATAAAAATGTTAAAAGGTGAGGTAATGATTGTTGAGCTGGTTTGACAAAATGGAAAAAAGGATTGGGCGTTATGCCATAAGTAATTTGACTTTGTACTTGCTTATTGCATATGGAATCGGTTATATGACCAGATTTCTTATGCCGGAACTTCTTCAGTGGCTGACACTGGAACCGGGATTAATACTGAAAGGGCAGATTTGGAGAATTGTTTCGTGGATTTTTGTAGCTCCGGCTGAGAAACCGATTTATTTTCTGCTTATGGTCTGGCTGTATTATTCTTTGGGAACGACTCTCGAACGTACGTGGGGAACATTTCGGTATAATGTATATATTATTTCGGGAATGTTGTTTACTGTGATCGGGGCATTTGTGCTGTACGGGGTGTTGTGCGCGACATATGATGCTGCTTTTATAGGCGGTCAGACGCTGCTCTTTAAACAGGGAAGCGGATTATTTAGTGTTTCTTATATCTATATGTCGATCTTTTTGGCATTCGCGGTAACTTATCCGGATATGGAAGTGTTATTGTATTTTATTATTCCGATCAAAATGAAATGGATGGGGCTTGTATACGGGGTGATGATCTTGTATGGAATTATTTCAGGCAGCATGGTAACGAGAATCGCGATCATTGCATCGATTTTAAACTTTATTATATTCTTTTTATCAACGCGCAATTTGAGCAGGTATTCACCGAAAGAACGGGCCCGCAAGGCAAAGTTCAAACAGCAGTCGGCGCCTCATATGACATATGCCAACGGAGCAAGACATCGCTGTGCGGTATGCGGACGGACGGAACTGGATGATCCGTGTCTTGAATTTCGGTTTTGCTCAAAATGTAACGGTAATTATGAATATTGCCAGGATCATTTATTTACCCATGAGCATGTAAAATAGCAGTTTGTAAATTGCTTATGCGGGTGTTGAGAAAACTTATATCAGATAGATTATAAAGGAGAGAATTGATTGATGAAAAAGACAAAAGTAGTTTGTACAATGGGACCGAACACGAATGACAGGGAACTGCTGAAAAATGTTGATTGAAAACGGAATGGATGTTGCCCGCTTCAATTTTTCGCACGGAGATCATGAAGAACAAAAAATGCAGAATGGATCTGCTGAAAGAACTGCGTCAGGAATTGAATACAAACACTGCAATTCTTCTTGATACAAAGGGGACCGGAGATCCGTACGGGAGTATTGAAAGGCGGAAAAACGAATAATGCTCAAGGCCGGAGAGCAGTTTACTCTGACAACAGAGGAGATCGAAGGGGATGAATCAAAAGTTTCGATCACTTACGAAGGTCTTGTGCAGGATGTTGATGCCGGTAGAGTGATTCTTATTGATGACGGATTGATTGAATTAAAAGTTGTTGGAAAAATGTGAAAAGGAAATTTTCTGCGAAGTCATAAACGGAGGAGAACTCGGTGAGAGAAAGGGAGTAAATGTGCCGAATGTAGCGGTTAGACTTCCGGCAATCACAGAAAAAGATAAGGATGATATCCGTTTTGGAGTAGAGCAGGGAATTGATTTTATCGCTGCATCTTTTGTGAGAAATGCAGAATGTGTACTTGAAATAAAAGCATACCTTAAAGAACTCGGTGCGCCATATGTTCCGATTATTGCAAAAGTAGAGAATGCAGAAGGAATTAAAAATATTGATGAAATTATCCGTGCTGCAGACGGGGTTATGGTTGCGAGAGGAGATCTTGGAGTAGAAATTCCGGCAGAAGAAGTTCCGTATCTTCAGAAAATGATTATTCAGAAATGTAATATGAACTTTAAAACAGTTATTACGGCAACCCAGATGCTGGACTCTATGATGCGTAATCCGCGTCCGACAAGAGCGGAAGTTACAGATGTTGCCAATGCTGTATATGACGGAACAGATGCGGTAATGCTGTCAGGAGAGACGGCGCAGGGGAAATATCCTCTGGAAGCGCTTCAGATGATGGTTCATATTATTCAGAATACAGAACAGCATCTCGATTATGAAGGAATGTTGGAAAAAATCAGGAGGACATTTAAAAAGCGGTGTATCAAGCGCAATCGGATATTCATCTGTGCTGGCAGCATCAATCTGAATGCCAAATGCATTATTACACCTTCTGTATCGGGAGCAACGGCAAGAGTTGTATCCAATCTGCGTCCGCGTCAGGTGATTTTAGGTGTGACTCCGAATGAGAGAACATTGCGCAGAATGTCGATTTACTGGGGAGTAAAACCGATTAAATCACAGGCGTTTAATACGACGGATGACATTTGCGACGGCGCGATTGAGCTGGCAAAAGTGAAGCAGTTTGTAGAAACAGGAGAGATTGTCGTAATCACAGCGGGAATTCCTTCAGCCGAATGTAAAAAAAGGAGAGAAGCGCCACAAGTAATATGATGAGAATTGCAACTGTGGAATAATATGTAAAAGCAAAAAATAGGAATCAGGCTGAAGATAAAAATATGAGGAGTGAGAGAAGATGGATAAAAGACCGTTTGTGACAAAAGAGAAGGTCGAGAAAATAACAAAAATATATCCGACTCCGGTTTCATCTTTATGATGCAAAAAAGGAATCAGAGAAAATGTAAAAGCGCTTAAAGAGGCGTTTTCATGGAACAAGGGTTACAAAGAATACTTTGCGGTAAAAGCTACGCCAAACCCGCTTTTTGATCGATATTTTGAAAGAGTATGGCTGCGGCTGCGACTGCTCTTCCTATACAGAACTTATGATGTCGGAAGCTCTTGAAATTACGGGAGAAGACATTATGTTTTCTTCGAACGATACTCCGGCGGAAGAATTTATTTATGCAGATAAGCTTGGGGCTATCATAAATCTTGACGATATTACGCATATTGATTTTTTAGGAGCAGGCAATCGGTCATGTTCCGGAGACAATAAGCTGCCGGTTTAATCCCGGAGGATTATTTAAAATCAGTAACGATATTATGGATAATCCGGGAGATGCAAAATACGGTATGACACGACAGATTTGGAATGCAATAAAATATTCAAAAAGTTAAAGGCGCGAAAGAGTTTGGTCTTCATGCATTTCTGGCAAGCAATACTGTTACGAATGATTATTATCCGATGCTTGCAAAAGTTTTATTTGAACAAGCTGTAAAACTTTCAAAAGAGGCGGGAGTTCATATTAAGTTTATTAATCTCTCAGGTGGAATCGGGATTCCGTATAAACCGGATCAAGAACCGAACGATATATATGCGATCGGAGAGGGAGTTCGGAAAGTGTATGAAGAAGTTCTTGTTCCGGCAGGAATGGGAGATGTTGCTATTTATACAGAGTTAGGACGCTATATGATGGGACCGTATGGCTGTCTTGTGACAAAAGCGATCCACGAGCAAAAATACTTATAAAAAACTATATCGGTGTGGATGCATGTGCGGTAAATCTTATGCGTCCGGCAATGTATGGAGCGTATCACCATATTACCGTACTTGGAAAAGAGGATGAACCGTGTGATCATAAATATGATGTGACAGGTTCGCTTTGTGAGAATAACGATAAGTTCGCTGTTGACAGGATGCTTCCTCTGATTGAGCGGGGAGATTATCTTGTGATTCATGATACAGGGGCACATGGATTTGCAATGGGTTACAATTATAATGGTAAATTAAAATCAGCCGAACTTCTTCTTAAAGAGAACGGAGAAGTAAAACTTATCAGAAGGGCAGAAACTCCTGCTGATTACTTTTCAACATTTGATTGTTTTGAAATTGGAAAGAAACTTATGAATGTATAAATTTTTTTAGAATATATTTTATTATTAACGGAAATAGTTTTAAATAAAAGAATTGTTTAGACTTTCTTTTTAAATAGTGGAAAGGGGAAATTATGAAAAAATTACTTATTATGATGTGTGTATTATTTATTATTAATTTAGTAGCTATCATAATTCCTTTATGGAGTTCGGAGAACACAATGATTATTTTATATCGCATGGCTATATTTTGTAACCTTGCAGTATTTGTGCCTTCAATAACTTTAATATATAGAGAGAAAGGGAAAACCTCAATAAGAAAATTGTGATATTTTATTTCCGTATGGCATACTCTTTAAAATGTTTAAAATAATTTGTAAAAGCAGTAAAAAATGCTTGCAATATAAAAAAATCAAGTAGATATAATAATTCTTAGGCTTACAAAATGAAGCCATTATGCGGATGTGGCGGAATGGCAGACGCACAAGAACTCAAAATTCTTGCGTAGGTGACTACGTGTGGGTT
>ENA-OPYU01000711-OPYU01000711.1-human-gut-metagenome-genome-assembly--contig:-NODE-711-length-12652-cov-3.839441_pt1 | contig 12652 bp, 20 predicted proteins | sample MGYA00242637_ERZ504482 | MGnify/ENA primary metagenome ERZ504482 (study PRJEB26092, sample SAMD00036237) | human gut metagenome | host: Homo sapiens | study: EMG produced TPA metagenomics assembly of...
GTTCAGAAAAAGAAGATTTGGTGTTCATGGATATTGTAGGACGTAAGGAATGGCTGGATATCGGATTTTTTGTATGACGTAGGGATTGCAGCAGAGAAGGGAATGGAAGAAGAGGCTTATTTGAAGGCTTTTCTGGAAGCTATTGCAGAAGACTTGCCTGTGAAGGTGAGAAGTTATGTAGGAGATGCTGTCAGTTCTATTGAGGATATTTCAGAATCTTTCCGCACTGCAATTTTAGCGCGGAGTTTTCATGTTTTTCAGGTGGATAAGAGTATTTTATATTATTCGGAAGAAAAAAGTAGAAACAAGTGGGAAAACTCATTAATAAAAATAGTATTGAAGAACTATTAAAAGCTGTAGAAGAAAACAATGCAGAGAAGATTTTGGAAAAGGGGAGGGTTGTATACCAGGAGTTAAACCAGCAGAATGTAGATTTGGAAATGACCCAGATGAATATGAATTATTTGCTTGTAAATCTGGCACATTTAGGGCTTGGGCAGGATGAAAGTCTGAATCAGGATGAAATTATCCAGTACATACGAAGTAATGTTTTTGAAAACAGCGCTTTAAGAGGAGGACAGGAGAATTTCTGTCGGTTTTATGCAGGAGTATGGAGAATATCTGGGAGAACTTAGGAAAATACATCTCACGGAGTTTTAGGATGTGTGGAAAAAGAAATACGGGAGCATTATCAGGAAAACATTACCTTAAAAGAATTCAGCAAAAAGTATTTTGTAAATAGCGCATATTTAGGACAGATGTTCCGAAAACAGTATGGGATATCCTTTAAAGAATATTTAAACAACTACAGAATTGAAAAAGCAGCAGAATATCTTCTGCATACAGATGATAAAATTTATCAGATTGCAGATAAGGTTGGTTATAAAGACCTGGATTATTTCATTAATAAATTTATAGCGGTGAAAGGATGTACCCCTACCAATTACAGGAAAAAAAGTAAATTGCAGATGAAAAAGAGAGCGAAAGACAGGACAAATTTTTCGAGATAGAAAAAGACTGAAATTTGTCCTGTCTTTTTCTATTCTTTGTCAGGTTGAAAGAGCAGGTAAAACTGGTAAAATAAAGATATCAAAAATACAGGAGGAACGGTAACATGAAAAGAAAACAGATGTTAGCTCTTGGGCTTACAACTGCAGTAACAGCATCCCTTCTCGCCGGATGTGGGGGAAGAGAAAAAGGATAAGGAAAAAGAGGAAGGAGGCGTAAAGGAATTTACAGCATTTTTTGCTGTACCTGGAACGGAAATCAATGATGATAATGAGATTCAGGAAAAAAATTGCAGAAATCACCGGAGCGAAATGTAAGGAAACCTGGCTTACCGGACAGACAGCAGAGGAAGCCATTGGAACTATGATTGCTGGTGGAGAATATCCTGATTTTATTGATGGAAGTGATGGAACGGCACAGTTGTATGAGGCTGGTGCACTGATTCCACTGGATGATTATATAGATGATTATCCAAATATTAAGGAATACTTAACCGAAGAACAATGGGATAAGTTACGTAGAGAGGATGGACATATTTATTGGATTCCACAGTTTGGAAGTGTTCATGGAGAGGAAAAAGTTACAGTTCATAATGATGAAGCTTTCTGGATTCAGACGCGTGTACTGGAATGGGCAGGATATCCGGAAGTAAAAACCATGGATCAGTATTTTGATTTGCTTGAGGCTTATCAGGAAGCAAATCCCACCATGGAAGATGGAACAGAAAATATTCCATATACTATCCTTTGCGATGACTGGAGATATTTCTGTCTGGAAAATGCCCCAATGTTCCTGGATGGTTATCCCAATGACGGAAGCGTTATGGTAGACACAGAGAAACTTCAGGTTATGGATTATAATACATCGGAAACCGCAGTGAAATATTTCCAGAAATTAAATGAAGAGTATAAAAAATGGCATTGTAGACCCTGAATCTTTTACTCAGACCTATGATGAATATATTGCAAAATTATCTACAGGACGTGTACTGGGAATGATTGACCAGTGGTGGAATTTTGCTTATTCCGTAAATGATTCTCTGAAACAACAGGGCTTACATGAACAGGGATGTGATTATGTTCCATTGCCTATTACCATTGAAGAAGGAATCCAGAATCAGTGGCATAATTCAGGAGCTGTTTTTAATGTCAGCAATGGTTTAGGAATTACTGTAAGTTGTGATGACGTGGAAGGTGCACTTCAGTTTATCAATGATTTGCTGGGACAGGAAGTTCATGATTTACGTAACTGGGGTGTGGAAGGCGTAGACTATGAAGTAGATGAAAATGGAGAATATTACCGCACAGATGAAATGAGACTTCAGGTGTCTGATACTGCTTATAAAGCTTCTCATCTTTGTACATATTCTTATTTTCCACAATATTCAGGAACCAGCAGAGATGGCATAAATGCTATGAAACCGGAAAATCAGCCTAAGGAAGCCTTTGACGGTTTAAATGATGATGTTAAGAAATGCTTCGAGGCATATGGAGCGGAGACCTATGTAGATATGATTGGAACCAATGAAGCACCGGGACCATGGTATCCTATGTATTCCTTTAGTAATACTATGACAACCAGTACACCAGGTGGTATGGCCTGGACCAAGATGGGTGAAATTAAACATGAATATCTTCCTAAAGTGGTTATGGCAGAAGATTTTGATAAAGCATGGGATGAATATATGAAGGTTTACGAAGGTTGTAACCCACAGGCAATTTTTAGATGAAATGCAGGAGGAACTGGAACGTAGGATGGAAGCACATAAAAAGTATGAATAAAAGATAGAAAACAGGAGATAGGCAGGTGCCTTTTGGATGGCATCTGCCTAATTTAAAGAAAAGGAGTGACAATATGACATCGGCGGCAAAACGTAGAAGAAAAGAAAATGTAGCGGAGCCAGCTCCCAAAATCACATGGAAAGAAATTAAGAGACAGAAAGTCTTGCTCTTTTGGGCAGCAGTAATCGTAATTTATGGAATTATTTTCTATTATCTGCCTCTTGGGGGATGGGTGATGGCTTTCCAGGATTACAAGCCCAAAGACGGTTTGTTCCATTCTGCTTTTGTGGGATGGGATAATTTCAAATTTTTGTTTTCAGATGCCACATTTTTGAAGGTAATCCGAAATACTCTGGCCATGGGAATTATTAACCTGGTGTCTACTTTTGTAATGGCGATTGTATTTGCTATTTTATTAAATGAGGTTAAATCCAAAGGTGGCAAAAAAAGTGGTACAGACCATCTCCTATCTCCCTCATTTTTTGTCATGGATTATTGTAACCGGTATTCTTCATGACGTGTTATCAGGAACTGGAATTATAAATGAGATTCTTATGGGCCTGAATATTCTGGATCAGCCCTTGTAACCTTTTTGCACATCCCAAGTTTTTCTGGCCTATTGTGGCATTCGCAAATGTATGGAAAGAGACAGGCTGGAATGCCATTATTTATCTGTCTGCGATTACAGCGATTGACCCGTCCTTGTATGAAGCTGCCAGTATGGACGGTGCAGGACGCTGGGCAAAAATTAAGCATGTAACGCTGCCAGGTATTAAGCCAACGATTATGATTTTACTTCTTATGAATGTAGGCAATGTATTAAATGCAGGCTTTGAAGTCCAGTATCTCTTAGGAAATGGCCTGGTGCAAAGCGTATCTGAAACCATTGACATTTATGTGCTGAAATGGGGTATCAGCCAGGGAAATTATGCCCTTGGTACAGCAGCCGGTATTTTCAAGAGTTTTGTAAGTATTGTTCTGATTGTGATTGCGAACCAGATTGCTAAGAAACATGGGGAAGAACGGTTATTCTGACAGAAAGAGGTGAATGGATAAATGAAACGGAAAAAATCAATAGCAGATAAAGCATTTGTGATTCTGAACACAATATTTATGATTGCATTTGTAGTGATAACGCTGTATCCTGTACTTAATACATTGGCAATTTCTTTTAATGACGGTACAGATGCTCTCAGGGGAGGAATTTATTTATTCCCAAGAAAGTGGACATTAAAAAATCTATATTACGGTTTTGCAAAAAGATAATTTGATTACAGGAGCTTACATAACAGTTTTAAGAACCATTCTGGGGACGGTGCTGGCGCTGTTTACCAATGCAATCCTAGCATTTATTGTCAGCAGAAAGAGGTTCTTGTTTAAAAAATCTCTTTCTTTATTCTGGGTTATTACCATGTATGTCAATGGTGGTATGATTCCTATTTTCTTACTGTATAAGAATCTGGGATTAACAAACAGTTTCATGGTTTATATTGTTCCTGGAATGATTAGCGCCTTTAATATGCTGGTCATCCGTACTTACATGAATGGAATCCCGGATAGTCTGGAAGAATCGGCTCAGTTGGATGGAGCAGGGTATACGACCATTTTCCTGAAAATTATATCACCGTTATGTAAACCAGTTTATGCAACTGTTGCTTTGTTTGTGGCAGTAGGACAGTGGAACTCCTGGTTTGATGCCATGCTGTATAACAGAATGAGCCCGGAATTTACAACTCTTCAGTATGAATTAATGAAGCTATTGTCTTCTGTTACAAACCAGGGAGGTTCAGCAGAAGCCATGAAAAATGCGGTTGGCGCTGTTACACCTGCATCTATACGGGCGGCAGCTACGATTTTAACCATGCTTCCTATTATTTGTCTCTACCCATTTTTACAGAGATATTTTGTATCAGGTCTGACTATTGGAGGAGTAAAGGAGTAACATATGAGTATTCATCCCATTATACAGATGGATTTTCCGGATCCGGACGTGATTCGTGTAGAAGATACCTATTATATGGTGAGCACTACCATGCATTTTATGCCAGGGTGCGTTATTCTCAGATCTTATGATTTAAGAAACTGGGAGATTGTGGAACATGTTTATGATTCTTTAGATGAAACAGAAGGGCAGCGTTTACAGGATTGCTCTGGTATCTATGGAAAAGGAATGTGGGCTGCCTCTATACGTTATCATAAAAATAGATTCTATTTATGTTTTGTGGCAAATGATACAGGTAAAACTTATCTGTATCAGTCAGAGAACATTTCAGGACCCTGGGAAAAGCAGGAAATCCAAGGCTTTTATCATGACCCGTCTCTTTTGTTTGATGAAGATGGTAGAATCTATATTGTGTATGGAAATACAGAGATTCACCTGACAGAGCTGGATGAGCAGCTAAAAGGACCAAAAGAAAATGGGATAGACAGAATCATTATAAAGGAACAGGGTGTATATAAGCTGGGGTATGAGGGCGCACATATTTATAAGATTCATGGGAAATACTATGTGTTCCTCATACATTCTCCCGGTGAAACCTGGTTCCGACGGGAGGCATGTTTTGTATCAGACAGCATAGAAGGGGAATTTACAGGTAGAGATGTTCTGGCAGATGATTTGAATTACTGTCATCAGGGTGTTGCTCAGGGAGGAATCGTGGATACTCCTGATGGAGACTGGTATAGTATTCTGTTTCAGGATAGAGGTGCTGTTGGACGGAGTCCTGTGCTAGTTCCTGTGAAATGGGAACAGGACTTTCCTGTATTTGGAGAAGGCGGAAAAGTACCGGAAGTCATAGAAACCAGAAGTACCAGACCAAACCACAGATATGAGCCTTTGTTTGAAAGTGATGATTTTCAGTATGTTCCTGATAAAAACGGAAAGATTCCATGGAAGAAGGTATGGGAATTTAATCACCAGCCGGATTCCAGATATTATTCTGTTTCAGAAGGAGAATTCCGAATTTATTCTGGAAAAGTATGTGCGAATCTGGAAGCGGCAGTGAACACCTTGACCCAGAGAACCAGATACCCAAGGTGTGAGGCAGAGGTCAGTGTCAATGGAAATGGGATGAAGGTTGGTGACTATGCAGGACTTAGCGCATTTTTAGGGAACTTTGGCTTTGTAGCTTTGAAAAAAGAAGAAGATGGTATGTATCTGGTTATGGCTGGTAAAGAAGCAGAGTATGAAAAGATAAAATTGGATACAGAATGTGTACGGTTAAAAGTAAAACTTGAATTTGAAATGATGAAAGACGAAGCAGAGTTCTTTTATGAAACTTCTGGTGAATGGGAAAAAAATCGGAATTACCAAAAAAGTTATACTTTCAATTGGATCAATTTTTGTGGATGTAGATTTGCCTTGGTTTTTTATTCTACTAAAACAATTGGGGGAAGCGCAGGATTCTCTGAGTTCATTTATAGGTAAAAGGAATGTCTAAGAGGAGGAAGTAGAAGATGCAGGGAGCATTTGAAACGGGAATTTATAGAAATTTATGGAGCGAATACGGTTATTCGGAGAAAGAAGTGAAAAACAGACTGGAAGATGCTTTTCAGACTAATTTTTTACGGAACAGAAGAGGAACGATTTTACCGTGAAGCTGGAGATGATATGGGATATCTGGAAGATACGGGAAACCATGATGTGCGTACAGAGGGAATGTCTTATGGTATGATGGTGTGCGTGCAGTTGGATAAAAAGGAAGAATTTGACCGCATCTGGAAATGGGTGAAAACCTATATGTGGATGAGTGAAGGTGAGGGACGTTACTACTTCAGGTGGTCTTGCAACACAGATGGAACTCCGAATTCTGACGGCCCGGCTCCGGATGGAGAAGAATTTTTTGCCATGGCATTGTTCTTTGCCTCTAACCGCTGGGGTGATGGAGAAGGAATCTTTCATTACAGCCAGGAAGCCAGAAATATTTTAAGTGAGTGCGTACATAAAGGGGAAGAAGGCCATCCGGGAGAACCTATGTGGGATCGGGAGAGAAAACTGATTAAATTTATTCCTGGAGTGGATTTTACGGATCCATCTTATCATCTTCCTCATTTTTATGAATTATTTGCTTTGTGGGCAAATGAAGAAGACAGGGATTTTTGGAAACAGGCGGCACAGGCCAGCAGGGAATATCTTCATCTTGCATGCCATCCAAACACAGGGCTGTCTCCGGAATACAGTGAATATGATGGAACACCGCATACAGGACATGTAGAACAATTTGGACGTCATGACTGGTATTATAGCGATGCCTATCGTACTATGGCTAATATTGGTCTGGATAGTATGTGGTTTGGAAAAGACCCATGGCAAAAAGAGATTGCACAGACCTTCCAGGAATTTTATTGTGTAAAGCAGCAGGAACATTGGGACGGTGTTTTCCTCGTAGATGGAACAAGGCTGGAAGAAAAAGCACTGCATCCAGTGGCTGTGATTGCAGTAAATGCTCAGGCATCTCTTGCTGCAGAGGGGGTAATTTTCCAGAGCGTGTATGGAAAAATTCTGGAATACGCCACTGCGTACAGGGGACAGAAGATATTATGATAATTTCCTGTATATGTTTGCATTTATGGCATTGAGCGGAAATTATCGTATTTGGAAATAGGAGAGAAAAGATGAGAGAACCCGTAGCACCAAAATGACCCCGGAGAAAAAAGCGTCCGGGTTTTTAACATTATGAGAGAAAAAGAAATTTTTAGGTATGCCGCAAGAGGACGGAAGCGGTGTTCAGTTTTTGTATGAATCTGACGGGAGACTGATTAGCAGTGCTAAAATTGTAGGAAATATACAAGATGAAGAAATTTTAAATTTATTGAAGACAACAGCAGGATTCCGGTGTCTGGTACATAGTATAGGTGTAAGAGTTGAGACTGAAAATCAGGAAGAGACAGTGGAATTTGCGTTTCAGATGTATGGTAAGCATGACATCTATGGCAGTGGAACAATTTTGAAAATGCAGCTTATGGGAAATGGCATGGAACAGAAGCTTTCTCTTGATTCAATTTTGTGGTCTGAGGATGACAAGGAACCAGGGCAGATTTGGTTTCGATTTTTAAAACCAGGGCAAATGGCAAAGGTAAGTGTTGTGCTTTATGTAAAAGACGGTTTTCAGATACCAGAGCAAGAAGAGGAAGAAGCGCCAAAACTTGTGGGAGATCAAGCAAATGCTATGATTGCCAGATCCCTTTTTGTCAAAGGGAAATCCTTTCCGGTTGAAGAGAGTAATCGAGAAAGCCAAAAGAGGAGAAGAGGTTACACTGGCTTTTTATAGGAGGCTCCATTACACAGGGAGCCGGTGCAGTGCCCATTCATGAAGCATGTTATGCATGGAAGACCTACTGTGCTTTTCGGGAACGATTTGGTAATGGAGAAAATATACATTATAGAAAAGCTGGAGTAGGAGGTACGCCTTCTGAACTTGGCATGATACGGTTTGAAAGAGATGTATTAAGAGAGCAGGAGCAGCCGGATTTGATTGTTATAGAATTTGCTGTGAATGATGAGGGAGATGAAACAAAAGGGATTTGTTACGAAAGTCTGGTGAGAAAAGCGTTGAATCTTCCCTGGAATCCGGCAGTGATTTTGCTATTTTCTGTATTTGCAGATGACTGGAATCTGCAGGAGAGATTAAGCCCTGTTGGATATCATTATCATTTGCCTATGGTCAGTATCCGGGACGCAGTATCTCCTCAGTTTGGACTGACCAGGGAACAAGGCAGGGTGATTTCCAGAAATCAGTTTTTCTATGATATGTTTCATCCGTCTAATCTGGGACATTTGATTATGGCAAAATGTCTGGAGTATTTGTTTGAGATTACAGAGAAAAGTACAGATGGGGCAGAGGACAGCCGGATTTTACAGGAGAAGCAAGAGCCGGTGCTTGGCTGTGATTTCCAGGAAGTGCAGCTTTTGGATAAGAAAAATTTGTTTCAAGATGCACACATCTGTTGCGGAAGCTTTCTGGAGACAGACCGGGATTTGCAGTGTGTAGAAATGGATTTTAATGTGATTCCCACACCTCAATTTCCCTATAACTGGCAATACAAGGGAGAAAATTTTCATGGAGAAATCACACCATTTACCATGGAAATTACCTGTAAAAGTCTTATTCTGGTGTTTAAAGATTCCGGAGAAATTCATGCGGGCAAAGCCCAGATATATGTGGATGATACTTATGTTTTGACAGTAGATCCTTTGCAAAATGGCTGGACACACTGCAATACAGTAATTCTATTTAATGAAGAAGAGACAAAGGAACATAGAATAATCATACAGCCGGCAAAAGGAGAGGAAGAGAAGAATTTTACCATTCTTGGGTTTGGCTATGTAAAATAAAGTAGTAAAAGGAGAACAACATGTTGACAATACAGAATCCGATTTTAAAAGGCTTTTATCCAGACCCGTCTATATGTCGGGTTGGAGAAGATTATTATTTAGTAAACTCCAGTTTTTCCTATTTTCCGGGAGTGCCCCTGTTTCACAGCAGAGATTTGGGGCATTGGGAACAAGTGGGAAATATTCTGGACAGACCAGAACAGTTACCCTTAGAAGGCGGCGAGATTTCCAGAGGTATTTTTGCGCCAGTCATCCGATGGCATAAGGGAACTTTTTACATGATTACTACAAATGTGGATCAGGGAGGCACTTTTGTGGTTACATCTAAGGCACCGGAAGGTCCATGGTCTGACCCGTTTTATCTGGGAGAAGAGGCCAAAGGCATTGACCCAAGTTTGTTTTTTGACGAAGATGGAACCTGTTATTATGTTGGAACCAGACCAAACAGTAATGGGGTACATTATAACGGAGACTGGGAAATCTGGCTTCAGGAGCTGGATTTAGAAAAGATGTGTCTGACTGGGGAAAGCAGAACTATCTGGAAAGGTGCTATGCAAAATGCCATCTGGCCGGAAGGTCCCCACTTATATAAAATTGGGGAATATTATTATTTGCTTCACGCAGAAGGTGGAACAGCAGAAGACCACTGTATTTGCGTGGCAAGAACCAGAAGCCTTGAGGAACCTTTTGAGGGATGTCCCCGCAATCCGGTGTTCACTCATCGGCATTTAGGACTGGAATATCCGGTAACCTGTGCAGGCCATGGAGACCTGGTGGATGATGGCCATGGAAACTGGTATATTGTCATGCTGGCCTGTAGAAGATGCAAGGACTGCAGCAGTATGGGAAGAGAGACTTTTCTGGCAAAAGTTCAGTGGGAAAATGGATGGCCAGTGATTAATCCTGGCATTGGAAAACTGGAAGAAGTGTTGGAACTGCCAATGGAACCAGTACATTTCCCAAGAGAAGCCAGTGAGAATCTGTTTTTTGAATTTCATAAAGACCAACTGTCTAAGGAACTGGTGAGCATTTACGGAAGAGACCCTGAGATGTATTCACTCAGCGAAAGACCAGGTTTTTTGCGTTTACATGCAGGAAACCATCATGTAGGAGAAACAGAAAAGAGTACCTATTTGGGAGTGCGGCAAATGGATTATGCTTTTACAGCATCAGTTGGCATGGAATTTGAGCCGGAGGACAGCCATAGCGGAGCCGGATTTTTACTGTTTCAAAATCGCCGAAATTTCTTAAGGGCGGAAATCAGGAGTGAGAATCAAAATCCCACGATTAGTGTCATAGAAACCATAGATGGCCAGGAACAGATACGAAACATGATATCCATTGGAGAAGGTCTGGTAGAAATTTTATTTCAGGCAGAAGAACAGCTTGGAAGAGTCTCTATAGTACAAAATGGAGAGACAAGAATTGCTGCGGAAAACATTGATTTAAGACCTTACAGCACAGAATATGCAGGTGGGTTTGTTGGATGTACCATGGGGATGTATGCTTCCGCCTATGGAAGGGAAACCAAGGACTATGCAGATGTTGCCTGGTTTGCAGTGAGGAAATAGAAATAACATATAAGATTTTTCATGCTTTTGAAACCAAATGCCTCTTTTCGCTGTCTAATAGGTGTAAACGAAAAAGCCTGACAAGGAGGAGGGATACCTATGGACATGCTGTTGGTAAAGCGGGCGCAAAAAGGAGATACCGAAGCATTTATCCAGTTAATTGAAAATCATAAAATATCTCTGTACAAAACAGCAAAGAGTTACTTGAAAAATGAAGACGATGTGGCAGATGTGATGCAGGATACCATACTTTCGGCATTTGAACATATGAAGGATTTAAAAAGTGTCCGGTATTTCAAAACCTGGATTACCAGAATTTTGATAAACCAGTGCAATGATTTGCTGCGTCAGAGAAAACGCTGTGTTCTGGTAGAATGGGCAGGGATACCCAGGCTTCTGCACCGGAGAATGACAGAGGATTTTATGAGCTTTTAGAAGAACTGCCGGAAAACTGTAGGACAATTTTTCTTCTGTATTATGGAGAAGGATTTCATACAAAAGAAATCGCCCAGATATTAGAAATGAATGAAAATACAGTCAAAAGCAGGCTAAAACGTGGCAGAAAAAATCTGGAACAGGTTTTCTTTGTTTTTAGTAAAGGAGAGAAAGCAGATGGAAAAATCAGGAAAGAAATATCAAAGATGTTTTAGAAAAAAAATGTAAAGATTTCTGATGAAGTGGAAGAAAGGCTGGAAAGCACTTATGAAATCCTACGGAACCGGTCAAAAGTAAGAATAAGAAAACAGCATAAATTCCCTAAAGTAGCAGCAGCAGTCATAGTGACAGCGCTTATGGTATCTACAGGCGTTTATGCGTCCATCCGTTCCGATTTCTTTGATGGAATGTTTGGAAACACAACAAAGAAATCTACTCCGGCCAAACCAGTAAGTATTGATGACGGAAAAGGCGGGACCGTAGATGTGGTTATTCCGTCTAAAGAGTTTGTGGATGTGGATGAAGAAAGAGCCCAGGAATTGTTGGGGGAACTATGTATTGGAAGAGCCTATTGTGAAAGAAATTGGAAGCCATACTCTTACTGTAGAGAATTTTTTATATAATGAACTTGGGGGCTTGATGTATTTTACACTGGAAAGGGAAGGCAAAGTGACAGCCTTGGCAGGAAATGAAGATACGAACCTGGCAAAAGGAGCCAATTTCACAGATGAAGCTGATTTTTATTTCAATGTTAAAATCAGTGACGAGCTGGTATATTCAGAAAATATTTATGTGGATATGCAGCAGAGTACGTCTGGAAAAAATGTACTGTTACAGCTATTTCTTGTGGCCGGATGAAATAGATGTGCAGCAAAAGCCGTACTTAAGTATTCAGAAATATCCCTGCACAACAGGAGAAATGGATGCGATGAATGAGGAAGAACTCACAAAGATGTGGGAAAATACCGTAGAGGAAAAAGTAACCCTTACAGAGAAAGATGCGGTTCCTACGAAGACTCTGGATTTAGGAGAAAAAGGAAGTCTAAGGCTTAGTCCTTTTGCCATGGCTTTTGATATTCCAAAAATGTTTGGACTCTCTGGGTTAGGAGCATCAAGCACATTAAATGTGAAGCATGTAGAGGTTCAGTATAAAAACGGGGAAAGCTATGTGGTAGAGGATAAAAATGAAAATATAAACAATACAGGATATGTACTGGGCTGTGATCCGTATTATAAGGTTGCCTTTAACCGGCTGGTGGATGTGGAAAATATAAAGGCAGTTGTGATTAATGATATAATAATTCCAGTGGAATAGAAAAAAAATCTTGAAATTTTCTGAAACTGTAGTATAATACCTGACTTTGGTATCAGACATTAAAAAATGGCGTTAGTTTATAAAAAATCAGCAGACTACTGTAATGCAACAATTATAGTTCTGCTGATTTTTCTTGTTTATATTTTGTATTTCAAAATGGATTTAATCTGTGTTTCTGACAGGAAATAGTTTGTGAGTGGGAGTTTTG
>ENA-OPYU01000712-OPYU01000712.1-human-gut-metagenome-genome-assembly--contig:-NODE-712-length-12634-cov-3.243704_pt1 | contig 12634 bp, 15 predicted proteins | sample MGYA00242637_ERZ504482 | MGnify/ENA primary metagenome ERZ504482 (study PRJEB26092, sample SAMD00036237) | human gut metagenome | host: Homo sapiens | study: EMG produced TPA metagenomics assembly of...
AAAGGTAAACTGGCAATTTCGAACGGAGGATGCAAGAATTAAATTGAATTCCTTGTATCCGACATTTACTACTGCATCTGAATAAGATGCAGTAGTAATGTTAAATATCAACGATACAGCACACTAGCTCGTTACTCTTGTTTTTTAGATATTGTAAAAGAATATGCTTATCTACTCTTCCAAATCCTGTTTCTTGTATTTTTCTATTAATATCTTTCTTTAGTAAACCAATATTAAGAGGCATTCCTTCTTTACTAAGACTTCCTGCTCCGCCTAGAATACTGTCAAGCGAAGAACAATGAATGAATAGTATCGCCTTATTTTCATATCCAGCATCTCTTCCAACCATATTTCGAAGTTGTGCCAAAAAATCCGGATGTACCCCGCCTTCAATTGCTGCTGCAACAATCAAAAAACATTCACCAAACTTTAGCTGATACGATTCATATGTTTGTGCACGCTTATCATCATGATAAACGAATTTTTCTACAATAGTATTATTTTTAAGTTCCTTATATAAGGTTACAACCTGCTCTTCTGTCTCAAATTGAACATAAAATTTATCACCTGACAGAGGATTGTTGTTTTTAAAATATGAAATTATCTTTTCTGATAAATAGTTATAAAACCGACTTGACATATTGTGCATCCCCGCTATCCGAACGCTTTTCAAGGAAATTCATTTTCTCAAAAAGTTCTGTTATCTTTCTCTTAGATTCTCTATCAAAAATAAGGCCTCGTTCCTCAAATTTTTCAAAAAGCAGCGAAAGCTTTAGCTTCCCTTCATTTTCTGCCAGAATAATTTTAGTAAACATAATAATATCATTCTCTGTAACGCCAATAGTATACCCTAGCGTACCCCTTCTCTTACCAAAATTTTTCTGAACAAACTCTATATAATTTTTTGTTATATCCGTTGTAATGTGATGTACGAAAACTACTTTTAAAAAACTGATAGTCGATTGTTTCAAACAATCTCTTGACCTCATTCAAAGTAGCACATGTCGAAACTGATTCACTATGCTTGCAACCACTGAAATCTACATTATCTATCCAACGTTCATATCGATCGTTAATATCTCTTACTTCTTGGGCAACATCATTATCTTCTGTCGTATCATTAAATCTTTCAAATAAGCCCAGGTAGTCATAATGTACTTCTTCTATGCTTTTTAGATAGCAATTGCATAACCACCGCATGGGAAAACATATGTCCCAAAGAATTAAGAACCATTTTTCCAGCCATATTCATAGCCTGGCCTCACTCTGGAAAATCCAACCTCCCAGTTCAGTGTCATGAAAATTTTTTCCATTCTTTCTCTATCAGCATTGCCAAAAGCGTTGAGTTTTACAGCAAGTTGATTAATATATGTCATATAATAGTATGCTAACAAACGCTGAACATTTCCTTTATACTCGTCCGGATTAGACATTAAAACACCAAAATCCTTGATAAACACATCTCGAATATACGGAATATAGCAGCGTCCTTTAGATGCGTTTTCCTTTACTTCAACTTGTGAATCTTCAAAGCTCTCATATAAACATTTCTCTAACGCATTTGAATCCTCTGCTTCTGCCATATCTCCAAAACGATCTTTTAAATCTGTATTTTTAACAAAAATAGCATATAAATATTCAGCTACCTGACGCTGTGTGATATTACTACTAATCAAAGATAATGACTTCACACTTATCGGAATAAATCTACCCTCTTGAAAATATAAGCTTTTTACAACATCGAATAATACTTCAAAATCCTCTTCGCTATTTGTCCTTACCTTTTCTCTTAACAGCTCTTTAACGTCGTCTAATGTCAAATCTTTCTTAATTGTTGTGCCAGATATTAGACACGAAAATTCACTAATAACCCCCGCAAAGTCCTCATATCTATTTTTATCAACTTTCGTTTTGAACGGTACTAGAGAGTCATCACCAAAGTGCTTCTTAGATTTATTTCGTACCGGATCCAAAAAAGGCATCTATTCCATTGTCACCATCGTATTGAAACCATCCCATATATTATTTCTCCTCAAATAAATACCCAAAGGCTGTGTCATATTCAAATACATATTCCCGCGCTGATTTCTGAGTAAGATTTTTGATTGTCAAAGTTTCCATTTTAGAGCCACCTCTTGAAATCTTATTTATAAAATCAACACATCTTACATTAACCCGCTTATCTACTAGACTAGGAATATAGCCTTTTATAACTTGTTTTAATAAAGTGTATAGATTAAAATCTATATCTAAATCACTTATAATCTGGGTACCATTAACTTTATACTTAAGTTTAATCTCATCACGAAACGTATATAATACATCTGCTTCCTCTGTGTATGGATCAGATGTCACAATTTTCAAACTGATGTCTTGGTACAAATGATATTCAGAAACACTATTAACAGTTTGCAGCTGCATCTCATTTTTTCCTGCTGCACCGTTCCATGATAGTATACCCCTTCCTATATCTTTATATAATGTGACCAATTGCTGATGCATTCCGATATTCCACAAATACAAATACTTCATATAGTCACTATATTCTTTATCTTGTGGCAAAATATCCTGCCTAATAGATAATAATTTACACATTCTTATGTATAGATGAAGTAAGTTTTCTTTTAGTTCGTGATTTGCATAATCAGAAAAATCCGAGTCACTCACCTTCAAAAGAATATTTTCATATTCTTTTAAATCCTCTTTAAACACATTTAAAGCCAATTCATCATTTTCATAATCCACAAAAAACATATCCACATTTTCATTCCTTATATGTAGAGGATCCATTTTATGAATCGCCGCTAAGAATTCTGATGATCCTGACCTATCATATAATGCAGATGGCAAAAGAGATTCTATGTACTGTTTTTTTGTTAATTTAGCCGGAATTTTTCTTGGTTCTAATGATCCTTGATCAAAATAGTTTTCGTTTACTAATATTTCATATATAAAATTAAGCAATGTACGAGTAGAAACAATAAGTTTACACTTTACAATGCTCTCAATAATTGTTGATACGACACCGGCTCTTACATTTCTATCTGATAACAATTTGAAATTAATACAAACCGGACAAATAGATTTAGCATCACAATTTCCACATTGGGAACAATATGCATTATAAAATATATTTTCATCAGTTTCATGAACTATTCTTTCGATTAAATGCTCAATATATAACGACGTCGGCCCACTTTTACTTATCTCATACAAATGATAATCCGCAAAATTTACACAATGAAAATATAGGGTGTCTACGTCATTGTCTTTTTTTCCTTCAAGAATTCCAGCCTCTCGAACGTAACTTGCAAGACGTTTAAAACGTTTTTCATCGTCTTGATCTAAAAAATTACTAAGAGTGCCCAAATTCATAGCAAGAATCACTTTATTATTTGACTGTTTCTAATTTTTTTCGTCAGAAAAATGGATCCAATAGTTCCTTTTTAGCGTAAAAGAAGCTGGCTTATCTATATATAAACTTGCCGTAGAATCATTATGGACATAAAACTCGCTCATTAAATCAGGATACTTGAAATTACACATCTGTAGCATATGCGATTTACCATCACCTACACTTCCGCACAATAAAATCAACTCTGCATGTGATGAAAGAGCTGCCGTTTTTTAATTGTTTCTCAAATTCTTCCTGCACAGGTCTATCAACATGCATGTATACAGAAAGTTCATCAACATAATCAGCGGATACAACAGCATCCTTTGATGATTCTCTTAGTCTCATTAATGTACTTATTAAGCAATCCTGATTGCGAATTGACTCCATATCTTACGTCACCTCTATATTGTTTCTCTCAGTATTTGTATTAACTGATTTACCTCTTCATCTGTTGTATTCTTACTAATAGAAATCCGAAGAATCTTAGACACTTCTGATTCCAATCCCATTGCACTTATTACATGTGATGGTTCTCCTGCACTACATGCAGATCCTGTAGATATTGCCAGCCTATGCTTAACGTGTTTAATATATCTTTCATTATGAAAATCTCATTTTTTTAACAATAACACTGATAATTCCAGGCACTCTACTACTAGTTGGATTGTCAACTGTATATCTGGGATGCTTAATAAACCATCAACAATTCTTGCATCCATTTTTCTATCTTGGCTCTGTCATGCACCAAGTGTTTTTTCGTTATTTCTGCTGCTTTTCCAAAACCAACTATGTTATGAACAGCTAGTGTTCCACCTCTGAGTCCATATTCCTGTTCTCCACCATGAATCAATGCAGATATGGGCTCAATTCCATAATCATCACTTTTTAAAATAGCTGCCCCAACACCTTTAGGACCATATATTTTATGTGCGGAACAGGATGCAAAATCAATATTTAGATTTCTCAAACTAATATCCATTTTGCCAACTGCCTGAGTTATATCCACATGATATGCAAGGCCATATTTATGGCATAATGCCCCTATAGCACCAACATCACTAACCGTACCAACTTCATTATTTACATATATTGTGGATACCATTGCTGTATTTTCTTTAATTTCATTTTCTATGGCACTTTTCTCTATTTCACCATAAGGCGTTGGTTTCACAAATGGTAGCTTGATATCCTCTATCAACTTTTCTAGAACTTCCAAAAAGTGATACTGTTGGATCGTTGTTTGAATATATCTCTCCTGCCAAGTACTTGCATGTATTTATGGTTGCCTTATGTTCAACTGCAGACGTTATAATATGGTTTCTTCCATCTCCATAGTATCGTCTATAGTCCATATATCCTTTAATTATGAAATTTGTACTTTCTGTTGCTCCTGCTGTAAAAACAACTTCTTGTGGAGTCACATTAAGAAGATCTGCAACTTGTTCGCGTGCATCTTCCACTGCATTACTTGCATTAACTGCTTTGCAGTAGTATTTACTTGATGGATTTCCCAAAATTCCTCTTTTAAATAAGGAATCATTGCCTTCTTAAAACTTCGTCACTAACTGGTGAAGTCGCACTATTATCCAAAATAAATCATACTGTATCTCCCACACCTAATACATGAAGAATATATTTATCGACACTACCCGCATGATTATACATATCAAGTAGTAATGCACTTCCTCTATCAATATGTGCCTTCACATATTTAGGAAAATACTCTTCATCTGGCAAATAACGGCCTTCTACTTCCTCTATCAACGCTTTAAAATAAGCATCATTATCGCCAGTTATAGTCTGTCGATTTAAATCCAATCCTTCTGCATCTGAAGAATAATTCTCAACTGAAGTATTTTCTTTAAGAGACCATGCAATAGCATGTTTAACCAATGTATACGGTTTATAATTTGTCCGATTTTCCAATTCTTGGAAAATCTCTTGTGTTCTTTTTGATGTCTTTAATCTAAATATCATTTTTATTTGCTCCAAAGAAATAGTGTTGTTCTATTGATGTTCTGTTTTGACTTTCATCATTAACCAATAGATATTCTCTAGCAATATGAGGTTTCAGGATCTCATAATACTCTTCATCAATCTCCTCATCTGTTGATAAGATTATTACCTGCTTACTGATATTCGGGAAAAATTTCTCCGATATTTCTTTTCTATGATTTGCATCTATTCGAGCATATGGAGTATCTATAACAAAAGGAATATCTTGTCCTGATAACTCTATAATTGCCCAATACAAAGCAAGAATGAAAATTTGTCGCTCGCCCTTCGAAAGTCGACTAATGTCAATCTTCTTAAACAGATCTATGGTTGCCTCTGAATCTGAGGCATTAAATGCCTTCTGCAACTCATTTATAGATATTATGTTAAAACGCTTCTTTAACATCTCAATTCCAGCATTTCCCACCTCGTCCGCAAAGTTATCTACTCCTAGATTTCGGTATAAATATGCGAGCTCAGAATGTGTATAAACCGCATTTTGGTATAAATGAAATCCAAAATTTTCATCTATTTCAATCTGTGTTATCAAATTATTCTTTCGGTACATATGACGAAGATTGTTACTGATCAATTCCCCTAAATTTTCTCTTATTGATATCGCTTTCTTCTTTAATACAGAATCCATGATACTTGTAATTCCTGAACTTAATTCGTAAACATGTTTATTCTGTGCATTTTCCTTTAATTCCTGCAACGCCTTGTTTCGTTGCTGTTCAACAACAACAAATTCTTCTTCAATTGATGTACGTTCTTCTTGTAGATCTTTAATCATACGATGACAATCATCCTTTTTTTCTTAAAAGTAAGTTTTCTTTAGTTACATATCTATTTGCATCTTCATCAGACATAGCACTTCTAAGAATTTTATTTATTTCCATGGTTCTTTCACTATAATGTTTACGCTGATTAATGATCTCTATCATTTCTTCTTTATCAAAAGCTTTTAGATTGTCAATCATAATATTGATACGTGATATTTCTTCTTTTGACAAATCATGTATAAATTTAAAATCAGTTTCATCACTCGGCTTTAGATACTTTAAAATCTCATCAAACAGAGATTTCTAATGCTTCATCACCTATCGATACATTATTATGAAATAGTCTCAGTCAGTGCAGAATCCATGATACTTTTTTTCAAAATATTCATATGTCTCTTTTTTCTCTTGAATAGAAAACTGTTTTGTAATCTTGTTTGCATATTCTCCGACAATAAAAAACGGCATCAAGCCCTCCACAAACATTTTTATTTTTATAGAGGCTTCTGTCTTTAACTTTTCTGCTTCTTCAAACTCTCTTGCTAATTTTTCTCGTTCCTCCTGCGTGATACCACCAGCATTTTTATATGCAGTTTCCAAATCAAAGAGTTCTACTTCTAATTGTTCATACTTCTGTTTTTCTTCCTCAAGACGCTTTCCAAGGCTCGTTTTCTTATCGTCTAACTGTTCAGCCAATAATTTTAATTGCTCATATTGACTATAGCGCTCTTTATCAACTTCACCTGATGGTTTACTACTGTAACTGCAAGTAAATTTTCTTATGATTTTCAAAAATATCTAATTCCACAAAGAGTATAAATAGCGTTCTTAAATATATGAATTGATATGAAGAAGTCGAAAAAATATTTCCAACCTCCTCTCCATCAAATAAGAAAAATTCAAACAAATCTGGGGGAATCAATCCTTGAAGATAATTCTGAAAATAAGACAGTTCTTGTTGTTCAAGAAATCTTCCTTCTTCTTCAACAGAATACTTTTCTTCCAGTTTTTGGTTGACAAATCTCCAGCGTCTTGTTACCACATAATTTTTGAGTTCTCGTTCAACCATCAGCGACAAAGTAAGCTGAACTTCAGATTCAACCTCATCCTTTTGAAATGCTTTCGAATTTATGCAATCCTTTATCTTCGCAATGTAATGTGAATTTGCTCCAACATAACCAAAAGCCAGCGGTCCATATAACGCAATCTTTATTGCCGTAAATAACGAGGTTTTTCCTGCACCATTTTTCCCGCCAATAAGAACAATGTTTTTTGATTGATCTTGATTTACAAAGTCAAATTCATTTTCACCTTCATATGAATTAAAATTGTAAAGTTTAATTTTATTTATCTTCATTTTCTATTTCCTTAAGGACATCGTAATGCAGCCATTGCTGATTCAACAGACGCCCCATAGCCTCTTTCATTATTCGTTTATTCGAAAAGTTTTTATTATGATAGACAGACAGCAAAATATTACGAACCAAATCAAATGGAACATCATTTTCCTCTGACAAATTCTCCAATTCTTTCATCGTCTCAACATCTATTAAGGCATCTTTATATTGATCCCAAGGCAAACTCTTCCCGGTAATCTCTCTGTATAGGTCAACTAATGCTCGTCTAGATAAATCAAGTTCATCATCCCAAATTTCATCAATTGCCTCAAGTTCTTGAATAGTAATCAATTCGTATCCCATTCGTTCCTGAGTTTCCAAGAGTTTCATCAAAATTAACTTTCTAGCTTCCCAAGTAAATGGTCCATATCCCATATCTCCATTCTTCGTTTCATATACAGTACCATTTCGTCTTCTTTTTTCACGATATTCATCAATATCACGAATACTCATTAACCATTTCTAACTCTGCTAAAGGTATAAGTTCTCGGTGTCCACGTTTTTATAAATCCATTTAAAGACTTATCTTCTTTGACAACAGTACATACCCAACAACCAAAACGTGAATTACCACACGACTGTGTCTGACCTCCTGCATGAATTCCAGCAAAAGGACATTCTCCACTATCTGCATCTGCATATAACGAAACCAATTCATTATTATTAGAGCCCCATGGTGTCTTTCCGCCATCTACTTTAAGAAGAACATCCCAAACATCATCTGTTGTCAATTCAACAATTGGATTGTACACATATGCATCTTGTATCGTCTCATGTCTATTCATTAAACGATTTGCTAACTCTCTACCTTCAATTCTACGCTTACGTGCGATACTTTCTGCCTTGCGGACTCCTAGCAAAACTACAACTTCTTGATTCTCTTCTTGAATAACCCTACGAATATAGTCCGCACTCGGATTAATTTTCAATCTGTCCGTACACCATCTAAATGTTCCATTCATTCTAGGTGTCGGAAAACCTCTTCCAATTACATTTGCCCAAAACGAATTACTTGGAGGTGGAGTAACCATTGCAGATTTTATCGGTACAAAATCTCTGATAGCAGCTTTTCCTAGCATATCATTCATTTTGCTAAGATATATTTTAATTAACGGATTCTCAATCAATGTGTCAGAAGACACTATGTACACATTTTTTGTTCGTTCGTTTTCCGGGAGTTTCAAGAGCATTTTATATACAAGTTCAACCACTGTTGTAGAGTCTTTTCCCCCACTATATCCTATTACCCACGGTCGCTTATCAGATTTATATACATATTCAATTTCCTCAATTAACTCTTCTAGTGTGTTCTCATTAAAGTAACTATTCGTTGTTTTCATTTTTACCTCTATAATTTACAACCTGACTCAATAATCCCAGGCTTAATTCCTTTCCTTCATCATCCATCTGTTTCAAAAAATTAAGTATTTTTTGTTCAACATCATCTGAATGCTCTTCCAAAAAAATCACGACCAACCAATTGATCTAAAGACATATGGTATAAGTCAGCAATTTTCTTTAATTGTTCAATATCAGGCGTTGTTTTATCACACTCGATATTACTAATTACCTGTTGAGTTACATTTAATAACTCTGCCAAATCTGATTGCTTTTGTCTGTTCTCGCATCTGATTTTCTTAATTCTTTGTCCTATTGTTTGCATTATGAAAATTCTCCACTCTCGATTGTGAAACGAGTAAAATATACTTATTTTTAACATAATCACACTATTTGTAAGTATATAATAATTCGCATCTCTGCACAATTATTTTTTGTATTTTACCCTCTTTACTAACAATATCTTTGTGTGTTATATTTGTATACAACCATTTTAGGTATATTTAATTTATTAACAAGGAGAAAAACAAGTATGATTTGTAAACTATGTGGTCGAATTATTTATGATGAAATCTGCTACACGAAAGATCCTCGTTTTTTGCTTAGATTGTGGTTCTAATCGTCATCAGTATTTCAAACAACGCCGAGATACACTCTCGTCGCTACGTGAAATGAATCTAGAATCAAAAATAGTTCAAACTAAATATTTAATAAGAGAAGCTGTTTCTGAATTTGGTCTCGACAAAGTATATATCTCATATTCTGGAGGGAAAGATTCTACTGTTCTCTCACATATTGCAAAAACCATGTATCCCGACATCCTTCATCTATTTGCAAATACTACTAATGAATTTCCTGAAACTATTCAACATATTAAATGGGAACGTGAAAAAACTGGCACTAACATTATCTCCGTCATCCCACGAGATCCGAGTGGTAAACCTTTGGACATTTAAACGAGTAGTAAACTACTATGGATATCCTGTCTTTTCTAAGAGAGTGTCTAACGCCATACGCACCTATCAACATGCCCTTACACCAAAGACTCAGGCGAATTCAATAGATTATATGGAAAGAAATTTTAAAAAATATTTAAAATATAAAAATCTTCCTATATCTGATAAGTGTTGTGACAAACTCAAAAGGAACCTCTACGAAAAAAAGGCCAAGGAGCTAGGGTTAGAATGCGCAATAATTGGAATTCTCGCATCAGAAAGTTATCAAAGAGAAAAAGATTGGTTGGACTATGGATGTAACGTATTTCACATACGAAAAGATAATCAGTCTCGTCCGCTGTCATTCTGGACCACGGATGATATTAATGAATATATTTGGAAAAATACAATGTCCAAATATCCCGACTCTATGAAATGGGATATTCAAGAAATGGATGCATGTATTGTGGATTTTGGGGCTCACCTTGAAAATCCATTAGAGAATCGTTTCCAAAAATTAAAGAAAACACATCCTGTTCAATATACATATTTCTATAACAATTTTGGTGATTTAATCTCCAGTTTGATATTTCAATTTGATTAAACAAATCAAAAAAGAAACGATCTTTTATGATTATAAAACTCTCTCTTGTTCATTTCTTCAGTAGTCTCCTTATAACCGCAAAATTCTCTATCTCTTCAAAAAGTACTTAGTTCTTTAATGGAAACTGCTCTTAACCTCTATACATTTAGACATTAAGAGCAAGTTTCGCCCATCAATTCAAAAATGCAATTCTACATTTTCTCATTCGGGCAACTTGTTGGGGATTCCGCTCCCCAAACCCACGTTTTTCAAAAAAGTTTTCACCACCTTCCTACTTATCCATCCACATCTAATTTATAGGAAAAACTTTTGTATTCTGGTTCCTGTCTTCGACAGTCACAGTTTTGCACCGGATGTGCAAAGGAAGCTCCACTTAATCATAAGTCCAGCTAAGAAATGTCAATAGGTAAAATGAAAAATGTTAAAATGTTTTTTCAAGCAGTTGACGTAAAAAAGGGGTAACTTTAATAAGCCCACCCATGTGGAAATTTTAAAATTTATGAGAACCTGTTAAGCTGCATTCCGTGCTTTGTCAGGATGCGCTGCCAGATACTGCTCACAGTGTTCGTGAGGAGTGATGATCTTAAACGGTTTATTATCCCGGAGCATGGCAAAAATGATGTTGCAGATTTTATGCATAACAGCCCCGATAGCTACGTTTTTCTTCTTGCTTTTACATTTGTTGGTATAGTAGCTGTGAATAACCGGATTTACTGGTGTTTTTGTCCCTTTATCCATCTTAAGGTTATTGAGCGCCACCATATGCAGGATGGTGTTAGAATATAAATAGTACAAAATAAACATGACCATTTTCAATAAATAGTATATGATAGTCATAGATCAAGGAGGAGAATGGTTATGGCAAAAGGTACAAAATATTCCCAACAGTTTAAAGAGGATGCAGTACAGTATCGCTTGGATCATCCGGAGCTGCCACTTCGCAAGGCTTCTGAGAATCTTGGAGTCAGCGAATCTGCACTGAAAAACTGGATGAAAGCAGCAAAGGAACATAAAGGAGAGGTTCCTACCCGTGGTTCTGGAAATTATGCAAGTGAGGAAGCGAAAGAGATTGCAAGATTGCAGCGTGAATTACGAGATACGAAGGATGCTCTTGAAGTGTTAAAAAAGCAATCGGTATTCTGGGAAACTGACAAAAGCTCTTTACACGGCTACTTCTGAGTACGTGAAAGAAATCAAATTCCTGCCCGTGAAACGTCAGGTTTCTGTCAGCGGAATACTGAAAAAATTAGGCGTTTCACGTTCGGGTTACAATGCATGGAAGAAACGGGTTCCTTCGGACACGTCTGTTCGCCGTGCAGAATCTTAGAACCTTGCATCAAGCGTTCTTCTTACAAAGTGGCTTCCGAGTTTTTAGAAAAACCTTCCTACGAACTCCATGATGTCTACCGTGCATTGGATGTTCTTGGTGCTGAATCTGATCTTATCCAGATAGAAGTTTACAAAAATTCCCACTTTCTCGGAGAAAGAAATGATAAGATTTTTTATTATGACTGTTCGAATTATTACTTTGAAACTGAACAGGAAGATGGCAGTAAGAAATATGACAAAAACAAAGAACATAGACCAAATCCGCTCATCCAAATGGGATTGTTTATGAATGGGGATGGAATTCCACTTGCGTTTTCTCTATTTCCAGGAAATGCGAATGAGCAGACTTCCCTCAAACCATTAGAAAAGAAAGACCTTGGAGATTTCAGATACCAGAACTGGCTGCAAATGCCTGTGAACTCTGGAACAGTTATGACATGATTCCAGACATCCACAAACTTGAAGACCGCCTGGAACCAATTCCATCCAATGTCGAATTTTACGAGAAGCTTCTTGTAATCTATGACGAATGGACAAATGCACTTGCCGGACTTGGAGACAAGTTACATGATCTTAACCAGTCAAGACCACCGGCTTAGCCGGTGGCTTGTTCTGCCCCTATAAGGGGCTATTACCTGCTTGCGCCCGGAAGGCGCACTGAAGGTCTGCCAACTGCACCACATCCACAGCTGCCCCTAAAGGGGCTTACTCAGCGCTTCCTTACTCCGGCTTAGCCCCTAAGGGGGCTTGCTGGTTTGCTTTGATTTCCTACTACCACTCCAAGTGGTTTATTTCTTGTTTTTCTTTACCGGCTCACCCGTAAACGGGTCGATATACTCTACTAATGACATCTGGTCATA
>ENA-OPYU01000713-OPYU01000713.1-human-gut-metagenome-genome-assembly--contig:-NODE-713-length-12607-cov-2.070833_pt1 | contig 12607 bp, 25 predicted proteins | sample MGYA00242637_ERZ504482 | MGnify/ENA primary metagenome ERZ504482 (study PRJEB26092, sample SAMD00036237) | human gut metagenome | host: Homo sapiens | study: EMG produced TPA metagenomics assembly of...
GCTGTAAAAAGCCCCCAACAATAAAGCAGCATTGCAAAAGTGGTGGGATATCCTTTATCATAAGCCTTCAGAGAAAGTACGGTTCTGTAAAATAAAAAATTTAAAGGCAAGCACACTGAACAGGGACGAATAAACCGCATAGATTTTTTTGTCAGATATGTAGGACGACAGCAGCACTCCCAGAATATACACCATAATGATATTGGATTCTGGAAGGTGAAATTTCTGGAGAATCCAGGCTGCAATCGTAGTAAGAACCAGAATTATATTGATCAGTCCAAATTCCCACAATGCCTGCATTCCTGCATTTTCCTGCCTTTCTGCGGCCTTCTCTGTGACCGTATTTTCCTGCAGCCTTTCTGTTTTCCATATCCGGGATAATATATACGTCAATGTTGGGAGCCATACTGTTCAATTTTTCCAGTACCTCCGCCATTGGCTTTCGCATAAAAAAGTCTGTGGTTTGTCCTTCCAAGAACCACCTTCGAAACATTGCTTACCATTGCATATTCTGCAACCTGGCTGCCAATATCAGAACCATACACTGTAACGAATTTTTGCTCCCAGAGCCCGGGCAAGCTCCATATTTCTCCGCACACCCTGTTTCGTCTTTTCATCAGCTTCCTGCATGGCAGGTGTTTCCACGTAAAGCCCTGTAAACTGCCCGCGAAAGGCATAGGCAAGACGGGCCGCCGACCGGATGACCTTTGCGCTTGACTCCGCGGCGGAAATGCAGGCAAGAATATGTTCTCCTGTGTGGTAGTCCATGTCCCCCGGTAATATTCCGTTCTTCCTCTGCGATACGGTTTACACGGTCTGCCGTACGCCTCAGAGTAATCTCTCGAAGAGCCGCAAGCTTTTTCCCGTTTAAAGAAATTATTCATGGCTCTTTCCGCCTGCACCGGCTTATAAATCTTCCCCTCTTTCATTCGAGCCAGAAGATCTTCCGGTTCAATGTCAATAACCTCCACCTGATCCGCATGGTCAAACACACTGTCCGGAATCCTTTCCCGCACTTCTATATGGGTAATAGAGCCCACCAGATCATTCAGGCTTTCCAGATGCTGAATGTTAATGGTGGTATAAACATCAATCCCTGCCCGCAAAAGCTCCTTTACATCCTGATACCGCTTCTCATTTTCCTGCAGCCGGGAGCATTGGTGTGAGCCAGTTCATCTACAAGAATCAGCTGAGGTTTCCGCTCCAGAGCACGGTCAAGATCAAACTCCCGGAGCTTTACCCCCATTTATATTCTACCACAAGAGGCGGAATGGTTTCTAACCCCTCCGCCTGTCTGCGTGTATCCGGCCTGTCATGAGGTTCAATATACCCGGCCACCACGTCTGTATATGTTTTTTTCGCTTCATGAGCCGCTTCCAGCATGGTATAGGTTTTTCGCCGGAGCCTGCCGCATATCCCAGGAAAATTTTTGCAGCTTACCCCTATTTTTTTTACAGTTTCTGCTCTTCCTCATACTGAAGCTTTTTTGAACAGATATTCTGAATCAGGTCTTGTATCTTCCATTTTACCCTCTTCTTTCTGTCAGATCAGTCCCATTGCGCCTGCAATATCAAGATTGCATTTCAGCACATTTACTCTTTCTTCTCCAAAACGCCAAGCACCTTATGTTCTGTGTTTTCTTCTACAATCTCCTGTACTTCCTGCTGAGAAAGTCCGGAATTTTCAGCTACTGCCGCAACCTGAACCTGTGCTGCCTCCGGGCTGATATGTGGATCAAGTCCGGAACCGGAAGCAGTCAGAAGGTCAGAAGGAATATCCTCATTTTTTTACTCCGGGATGAGTTTCCAGAAACTCATCCAGATCTTCCTGAATTCTTTTTTCCAGTTCAGGATTGGAGTTGCATAGTTAAAGCTTCCTGAGGATACGCCTGTATACTCGCCGTTTTCCTTTTGCTCCTCTGTGTATGTATTATAATTTACAGAAGAAACTCTTCCTCTGAAAAAATAATCCTCTGTAAAATCCTGACCTACCAGCTCAGATCCCACAGCTTCTTCTATATTATTGGTTGGCTCTCCATTTTTGTCGATCAGGTTTCCATTGGCATTATTCTTCATGGTCAGCTGGCTCACACCTGTCAGAGCAAGAGGATAGACAAATGAGCAAAGCACGATCATCACTATACAGAATACAACTGCCTTTCCCAGCATTTTTCCAAACTTTTTCATGAAACATTCCTCCTACATTCCAAGCATTGCAAGCATTGGAGCTACAATCAGATCTATCAGCTTGATTCCCACAAACGGAATAATAATTCCGCCAAGTCCATACACTCCCATGTTTCTGAGAAGAAGTCTTTCTGCTTTCATAGGTTTATATTTAACTCCCTTCATGGCAATAGGGATCAGCGCCGGAATAATAATCGCATTAAAGATCAGTGCGGAAAGAATGGCGCTTGCCGGAGTAGCCAGATGCATAATGTTCAAAATCTGCATCTGTGGCAGGACTAGTGTAAACATTGCCGGAATAATGGCAAAATATTTTGCAATATCATTGGCAATACTGAAGGTTGTCAGAGATCCTCTTGTGATCAGAAGCTGCTTTCCGATCTCCACTACCTCAAGGATCTTAGTGGGGTCAGAATCCAGATCCACCATGTTTGCGGCTTCCTTTGCCGCCTGGGTTCCTGAGTTCATGGCAAGACCTACATCTGCCTGAGCAAGAGCCGGAGCATCATTGGTTCCATCACCTGTCATGGCTACCAGCTTACCTTCTGCCTGCTCTTTTTAATGGCTGTGATCTTGTCCTCAGGACGACACTCTGCAATAAATCCGTCCACTCCGGCTTCCTTTGCAATGGTTGCCGCTGTCAGAGGGTTGTCACCGGTACACATGATAGTTTTGATACCAATTTCACGAAGACGCTCAAATCTCTCTACCAGTCCCGGTTTTACGGTATCCTTCAAATAAATAACTCCGTAAATTTTGGCATCTACACATACAACCAGAGGAGTTCCGCCAAGGTTGGAAACTTCTGTTACAATGCCTTCCAGGTCAGAAGGAATCTCTCCTCCCTTTTCCTGTACAAATGTTTTAATTGCCTCGTATGCGCCTTTTCTGATGATGGTTCCATCTTTACAGTCAGCCCCGCTCATTTTTGTCTGAGCGGTAAATTCTACAAATTCCATTCCTTCTGTGTTCAGACTGTCCGGATCACATCCCATCTTTTTGCCCAGATCGATTGTAGATTTTCCTTCCGGAGTTCCGTCAAGCAGAGAAGACAGAACACTGTATCTGATCAGATCTTTCTTATCCACACCTTCCACCGGATAAAATTCTGCTGCAAGACGGTTACCAAAAGTAATGGTTCCTGTTTTGTCAAGTATCATGGTATCCACATCACCGCAGGCTTCCACAGCCTTACCTGACATTGCGATGACATTGAACGGGTAACACGATCCATACCTGCAATACCGATTGCAGAAAGAAGTCCTCCAATAGTAGTTGGAATCAGACATACCATCAAAGCAATTGCCCATGACACCGGAATCTCCACTCCAAGGTAATTTGCAAACGGATAAAGAGTTACCACAACGATCAGGAAGATCAGGGTCAGTACGATCAGAAGCGTGTTCAGCGCAATCTCATTTGGTGTTTTCTGTCTGGATGCACCTTCTACAAGAGAAATCATCTTATCCAGGAAAGATTCTCCAGGTTCAGCAACGATTTTTATTTTAAGCCAGTCAGATACTACAGTAGTTCCACCTGTTACAGAAGAAAAATCTCCGCCTGCTTCTCTTGTTACAGGAGCAGATTCTCCTGTAATAGCAGATTCGTCTACAGAAGCGATTCCTTCAATAACCTCGCCGTCATTGGGGATTACCTCTCCCATTTTTACAAGAACAATATCGCCTTTTTTCAGTTCAGACGCATTGATTGTTTTTTCCTGTCCATTGGAAAGAAGTACCCGCGCCTTTGTGTCCTGTTTTGTTTTTTTCAGAGAAGCTGCCTGGGCTTTTCCACGTCCCTCTGCAACAGATTCTGCAAAGTTTGCAAACAGCACCGTCACAAAAAGAATCACTGTTACAATTCCATTATAAATTCTGTACTCTGCATTTCCTCCAAACATTGTAGGAAAGAAAGTCAGAATCAAAGTAATAATAAATCCAATCTCAACAACAAACATTACCGGACTTTTTGATCATATATCTTGGATCCAGTTTCTGGAATGCTCCAATAATAGAAGTTTTCAGAATATCCGGAGTAATGAATTTTGCTTTTTTCCTTCTTAGCCATGTTTCTCTTCTCCATTTTTTCTGCATCTACTACATCCACAGCGACAGATGCTCCGCGATCGGTCCCAGTGCAAGAGCCGGGAAGAAGGTCAGTGCTGCAAAGATGTATACAATAAATACAAGAACGATCATAAATACAACATTGTCAGTTCTCAGTGTACCAATGGATTCATTCACTCTCTTCTTGGCCAGAAGGGAACCGGCAATTGCAAGCTGCGCTACAATGGCAATATACCTTCCAAAGAACATTGCAATTCCTGTTGTCACATTCCAGAATACACTGTTGTCAGCCAGTCCCTCAAAACCGGAACCATTGTTTGCTGCCGAGGAAGTGTATTCATACAATACCTGGCTCAGTCCGTGGAAGGATGGGTTTGTGATACCATCCAGCCCTCCGGAAACTGCAACTGCCAGTGCGGAAAAACCAAGGATCAGAAGCGGATGAATCAGAATTACGATAGCTACCAACTTCATTTCCTTTCCTTCGATTTTTTTTAATTCAGATATTCCGGTGTACGTCCAACCATAAGACCGCAGATAAACACTGCCAGGATCACGTACATCACCATGTTCATAAGGCCTACGCCCTTGCCGCCAAACACACAGTTCAGCATCATATGAAGCATTGGCACCAGACCCCCAAGAGGAGTCAGTGTATCATGCATGTTGTTTACCGTACCTGTGGTAAAGGAGGTTGTCACTGTAGTAAACAGGGAGGACTGGGCAGTTCCGAAACGAACCTCTTTTCCTTCCATGCTTCCTGCACTCTGGTCGATTCCCATTTCAGCGATCACGGGATTTCCTGCCATCTCTGAGTTGTAGCATAACAGAAGTCCGATCATAAAGATGACTGCCATTGCGCCAAACACTACAGCGCCCTGACGTCCCATAAGGATTTTTTTCTTTGCAGGCGCCACTGCCACGGCTGCTGCCTTTACTTTGTTTTTCTTCCGGTCATGAAGCATGTGGCCAAAGGTTACGATGCAGGCTCCCGGAAGGATCATCATGGAAAGCAGCTCCACAATATTTGAAATTACTGTAGGATTCTCAAATGGTGTGGTTGAGTTTGCGCCGAAGAAGCCGCCGCCGTTTGTTCCCAGATGCTTGATGGATTCAAGAGCCGCTACCGGACCCATTGCAAAATCCTGATATTTTCCTTCAATCGTTTCTACTGTAAAATTCTGCATCAGTGTCTGAGGTGTTCCCTGACTTACCAGGATCAGACCTACTATAAAAGATACCGGAATCAGGATCCTGGTTGTGATCCTTACCATATCCCTGTAAAAATTCCCCAGCTTTCTTCCGGAAAGCCCTCTGCAGAATGCCATGCATGCCGCATAGCCGCTGGCTGCTGAAGTGAACATCATAAAAATGATCACGCACATCTGCGCTGCATAGGAAAGTCCGCTTTCACCGGAATAATGCTGCAGGTTGGTGTTTGTCATAAAACTGATGATCGTATTAAAGGAAAGACTTGATTCCATTCCTTCAATGCCGTTTGGATTCAGAAACAGAAGATTCTGAATCCTGAGGATCAGGTATCCCACAAAAAACCATCACTGCATTTGCAGTTACCAGGGTAAGGGCATATTTTTTACCAGCCCATATCCTCATTTTTCGATACCGCAGATTTTCATATATCAAATGATCGATTGGATTAAAAACTTTATCTGCAAAAGTTTTCTGTTCTGTGGCAATGTGATACATGTATTTTCCCATGGGAATTACCAGTATCAGGAAAATTGCCAGCGTAAGAATGATCTGTAACATTTCTCTCCTCCTGTTGCTCTCCCTTTTGTCCTGAATTAAAAAACTGCCATTCTCTGAGCAGGTCTGTAAATTTTTCACAGCTTTTCCGGATATATCAGCGCATATACCAGATAGATGCCAAGTGCCAGAATGATGACTCCCAATGCTATCATAATCTTACTCCGCCTTTCCTCTTACTTTTTCTTTCGGATTCACCTGCGATTCACAGAAATCCGCAAACAGCTTCACAAGGCCAAAACAGCCAAGAAGAACCGCTATCATCAGAATATCCATCATAATAATCCTCTCCTCTCTGTGATCGTTTTTTCTGCACATGCAGGGACGCTCCTGAGAACCCCTCATTTCTTACTTCTCATTTCGTTCACAGTAAGCCCCTTTTTCTGTTCTCAGACATTGTATACAAGTTTTTATAAAGTCGGTATTAAACTCCGGACAAGGGATGTTAATTTATCATAAAGAAAAAACAGATACAGAAGCGCTGACCGCTCTGTATCTGTCCTTAAATATTACATTATTCTGTTTTCCTGCAATGTCAGAATATACAGAACTATCATATGTCCTTGATTCTTATTGCATAAAAGTTGAGATCATCTTATTTCTTATCCTGTTCCGCCAAAAATATCATTTTATTTTTGTCTGACCGTTCTTCACTGTACCGGAAGCCCAGCGCCCGGAAATTTTTTTCATATCTTCCGGATCACAGACATTATTTTCTGCCATAAACCGGACCATTTCTCCCGCGCCATCTTTGCCAGAGTTGCCTTCTGTTTCACCTTTCCGTCCTTAAGTTGGCCAAACTCCACTGTCAAAAACCGGTCCTTTGGCTCCAGGTATTTTTCCACAGCCTTTGAATACTCTCTGGAGGCCAGATTTATAATCAGGCGGTCTCCCTCTGTCAGTTCCCTGTACAGCCGGTCTCCCCAGAAATCATACAGATCCTTTTTTCCTTTTACAGACAATCTGGCCTGCATTTCCAGACGATAGGGCGTCACCCCGTCAAAAGGCTTCAGCACTCCATAAAATCCCGATAAAATACGCAAATGTCTGTCTATGTAGGCAAGGGCTCCTTCCGTAAAAATTTCCGGAGCCATATGCTGGTACTGAAGTCCCTCATAGGTAAGGACTGCCGGAGTCAGGCAGCGTTCTACGTCCATACTCCTGAAACGGTCATAATTCAGCTGCGCCAGCCTGTCATTGCATTTCCACAGTTCCTTTGCCTGAGCAAACGTAAGACTTTTGATTTCATCCATGAGAAGCTTTGTATCTTCAAGGAATACCGGAAGCCCTGTTACCTGATAGGTATCTGTATCCACATTCACTTTTTTTCGCAGGAGATATAATGATCTTCATGTTACAGCTCTCCCAGCATCTGCGCCGGATTATCTGCAGCCTTCACCTTTCCAAAGGTCTTAACAATGATTCCCTGTTCATCAATTAAATATGTGGTACGCACCACGCCCATTGTTTTTTTGCCGTACATATTTTTTTCTTTCCACACATCATATGCCTGAATACAGGAAAGCTCTGTATCTGACAGCAAAGTAAACGGAAGCTCATATTTTGTCTCAAATTTCTTATGGGACGCCACGCTATCCTTACTTACGCCCAGAACAACCGCCCCTTTTCTGTAAACTGAGGATAAAGCTCTCCAAAGCCGCATGCCTGCTTTGTGCATCCCGGTGTATTATCTCTGGGATAAAAATAAAGAATCACTTTTTTCCCTTTATATTCCTCAAGTGTATGCATTTCTCCGTTCTGGTCCGGCAGCTCAAACGCCGGCGCTTTTGTACCAATTTCCAGCATAGGTACTTCCCCCTTTGTTGACCTTTTTTTAGTATAGTATACAGAATATCCTCACATCAGTAAAGGCCGAATTTTTTATATCGTGTGTCTTTCTTCTGGTGTTTTTCTTTTCATTCAATCTTTTTCTGTACAGTAGGATAGTCCTCCATATTCGTATGAGGAATAAATTTTGACGCCTGCATCCTGATGGTAAAATCCGGCATAGACGCAAACTGCACGCTGTACACATGCTCTGTCAGATATTCAATATCCTCCATTCTGTTCCGGTTTAAAAGCAATGTTCTTGCTCCGTCCAGCGAAGAATTTCTGATGGCAGTAAACCGCTCCGGAGACATATCCGGAAAAATCCCCACAGTAATAGCTGATTCCAGATTTCCATGAGCGCAAAACGCCCCTGAAAGATAATAATGGCTGATATCCTGAGCGGTACAGCCTGCGCTTTCCAGCAGACAGTCCAGCATTGTATGAGCCGCTGCTTTTGTGTCCAGATACTGGGAAATATCTGTCTGAGTAAAGTACAGGGGAGTTCCGTCCCAGGATTCCTCCGCTTCCGCATAAACTGCCACGTACTGACCTTCCTCTTCCAGATAGCGCACTCTTCCGGAAGCCTCAGGATTCAATGTTCCGGAAATATCTACCCATCCATTCAGTCTCATTTCCGCGATCAGATCAATAATTCCTGACCCACAGATTCCTTTTGGCTTTTTATTTCCAATGGTTGTGAAAAAACAGATCCTGTCCGTAAATTTTCACTGTATCTATTGCTCCGTCACAGGCGCGTATTCCATATTTGCTGATATCACCTTCCAGCGCAGGCCCGGCAGCTCCGGCTCCTGCGATCAGCCAGTCCTTATTTCCTATTACAAGCTCCCCGTTTGTTCCAATATCAAAAACAGTCCGATCTCTTCTTTTTTATAAAAATCCACTGTCAGAAGTCCGCTTACAATATCTCCTCCCACATAGTTGGATATTGCAGGTATAAAATAAATCTGTCCTCCAAAATCCATTTCCAGCTCTTTCCCGGAATAAAATCCGGGATTTGAGGTCACAGGAGCGTAGGGTGCGGAAAAATACTGTCCAGGCGTCCAGCTCCAAAAGGAAATGAACCATAGTTGTGTTTCCTGATATTACCATAACCGGGCAGCCTCTCATATCCCGTCCGGTGTCCTCTGTAAGCCTGTCCAGCAATTTATGAAAGGTTTCTACTGTGGCAAGCCGAAGCTGCTTCTTCCTGTCAGCTCCTTCAAGGCCATAGGTGATTCTTGTAAGAATGTCAGCTCCATAAGCAGCCTGTCCATTTGTCTCATTTGCCTCTGCCAAAATCTGCCCTGTTTCCATGTCTACAGCCTGCATCAGAATTGTTGTAGAGCCATAATCCACAGCCAGTCCATAATGCTCCTGTGTTTTGTCACCGTTTTCCACATCCGTTACCAAGCATTCTCCTTTTCTGGGGACAAGTGTCACTGTAACCCTCCACTGAGCTTCTCTGCACAGCGGATAAATTTTTCTGAGCGCATCCAGAGAAAATCGTATGCTCTGATATCCCAGTTCCTCACGCCCGGCTAAGCCTCAGATGGTCACTGACATTTTTCCTCTTCTTCCGGTTTGTTTCAGACAAAGATATATTTTTTCACTAAGCCCCTGCAAATCTTTTATCGTATTCATGCTGACCTCTTTCTGTGTTATATGCTATCTGCATATTTTGTGCCTTTTATGACAGATTTATCTTCAATGTGATAATATTTCTATTTTTCCTGGAAAACAATTTCCCAGAGATTTTCAAAAGGAATTTCTGTTTCATCCTTCAGAAGCATCCGGTGTCTGAACGTGTCGATCTTTTTTACAGTGCCAGTGACTGTCATATACTTTCCGCCTTCTTTTTTCAGGTCGGGCTGAAAATATGTGACCGTAACCTCCGGCTTCTCACTGATATGCTCCCGGATAAATTCAAGCCGTCTGTTTAAAATCTCCACACTCTCCTCATCCGGCTGTATTCTCTTTTCTGTATATCTTTCTGTTTCCTTAATGGCCGCTCCATATCCGGTCAGTGCGGCAAAGGGAGCAAACTGGGCTGCCCGGTCCTCCACCGGCATCTGAGGATGTGTTCCCGGACACATGGTGGGGAAGGTTGATGATATCGTCATAATTTATGTGTTTCACCAAAAATAAGTTTTTTCATTCCTGCCCTCCTTTTTATCAGAACGGAGAGCCGCCTAAGCCTTATGACCTCCGATCCGGGAATTTCTGTCTCTGGCCGTAGCACCCTCCTGCAGATTCATTCCCTTCAGAATTGCATTCTTCCCGAACTTTTTTCTTAATATCCAGCATGGCTTCCTGCATTTTGCGTTCCCGCTCCAGCACAGCCTCTTCCTGCTGCTTCTGCTTTTCCAGCGCCGCATAATCCGTAAAGAGATCAAGCTGTTCAAAAGTTTCCTTTTCCTGTATCATTTCCTCCGGAACCACTTTGTTGGCTGCCAGATACATTCTTCTTATCAGAAGCTCTCTGTCCATGATCCTGTCGTAAAGCTCCATCACAGCAGTTACGACTTTTTTTTGCAGAAGAAGTCTGCTGCTTCAGATTAATGGTTCCGTGCGCATGTTTGGGGAATTTTTCTTCCATAACGGTCCGTGGTTACTTCCCCGCTGTAGTTTTTTCTCCGGATTCTTCAGATTCTCAATATCATATCCCACTGTAAGGGTCAGCTGGTCTGTTACCAGACGCTTGTCAACAAGATCCAGGGCCAGAAGGTCTGCCATTTCCCGGATCACCAGTCTGGCTTTTTCGAAGCTGTAGGGGCAGGTGAGAACCTGACCTGAACCTGACCACTGTTGCTGGAGGGTCTGTAACCTTTTTATATCCTGGATGGTACAGGGTTCCATCCCCAGGCATGATCGATCAGAAGCTCTGCATTAATTCCCAAAAAGCTTATAAAGGAGCTCTTCATTATAAAAATCTTCCGGCTTTCCCACAGAACAGCGCGCCACATCCCCCATGGTAAAAATACCGTTGGCCCTGAGTTTCTTTTCGTAGCCTTTTCCCACTCTCCAGAAATCTGTAAGAGGCTGATGATCCCACAAAAGCTTCCTGTAGGACATCTCATCCAGCTCGGCGATCCTGACACCATTTTCATCAGGTTCTATATGCTTTGCCACAATGTCCATTGCGACCTTACACAGATAAAGATTTGTTCCGATCCCTGCAGTAGCGGTGATTCCTGTTGACTGCAGCACGTCCCGGATCATTGTCATTGCAAGCTCACGGGCAGTCATACCATAGGTTTTCAGATAGTGAGTGGCGTCAATAAACACCTCGTCAATAGAGTATACATGCATATCCTCCGGCGCTATATATTTCAGATAAATATTGTAGATCCTTGTGCTGTAATCCATATAAAATGCCATTCTTGGCGGAGCTGTAATATAGGTAAGCTCAAGCTCCGGGTATGCTTCCAGCTCCGGCGCCAGATACGAAGCCCCAGAAAAAACTTCCTCCGGGCGCTTTTCTCTTTCGCATAGTATTGATGGCTCTGACCTTCTGAACCACTTCAAAAAGCCTTGGCCTGCCCGGAATCCCATATGCTCTTAAAGACGGAGATACTGCAAGACAGATTGTTTTCTGTGTGCGGCTGCCGTCCGCCACAACCAGATTTGTCCTCATCGGATCAAGCCCCCGCTCCCGACACTCCACAGAAGCATAAAAGGACTTCAGATCAATGGCTATATATGTGTGAATTTTCCCGTTCCATCAAAAGCGCCTCCTTCTGCAATTATCATAACACAGAGAGCCGGACCTGTATAGGAGCAGGGAAAACACCTTCCAAATGACCTTCGGCAAAGGAATTTTGCCCTGTATATCCCGGGATTCTGGCATAAACATGCCAAACCTGTAAACAGTGACTGATACTGTCTATTTTCTTCCCCGTACTTTTTTCAGACCCGGCGCTGACAGCTCTGATATAGGCCTTTGTTACCAGCCATAAGCCCCATCCGATTGCCGCAAAAACAAGTCCCACAATAATCGAAAGAATCAATGTCAAAGCCGGAGATGCAGAAAAGCTTCCCAGCTGAAAGCCAATAAACGGAATGTCATATCCCACAAAGGATGCCAACAACTTCACCAGCCCACACAGCGGACACAAAATACCACTGAGAATCAGGGCTATTGATGTAATCCCGGTAACTGGAAGAATAATAATGCCGCCCAGTCCTGCCATACTGTAAAAAGCTATCATTGCCCCAAGCTTTCTGAAGCTCATCCCTTTTGTTTCTGTGATCGTTTCTCCAAGATATGCCTGCGCCAGCTTTTTGGGCTCTCCCAGCCGGTCAATGATCTCATTTGCCGAAAGCCCTCCATGCTCTCTCAGCTCTGCCATGTCGCTTTCAATTTCTTTTATAATGTCCATCCGGTCTGTTACCTTCATGGGTTTCAGGTATTTATCAACTTTTTCCAGATAATCATTTAAAATTTTATCCATTTTCTTTTCCCTCCAAGTCTGAAATTGCAGATAAAAGATTCTTCCATTCTGTTTTCATACACTGCAGATATTCTCTGCCCTTTTCTGTAAGCGAATAATATTTTCTGGGCGGCAGCCCCTCTGTTGTCTCCTGCCAGGAGGAAGACAGATATTCCTCTTTCAGCAGCCTTCGCAAAAAGGGGATACACAGTGTTTTCCTTTACAGATAAAATCGGCCACTTTTCCAGTCTGCTGATGATCTCGTAGCCGTAGCAGGGTTCCTGACTGATCATTAAAAGAATTCCAAATTCCAGGGTTCCTCTTTTAA
>ENA-OPYU01000714-OPYU01000714.1-human-gut-metagenome-genome-assembly--contig:-NODE-714-length-12595-cov-3.638996_pt1 | contig 12595 bp, 14 predicted proteins | sample MGYA00242637_ERZ504482 | MGnify/ENA primary metagenome ERZ504482 (study PRJEB26092, sample SAMD00036237) | human gut metagenome | host: Homo sapiens | study: EMG produced TPA metagenomics assembly of...
CGGGTCTTGAAATCATTTTTGCCAGTTTCATAACCAGCCGGCGGTTTTTATATAAATCCGCCGGCAGGGAAAAAATAGACTTAAGCATTTACAGTCTCCTATCTGTTAAGTTCCTTAAAGCTGCCCCATTTCTGATCCTTGTCAGAGAAGATCAGCTCCATACCTTCCGGAATCGGCCACTGTACATTGATGTCCGGATCATTCCAGATCAGACCGCCCTCATCGTTTGGATGATAAAAATCGGAGCATTTATAAGTAAACTCCGCATTCTCAGAAAGAACCAGGAAGCCATGTGCAAATCCTTTCGGAATAAAAAACTGTTTCTTATTCTCTGCTGAAAGAACAACTCCGTACCATTTTCCATAAGTTTTGGAGCCCTCTCTTAAATCTACAGCCACATCAAACACTTCTCCGTTTACTACGCGGACAAGTTTGTCCTGTGGATAATGAAGCTGGAAATGGAGACCGCGAAGAACACCATAACGTGAGCTGGACTGATTATCCTGTACGAATTCTACGTCAATTCCTGCCTCTTTGAAGTCATTGTAATTGTAAGTCTCCATAAAATAACCTCTGGAATCTCCAAATACGGTTGGCTCGATTACTTTTAATCCTTCAATATCATCACAATTTGTTACTTTAATTTTTCCCATTTTCTTTTCTCCTTATTTATCTTTCATTTTATATTCAGTCAAATTTACAGTCTTATCGACTTCTTGGAACGTGTTTAAAAAGGTTTTCTGCAAGATGTGCGTCACAATTTGTGGGAGATCTTTCAAACACGCTCTAATATACATGATTCCGTCTGATAAATCAAGATTATTGGTTACTGTTACTGGTCATCCTATCTGTATTGTTTGGTACATACACCATTTTTGTTAAATACGGAAACGAGTCCATCTGCACTGGTCAGGCTCAAGTTCTGCGCACGTACTCCTGCGCCAGCACCCGTTCCGCGGTAGAAATAATATTTTTTTCCTTTGATAGTGTACCAGCCCTTATAAGCCTTTCCATTTTTCCAAAATAATAAGTATTCTTCCTGCCATTCTCTGTGAGGGTGATAAAACTTGTTCTTTGCACGGTAACCTTTACTTCCAAAATAGTAAATGCTGCCGTTGGCTGCTACATATTTGTAATTCTTTTCCATGGCAAAGGATGTAGTGCTGAAATAATAATATTTCCTGCCCACCTTGCGCATACCTGTCAGGGCTTTGCCATCTGCTCCGAAATAGTAGGTCTTGCCTTTCTTTGTCACAACTTTATTTTCTACACGTACGCCGTTTTTGTCCACGTAATAAGCAGTGCCGTCTTTCTTGATCAGCTTGCTTTTATATAAGTGTCCGTCTACGGAACTAAAGCAGTAATACTTGCCATCAATTTCCAGCCAGCCTTTGGCCTTTTTATCATTTGTGTAGTAATATTTTCTGCCTTTAACAGTGGTCCAGCCATTCTTGTGAAGCTTGGGATCTGAATATAAAGGCTGTTTTCGCAGGGGTATAGCCTTCCTGAGAATTCCATCTGGGAACAACCTTGGTTGTATAATCTACATAGCCAAAGTTCAGATCCACATTGTTCTCTTTTGGAACACCGCTGATCAGCTTCTTGGTACTGATCATACCTGGAACTTCATCACCAGCTGTGCACTGCCAGATGGTGTATTTGTATTTGCTGGCGCTCGGTGCAAGAATTGTATCTCCGTAGCTTGCAATCCAGACATCCAGACCGGAGCCTTCCAGAACGTTCCAGTCTACAAAATTATTATACCAATTCAGATTCATGTAGAGAATTGGTGTATATCCTGCCTTGCGGATCTCATCACAGAATGTGAGAGCAATCTGGGAAATTTCCTTTCTGGTCAAGGTTCCCAATGTAGCTTCATCTTCCAGGTCAAAAGCTACCGGATAGGAAACCTTATGTCCCTGCATCTGACGAATAGCCAGCTGCGCTTCAGCAAGTGCTTCTTTGTTTGTCTTGGCAAGACTGTATACATAAGTTCCCACCGGCACATCTGCTGCTTCTGCCTCAGTCATATTATAGTCATAATAATCATCCAGATGTCTGGTTCCATAGGAAATACGCACAAAGGCAAAATCCAGATCTTTCTTGGCTTCCTTCCAATTGATCTTTCCCTGCCATTCTGAGACATCCATGCCTCTGGTAATGGCTCCTTCTACTTTCTTTCCGCTTCCATTGTAGCAGACTCCGTCAATTTTGTGCCATGCCTTTGAGCTTGTCTTGGAAGAGGAATCTCCTACACTTGGTGCCAGATGCGCATCTGGTGAAACATTTTCAATATTATATGGCTTATTTCCTGCATTGGCACTTACATCTGCAGTTGGTCCTGCAATTATTGCAGTTCCAAGCATAGCTGTAAATAAACCGGCAGACAGCCATTTTTTCCATTTTCCCATATCTCCTCCTGATAAACAGTTTCAGGTTACGTTCCTTACCGGACCAGTAGTGTTTACCGTTTACCCTTATTCGCTTGTTTCTTACAAGATGTTAAAAATGTGTTACTTTGTTATTATACAGTTTCCATTTTCAAATTTCAATGTTATTCTCCAAAACAGTAAAAAGGTGCCTTAAAATCATCAAATCTGATAATTTTAAGACACCCTTTTTTGGCTTTTTATGTCGTTTTTTTATCAACAACTATCTTTCAGAGTAAGCTATTAAGCTGCCGGATCGGTCGGATCGTAGTATCCGCCATTCTTAATTCCCCTCAGCGGTGTAATTGCGCGACGTCCCAGCGGTCCTTTGAATACCTCATCAGATTTATAGGTTCCATCGAAAATATAAATAGTGGAACCATTGCAGTTCTCATATACCCATTTTGCATCGGCAACACAGGTACGGATACAGCCATGGGAAGCTGGGCTTCCAAGCTTAAGATATGCACTAACCGGCAAATTATAGCTGTTTGCTGAGCCGCATGCAATAGAATGGACGAAAATTCCGCCCTGACCAGCACCATCTACATGAGTACCATACTGTCCCCAGGACGGTCCCATAAGCGCCTGCCATCTGCTGTATCTTGTCAGTTTATATCTACCTGTCGGAGTATCTGTTCCAGGATTGCCTACTGAAACACGAATGGTCTTAACCGGAATTGTACGGTTCGCATCTGCATAAATTGTCATAACACCATTTACACGATCCACTTCAACTGTATATCCGGATTTGTAAATATTTGTCACGTCATTGATTCTGTAACCATTCTTATCAAAGTAATACAGCTTGCCATCAATCCACTTGGATTCATTTTGTACAAAGCCCTTCTTATCCGGGTTAATGTAACGAACCAGATTCTGGGAATTGTCTACAACCACCCAGCCTGTAGTGAACTTACCAGTGGCATCTACATATCCGTATTTTTGCCTTTCTTCACGAATGCATTCTTCACAAGACTCATATTCTTGAAGTAATACCAGTTTCCATCAATCTTCTGCCATCCGCTCTTGCGAAGTACACCCTTAGAGTCTGCAAAATATGTTTTTTCCTTGTAAACAAACATTTCATTCTTAACCATCTGGCCATTTCTTGTATTAGATGTAGATGGTTTAAAGAAATAACTCTTGCCATTGATTACGGTAACTCCGCTGGCAAGTCTTCCGTCAGCTTTGAAATAATATCCGTTTCTCAGTGTATTGGCGTAATGATTTCCTTTTTTTGATTGAACAGGAACCAGCCATAGAATTTCCCCTTAGAGGTGGTTACTTTCTGCCATCCGGTTTTCTTCACAATCCGGCCAGCAGTAGAACCAAAATAGTACATTCTGTTTCCAGCCCCAGGACAGCGGTGCCATACCTTTTTCCATGTTGCTCTTGCACCGGTTTCTGTTACATAATATTGTTTCTTTTTATAAGTGACAATACGATTCTTATAAATGCAACCATTCTTATCTGTCAGATAATATTTGCCATCTGTGGCTTTCTTCATAGTCTTCTTAAGAAGATAGCCATTCTTATCGATCAGATAGGAATTTTCCGCATCTTTATGTCCGTCAAGATCTGTTACAATAACGCCATGAACCATAAGCTGTCCAATCTTACTGCTGTCCAGCTCACCGGAATCATAATATTTCCACTGCTCACCGGCTGTTCCTGCAAAACTCTTCCATCCATCACGGTACATCTTTCCTGGAATTTCCTGATCTGTTTCTGCTGGCTGGAAGTAGTACTGTGCAGCTACTCCGTTTACTGTCAGAGTAACATCCCCTGTACGTGGTGTTCCATTCTCATCCAGACAATAATACTCATCATTGATCTTATAATATCCTGTATATGTATTATTTGCCTTGGCGGCTTCATCCAGCTGTGCGGTGGTTAATACCTTACCATCTGCGCCATAATAATGGAAGTTTCTGCTTTCTTTGTTCCACAACCAGTAATCCTTCTTCATCTGACCAAGTGTGGTCTTCCACGGTACCAGTGCAGCACCCTGTCCATTATATTCTGTATATGCCTGTGCACTATCGGAAGCTGTAAAATAGAATTCACCAACAGCCCCATTTGCACTCTCCGTTCCAGCTAAAGTCTTAATGCCAGTAACCAGAAATCCATTGGCATCAAACAGATAACTTCCTGTATGAACTGCTCCAGCCTCGTTTCTTGTAGTAATCTCTACAATTCCATCTGCCGCAGTATAATATTCAGCCTGAGCAGTTGTTCCTTCAGCCTCTACACTTTCCGTACCTGCTGCTTCGCCATTCTCCTGGACTTCATCAAAAGCCTGAATCTCATCAGAACCAGCCACATTCTGAGCCTCAGCAGCTGCACTTACAGCTGATTTCTTCTTGCGAAGCTTAAAACCATCAGCTGTCTGCTCCCATTCTTTCCAGTCAAATACTCCGTCTGAATTATCTGCCTGTACTTCCTGAGTCCCATCCAATGTGCCTTCAGGAACAGCTTCAAATCCATCTACCGGAGCAGTACTTCCATTCTCCTCCACTGTTTCACCTGAAGTAAAGCCATCGAAAAAACCATCTGTACTTTCTCCTGAATTTTCGCTGTCTGTATGTTCTTCCTTGTCCTGGCTTTCCTGTACCTGCTGCTCCTCAGCTGCTGCCGTATCTGCAGGCACCTCTGTATCCTCAGACGGCTGTACTGCTTCGGCTCCATCTTCTGTTTGCACATCTGCTGCCTGTTCAGATGTAAATCCGGATTCAAATCCGCTATCCAAAGCTGCGGCTGGAACTTCCAGACCCATGGACACACTTAACATAATCCCTAAAACTGCGGCTGCTACTCTCTTTTTCACTTTTATGCCTCCCTATTGTAACGTTGTAAATCTTATTCTCCTAAACCATTGTTGATAACAGTTACAAGATTTCTTAAAGCCTCTGTTTCGTCCTCGCCTTCGCAAAATATAGTAATCTCATCACCACATTTCACACACGCGCCCAGAACACTGAGCACGCTTTTGGCATTGGCAGACCCCTGACCATACTGAAATGTTATAAGAGATTTATATTTCATAGCTTCCTTACAAAGAATGCCTGCCGGTCGTAAATGAAGGCCGGAAGGATTGTTCACCCTTACTTTCTCACTTACCATAGTTTCTCTCCCTTATTGCTGCTGTTCTCTAGATCCATGGCAATATATTTCGCCAAACGTTATCCGTAAACAACAGCTCATTCATTATTAGTATCTGAATTGGAAACTTCTGATATAGTCACATCTGCAACCACATCATCCAGAAGTTCAAATCCCTTAGGCAGCTTCACAGTCACAGGAATCTGATAGCTTCCTACTTCCATATCCTTCAGATCAACAGAAGCTTTCACTTCGTCAAGATTAAAGTCATCAAGCTCTCCAGCTGTTGCTTTCACGCGGATTTCAATCTTATCTGTTCCAAATGTTACCAGAAGATTATCAGCAAGGTTATCTACCGTAACCTGATTGGAGGGAAGACCATATGAATGACTTCCAATAGGTAAAATACTTACCTTCACCCAAACGTCCTCACTGGTTCCGCTTGTCAGCTTCACATCCTCAGGAAGCACATCTTTCAGACTGACTTTCTTCTCAATATCAGTTGTCTCTCCTGTAATATCAATATCAGTACCGCCTATCCAGATCGTGTTGTCATTCTGCTTCAGAGTCTCCAATGCCTCATCTGTTCCCGCAATACTTACAGTATCCGGAACAGTAGTCACACTCTCCACCTGATAGCCATCTGCCGGCACACCTACATAGTCCGCACCAATATTAACGCCTGTGCGAATCTTCCAAAATTTAGTTGTAACAACAACTTTGGTATTATCTATGGTGAGATAAGCCATTCTTCCGGCAAGACTGTCCTGATTCTTATCAATAATATTCAGTTCTGCCTCTTCGGAAAAATCCTTTGTTCGGCCATCAACATCAACGGTCGCATTTACTTTATCAATTTTATTCACAAGAGATTTCGGACCTGTAATTTTAACTTTCTCCGGACTTGCAGTCTGGGAACCAACCTCGTAGCCCTTGCCCGGCTGGCTGGAACCGTAATTTACATTAACCAGAAACTCCTGTGTTACTTTTTGCTTCCAGTCTGACACTGAGATACTGTGGTGTCACTTTAATATTCTCGGGGTTGATTCCCGGACAGGAGGCAGTGATTGGAACCATAACCGGATCTGTATCAAGGCTTCCTGCCTGCTGCAGATCTGCCGTCAAGGTTATATTGGTCTGAGTAATCCTGGAAAGAAGTCTTCTCTCTCCTGTGATTGTAACCCTTATAGGATCCGGATCATCATCCTGCATACACATCATGTTTGCACTATCCACATAAGCCGTATTCTGGAGTTCTACATTTTCTCCGGCAATGGTGATACTTTTACTGGATACCGGATTGTCCACATTTACCACAATAAACCAGATCAGAAATCCGATGAAAACAGACATGATCTTCAAGGTAAAATTCCTAGTCAGCTTTGTCTTCTTCATGTCTCATTCTTCCTTTCAACAGATGACGCAGTTTACTGTTAGTTACAACCTTTTTATTCTGAGCCTTGATCAATGCAGATCTCAGTTCAGCACTGGTAAGACCTCTGCTGAGCTGTCCGTTCTGGGCCATGGACACCTGCCCGGTTTCTTCTGAAACAATAATTGTCAGGGAATCACTTACTTCACTAATTCCCACACCAGCTCTGTGTCTGGTTCCAAGCTGTTTGCTCAGCTCCATATTATCGGAAAGAGGCAGATAACAGGTAGCTGCTACAATTCGATTGCCACGCACCAGGACAGCGCCATCATGGAGTGGTGTATTATGTTCAAAAATATTGATCAGGAGCTGACTTGTAAGAACTGCATCCACATTGATTCCTGTGCGCTCATATTCACTTAAGCGGATATTCTGCTCAATGACGATCAATGCGCCAGTTCTTACTTCTCCCATGTCAAAACATGCCTTCACAAGCTCATTGATTGTTTTATCTGTAAACCTTTCCTGTACCTCTTTGCCGGCATCCAAAGGGAAAATAGAAGCCATAAACTTCTTCTGTCCCAGCTGCTCCAGCATTTTCCGAAGTTCTGGCTGGAAAATAACAACAACACTGGTAAGAAGTATAGTAGAAAGATTCTTAATGATCCAGAGGATCGTATTCATTTTCAACACATATGCAAATAAAATAAAAAGGAGTACTATCAGAATTCCCTTCAACAGAGTATAAGCGCGGGTAAACTTGATCCACACCATAAACTGATAGATAAAGAAGGAAATCAGGGCAATCTCCAGTATGTCTGTTACTCCCAGACTGGGCAGGGAGAGTTTTGACAAATATCCTGATAATCTGACTGCCATATCCTGCATAGTGTACTCCTTTCTTTGTTACCATTCACTGCCAAGCAGTAACCTTAAAGATCTTTAAGAGATTCTTCAAGTTTTTTTTGCAAAATCAATATCCTTAGCAGCAGGTTTCTCTGCCTGTCTTGGCTTTCTGTCTGCTGCTGGAGAAGCTTTCTTTCTTTTAGGCTTCTCATCCTGTCGGAAGATTGGATTGGCATAAGTACCAGAGTTGTCCTCTGCCTTGCGCTCTTCACGAACAGGTTCTGCATTTATTTTCTTAATACTTCTCTCGGAAGTTGCAACAGAAGCCTTGGGAACTGCTTTTACATAATAGAAGTACTCATCATCCTCATACTCCAGACGCTCTGCACGGCTGTAATCTCCTCCAAATGCAAAGAACTCAAGCACAAGTGCCAGGAGAACAGCTGCAATCGTACAGATCAGAAGCGGAATCATTGCAACAGTTGCATTCAGGTTCATTCCAAAACTTCCAACAAGCATTATAAACACATAGGCAACACCGCCTGTAATAATAGATATCCTCCATGCATGATCAAAAGAGCGGGTACGGATCAGATGTACCAGAAGGATAACTGCTACAAAAGCAACAACTGCAATCCACATTCCCCAGTTCTGTACCAGACCGTCAGCCATGATCTGCAGCTTATCTGTCATCTCCAGATCCGGATTCACAAGAATTGTTGACTGTGATCTTAAAAAACGGATAAAATAATACATAACCACACCGCAGCCAGCTGGAATTGCAGATAAACTGCTCTCCATAAGTCCGCTTCCAATAGGAAGTAATGCCGGAAGGCTGAATGCAAAGGAAAGCGGTGTAAATACAAATGTTACATTCTGTTCACCACTGAACCTCAGGAAAAAGATCATCATCAGAAGGATCAGAACAAGCATAAATGCCGCAATTTCAATTCCAAGTGCATAACTGTGAACAAGGATCAGCACAAAACCAATATACATCATAGCGGAAGACGGCAAAATGGAACAGATCAATGCCAGGATCAGTACTAAAAATACATTATTCAGGCGAGACATATATCCCATATTCGCATTGATCCACAGGAAATAAACCAGTGCAAGAACAAACTTCATTACAGGCAGGATATACATTTCATACTGTCCGTATATTTCTTTTATTTTCTGCTTTAACTCAAGTAATGCTGTCATTTTCTATATCCTCCTGACATTTCACGTCCTGCGAATTTCTTTTCTTCACGAGTATAGATTTTCTCTAATTTCGTCAGCTGAGTGTAATACTGTTTTACACTCTTCTTCGCCTTATGGTACTTCACAGTGTACTGGATATATGTCAGCACAGAATATAATACCAATATCCCTATATATCCCCCCTAGGACTACAACTCCAAGAGAGATCAGATCCATCTTGTGCACATTATCCAGCAGATATTCCAAATTATACGCTGCAATCACAGCCAGTATCAATCCATATCCAATTGTTACAAGAAAGAAATTCTTAATCAGCGCCAGACCAATATAGTCACTCCTGTAGTACTTGCTTACTGGAAGATACTTTCTGCCTTCCTGTTTCTCATATACAGCAAGCTGATCCATTATCTTTACTTTTTCTTCGTTTATCATAAATGGCTCCTTATGCGTTTCTTTTAAAGCTGAAAAGCTATACTCATACAGGATGATTGTATCATATATCCCATGCCATGAAAAGCATTTTTTACCTGTTGTTTCCAATACACAGCGTGAGAAAATATACATGGGATGCTCCCTTTTCCAACAGAAGCTTTGCCAGCACATCCATGGTACTTCCAGTAGTATATACATCATCAATAAGCAAGATACGCATTCCTGCAGGATTTCCTACAACCTGAAAAGCTTTTTGAAGATTCTTCTTTCTTTCAGCCGCATCCAGTTTTTTCTGTGATCGGGTAGCATGGCACTTTTTTAGAATAGCAGTATCTACAGGAATCCCAGCATAACGGGACAGTTCTTTCGCCAGAAGTTCAGCTTGATTAAACCCTCTTATGCGCTGTTTTCTTCTATGAAGCGGAACCGGAATGATTATCTGCGGCTTCCATAATGCAAGCATATCTTTTCCGTAGATATACAATGCTTTTCCATAAAAGCGGCTGTATTCCTGACAACCAAAATATTTATATTTCATTATAGAGTATCTCATCCGGTCATCATAGAGAAAAATCCCGCGTCCCTGGTCAAAAGCGCCTGGATGGGCGCCGCAGTCCCTGCAGTATTCTTCATCTCCATTTACCGGTTTTCCGCATTTGTAACACCGTGGCCCCGATACAGGTCTTAAATCTCCGGCACAGTCCAGACAGATCAACTGATGGCTGTTCCTAAGAATCCTGTGACACAGAGGACACCGTCTTGGATACAACAGATCCAGAAAGTTCCTGTATCCTTGCCCAAAGAGAGCTGTAACGTTTCTGTTGCTTCTCATTGCGGATCATCTCCCCGAAAGTCTCCTCACTTCCAACTACAGTAACACATTTCCGTGCTCTTGTAACACCTGTATACAAAAGATTGCGGTTCATCAGCATCTTGGGGCCGGAAAGGAGCGGCAGAATAACTGCCGGATATTCTGAGCCCTGGGATTTATGTATGGTTATAGCATAGGCAAGTTCCAATTCTTCCAGCTGCTTAAAAGAATAGTCAGCGAAACGGCCATCCTCAAATTCCACAGTGGCAGTCTCTGCAAATTCATTGATTTCCTTCAGAATGCCAGTATCTCCATTAAATACGCCCACCCCTTCTTCTACAGGAATTCCGTATTTCCCCCGGACTTCCCATTCCAGCTGATAGTTGTTCCGAATCTGCATAACCTTGTCTCCCTCACGGAAAAGCCGGTCTCCAATTTCTTTCTCCTTTTTTACCTGATTCTGGTGGATTCAGGTATCTCTGTAAGATCTGGTTCATCCTCTCTACGCCCAGAAGCCCCTTTCGCATTGGAGTCAGAACCTGTATTTCAAAAGGTCTTGCATCCACATACTTCGGCAGTTTCTCCTGAATCAGTGCGATGACCACGCGGATAATAATATCGGCATCATATCTCTTCAGGAAAAAGAAATCGCGGCCTTTTGTTATCAAGGGAAACCTGCTCTCCGTTATGGATCTTGTGTGCATTTACTACAATATCACTGTGAGAGGCCTGCCTGAAAATTTTCTTCAGTTCTACTACTGGAAAAACGCCGCTTTGAATAATATCCCGCAGCACATTTCCAGGACCTACACTTGGCAGCTGGTTCTCATCTCCTACCAGAATGATCCTGGTTCCCGCAGTCACCGCAAGAAGCAGTGAATGCATAAGAAAAATATCCACCATAGACATCTCATCAATAATAATTACATCTGTATCCAGCGGATTCTCTGCATTCCGTTCAAAATGAACACCCTGAGACTCTCTGCCATCCTCATTCGGCACACCGTTCAATTCCAGAAGCCGATGTATTGTCTGTGCTTCATAACCTGTAGCTTCTGTCATTCGCTTGGCTGCGCGTCCTGTAGGTGCTGCCAGACGAAGAGTTGCTCCTTCGCCCTCGCAAAAACGAATAATTGCATTGATCGTGGTAGTTTTACCGGTACCTGGTCCTCCTGTAAGTATAAAAAGGCCATTTCCAGCAGCCTCTACAACAGCCTTCTTCTGCATTTCCTCCAAAACAGTACCTGTTTCTTTCTCAATCTGGGCAATTCTTCGCTCCATCATCTGCTCATTCTGTGGATAACGGATATTTAATTCAGTGAGCATTCTTGCTGTATTCAGTTCCAAGCGGTAATACTGGCTTGGATAAACCAGTACCTCTCTGTCATTCTCTTTTAAAACAACTTTCCGGTCAATTGCCATATCCATCAGATGTTTCTCCATATAAGAAACATCTACCTGAAGCAGCTGGGAAGCTCTGTCAAACAGTTCGTCCTTCGGAAGATATACATGTCCTTCCCCTGAAGCCTGGAGAAGAGTATACATCATACCGCTGCGGATCCTGTAATCTGAATCTGCATGTATACCAATACGTGACGCAATGGTGTCTGCAATTTTAAAGCCAACTCCCGAGATATCATCTGCCAGACGATAGGGATTCTCCTGAAGCACACTGTATACGGACTGACCATATTTCTGATATATCTTTGCTCCAAGATTCAGGGAAATGCCATATTTCTGCAGAAACATCATGGCTTTTCGCATATCTGCCTTCTCAGTCACCTGTACTGCAATCTCTCTGGCTTTCTTCTCACTGATTCCCTTGACTTCCGCCAGCCTTTCCGGTTCTTCTTCCACTATTCTAAGGGTATCCTCGCCAAAATCACCGCACAATTCTGGCAGCAAGTGCTGCACCTACCCCTTTAATCGCTCCGGAACCCAGATAACGTTCCATAGCCTGGGTGTCCTCTGGTGCCTTTTCCGCATAAGACTGGATATTAAATTGTCTGCCGTATATATGGTGCTGGGAAAATCTGTCCCTCAGCTTCAATGGTCACACCCTGTGTAACGTCAGGAAATTGTTCCTACACAAGTCAGCTCTTCCTCTGAATCCGCGGTCTTAAGAACCATAACTGTATATCCATTTTCATCATTGCGGAATATGACATGATCTATATAGCCTGTAACTTTCTCACTCATTTGTTCTTCTCCTGCCGCCAGCACTAACCAAAGGGCACTGCTAGAATGTGTTTGAAAAAAGTATTCCCGCAATCTGCACGCCCCACTTTGCAGAAAGCCTTTTTTCAAACACGCTCTAGAACGCAGTACCCTTTTCATTATAGTTTACATAATATTTTATCTTTTGCAAAACAGAATAGCCAAATTATATGTTAC
>ENA-OPYU01000715-OPYU01000715.1-human-gut-metagenome-genome-assembly--contig:-NODE-715-length-12592-cov-4.577216_pt1 | contig 12592 bp, 13 predicted proteins | sample MGYA00242637_ERZ504482 | MGnify/ENA primary metagenome ERZ504482 (study PRJEB26092, sample SAMD00036237) | human gut metagenome | host: Homo sapiens | study: EMG produced TPA metagenomics assembly of...
TTATTGGGATGAGCCGCGCCTATGACTACTTTTCCCCGGATGAAATACCCATGGGAATTTCCCGTCACAACCGTTCCCTCCACTGTGTTGGCAATGCTTCTGTACTGAGTTCTTGCATTGGACAAAAAGTAATTATCATGGGCGTCCATGTAAGAATTTGCAATATCTCCTGTGGTAATCAATCCCTCTAACTGTCCGTCCTCTTTTGTAATGGGAAGCGTTACTGCACTGCTTTTTTTTCATAATAGACCAGGCGTCTTTAATGGAAATATTATTTGGGACTCCCGGCGTCTCCCTGATTTCCATATCCTTTACCTGGGTTCCTACATCCGAAAGATATCCCGGCGCTTCTACACCAAAACGTTTTAAAACATATTCTGTCTCTTCATTAATCTGTCCGGCTCTTTTCGCTGCATACTTTTTCCCTGAGTTCAGCCGGTTTTTAATATCTGCATATGCAATCGCAGAACATATGGAATCTGTATCTGGATTTTTGTGCCCTATAATATAAATCTTCCCCTGCTTCGCCATTCTTCCTTGCCTTTCTGTTTTTTAAGGTATTTTGCCATTATAGTAACATACTTCTAAATTTATAGCAATTATGTTATAATGATTGCACGGTTTAAAATCGAATTTTAACTTGGGAGGTAACACAATGACAGAAGAAATGAAAAAACAGGAAACCATGGATGACTACGCAGATGAAATCAACGCATCCTTCTCAAATTTCCGGGATGATGACATGCTTGTGTGGGACAAGTTGGAGCAGATGAAGGAAGACAAAACAGAATTTGAGGTCACCGTAGAGGGCATTGTAAAAGGCGGTGTAATTGCTTATGTGGAAGGCATCCGGGCTTTTATCCCAGTTTCCAGACTGGCATTAAATTATGTAGAAAATCCAGAAGATTATTTGAAGAAAACTCTTATGGTTCGTGTCATGGAGGTGGATGAACAGGAAAACCGGCTGCTGCTCTCTGCTAAGGAAATTCTTCAGGAGCGGGCTGCTGCTAAGAAAAGAGAACAGGTTGACCAGATTAAAGTAGGAAGTATTGTTGAGGGAACCGTGGAATCTCTTCAGACTTATGGCGCGTTTGTTTCTCTTGGAAATGGCATTTCAGGACTGGTGCATATTCTCAGATTTTCCGAAAAAACGCATCAAACATCCAAAGGCTGTTCTGTCTGTAGGTGATACGGTAACTGCAAAAAGTAATTAAAAATGAAGACGGAAAAATCAGTCTGAGCATGAAGGCTCTCATTGAAAGTGCCGGAAGAAAAAGAAGAAGAACCAGATTATGAGCTTCCAGAAAGTGAAGAAATCTCTACTTCTCTTGGCTCTCTGTTTAAAAATCTGAAATTAGACTAAGCTATGAAGAATATTTTTCACCGTTTTTTTATTGAAGGTTTCCGGGGTATGGCCTGTGGCCTATTTGTCACCTGGATTCTGGGTATGGCTCTTCAGCAAATCGGCTTGTTGTTCCATGGTTCTGCAGGCACGTTCCTTCAAAACAGCGGCGCTATGGCGATTTCTCTTACAGGCGCTGGTATCGGTATCGGAATTGCCAGCCGCCTTGGGGAAAACACCTTTTCCTGCCTCTGCGCTGCAATCGCCGGCATGACGGGAGCTTTTTCTCAGGAAATTCTAAATGGAAGCTTCTTTACAGAACCAAAATCCTTCCTGGAAATGGGTTACGGCGACCCTCTTGGCGCCTTTCTGGCTGCTTTTGCAGCCATTGAAATTTCCCGTTTTCTTCTGGGAAAAACCAGCCTGGATTATCTCCTGGCCTGCCCTTTTGGTATTCTGGGGGCTGCCTGTGCGGATTCTGGATCGGTATTCCTGTAAGCAGTCTCATGGAAAAGCTGGGAGAGCTTATCTCCTGGGGAACGCAGCAGCAGCCACTTGTCATGAGTATCACACTGGCTGTTTTCATGGGAATGGCCTGTACCTTTCCCTTAAACGCCGCCGCCCTGGCCGCTATGCTGCAACTATCCGGTTTAGCCGCCGGAGCAGCAACCATTGGCTGCTGCTGCAATATGATTGGATTCGCCCTGGCAGGATATAAGGACAATGGTATTTTTGGTCTTCTGGCAGTAGGACTTGGAACCTCCAAACTTCAATTTCCTAAAATTCTCCAACGGCCTCTTATCTGGCTGCCTTCCCTTCTTTCCAGTGCAATCCTTGGCCCCATAGGCGTCCTTGTGGCAAAAATGACTAACAGCACTGCCGGAGCCGGACTTGGAACCACTGTTCTTCTGGGTCCAATCATGTCCTGGCAAACCATGGCGCCTACTCAGGATTCCGCAATACTCCTGCTGAAAATATCGCTCATGTACTTCATACTTCCCGGCCTTCTCACCCTTGGCATTGCAAATGGTATGCGAAAACTCAATCTTATTAAGGCTGGAGATATGAGACTGGATTTATAAATTAATAATCCTTCAAAATAAGATACTCTAAAAATTTAACATATCAGCCAAGTTGAAAGAATTTGTACTGGATCATACGGAGGAAACAGAATGGATAGAAAGAGAGTTAGCCAGATTAAGGAACAGTTTGACCTTGTTGTACACAGCGATAAAACCGCAAACGTTGAATTTTGGTATGCTCGTGAATTAATGCCCTTGCTTGGCTATGAGCGTTGGGAAAACTTTGACAAAGCCATTTTACGTGCAATGGATTCCTGTGAAACCAGTGGTATTAGGGTGTCCAACCATTTTCGTGAGGTCACGAAAATGGTTTCTCTTGGTAGTGGCGCACATAGAGAGATTAAAGATTATATGCTCACCCGCTATGCCTGTTATTTGATTGCACAGAACGACGACCCGAAAAAAGAAGAAATTGCGTTTGCACAGAGCTACTTTGCAGTACAGACTCGAAGGCAGGAACTGATTGAAGAACGTATTGCGCTTATTGAGCGTACAGAGGCCCGTGGCCGACTGCGCGAATCTGAAAAACGTCTTTCTCAGAATATCTATGAACGTGGTGTCGATGATGCTGGTTTTGGTCGCATTCGTTCCAAAGGCGATCAGGCTCTGTTTGGCGGCCACACTACAATGGAAATGAAAGCACGCCTGGGTGTGAAAGATAATCGCCCTCTTGCAGACTTTCTTCCTACACTGACGATTGCGGCAAAGAATCTAGCAACAGAAATGACCAACTATAATGTAGAAGAAAAAGACCTACAGGGCGAACATGCCATCACTGGTGAACACGTGCAGAATAATCTTTCTGTGCGTGGAATGCTTGGGCAGCGTGGAATCAGGCCGGAGGAACTGCCCCCTTCCGAAGACATAAAAAAACTGGAACGTCGCGTAAGATCACAGGAAAAAATTGGCAGCACAAGCAGGAAAACTGCCTGAATCGGAAGCCGCTGAGACACGTTAATGGCAGTAATTGGGGAGACTATCCAAAACTAGACTAACATAGTTTTGGATAGTCTCCCTCTTTTGTTCCTATTCAAATAATCCCTTAAAGAAATCTACGATTTTCTGGAAGAATCCTTTTACCTGTTCTCCGTCAATGTTTAAATCTAAATCCAGGCTTGCGATTTTGTCATAGAGGTTTTTTGGCCTGTTCTTTCAGGCTTTCAATATCCAGATCCAGATCATCAATTTTCTCCATCAAAGACACAATGGCCTGTCTGTCCTCTTCTGACAGCTCAATTTTCATTTCCTGGGCTGCCTGTTCTACCACATTTTCAATTTCCTCTGTGGTAACTGCTTCTCCCTCTACTACCTGCTCTTTAATCGCGCCTATAAGCTGCTCTGCTTTTTCCTGGTCTCCTACGCTTTCTGCCACCTGTCCGGTAATCACCAGCTCATTAGTTGCAGTCTCTACATTCTCCGTATTGACCTTTTCCCCTGTCATGTTTTCATAGGATTTAATGGCTCCTACCAAAGCTGCAGTTCCTGAAATGTTAAAAGGACCTGCCACCACAATATCTGCGTCCTTAATTCCTGCTGTAGCCAGAGCATTCTCATACATACCCGGTGTACAGTAAGTAATATTCTTAGTCTTTACGTTAATTCCATTCCCATCCTTTTTCCCTTCTACCAGCACAGAAGAAAGGGCTCTGGAGCCAATGACACTCTTATCCAGATAAGAATCCAAAAAATCATGTTCATCCTGGTTTGTCACAGTTGCCACCGTATACTTCTTTAAATCTTCCTCCGTAACATCCAGCAGTCTCAAAACGGTTTCCCGCTCCTGTGCGTTTAAATCTGCCCCCAAAGACACATACGGAACATTCAGCTTCGCGTCTTCCCTGTCTGCCAGAACTGTAAGGGGTGAGGCCACCAGCATCATCCCAGCTAACAATACAGCAATTCCTCATTTTTTTCATCATATCTCATCTCTCCTGTTTTTATATCTCTTTTAGCCTCAAAGCGCATTCAAAAAATCCGCCTGAACTATATAAGCAATTATAACACGTCTCCTGGTGTTCTGTATCTAAAGATTCTCTAAACCTTATATAAAGCATTTGCATACTATTCTTTACAGTTTGTATAGTCAATAAACAAATTCTGGTTGCCGGGCTTGAAAGAACAGTGTATGATAGGATTATGATTATTTTGGAATTTATATGAAAAAGGAGTTTTCTATTATGTCTATTGCCAACCAGGAAATGATACGTGATAATAACAGGCGCCTGGTACTGGAGTATCTTGTGAATCATCCTCCCGTTTCCAGGGCAGAACTGGCGAAACAACTGAATCTTACCAAGGCTACTATCTCCAATATTGTTCAGGATCTCTTGCAGCAAAATTTTGGTTCTGGAAATCGGCAGCGCCAAAAGCTGCCATGGGAAGAAAGCCTATTCTTCTGGAATTTCAAAAAAAGCTGCGGATACGCTCTGGCTATTGATGTGCGGCCAAACCAGATTATTACCCTTGCAGCTAATCTAAAAGGTGAAAACTGCAAGGTCCAGGAATACGCCTTTTACCAGGATCAGGAGCTTCTCTCTCTTTTGAAGGAAATTATTGCCGGGCAGATTGCAAAATATTCCCATACCCCTTATGGCATTGTTGGAATTGCTGTTGGAATCTATGGTGTTGTAAACAATAACCGAATTTTGTTTACCCCCTACTATCCACTGCCTCAGCCTGATTTGGGACAAATTTTGGAAGATATCTTCCATTTACCTGTGATTGTGGAAAATGAATCTAATTTCTCTGTGCTGGGAGAATCTGCTTTTCATTTTGGATATAAAAATATGATTCACATTAATGTCCATGATGGTATTGGTATGGGGATTTTAATTGGTGAGCATTTATATAAAGGGCATGACGGTTATGCAGGAGAATTTGGTCATACCATTCTGTTTCCAGACGGAAAACCTTGCCCTTGCGGAAACTGCGGCTGCCTGGAACAATATGCCTCCGAAAAAGCCATTTTAGAGGAATATGCTGCCCGCACCGGACAAATCCAGGTAACCATGGACCAGTTTCTGGCCGATTACCAGCAAAAGCTCCCTGCTGCCCTGGAAATGATGGATTTGTTTGTTAAATATATGTCCATTGGAATCAACAATATTATCAATACCTTTAATACGGATTTAATTGTGATTAACAGCGCTTTTTCCAATTACATACCAGATATTAATTCCCGTATCCTGGAATATCTCTCAAAGCACCAGAACCGGGACTGCAAAATCATCTCATCCAAATTGCAGGATATTTCCGGGCTTATGGGTGGTATTCGCGTGTGTGTGGAATGTTTTCTGGATATTCAGCATCTTCAAATCCAGACACACCATAAAGATTTGGAAATTATTTGACCTCCAATCCCGGTAAATTTTTAACATTCATAAAAGGTTTGATTTTCGTTCATGATTTCTTCACAACTTCAACACGATTTGAACATAATTCTGGGATATACTAATATCATAAAAATAATACAGAGCAAGTTATTTTTATATTTTCTTTTCATATGTCGACTCGTAAGAGTCGGCTCTCCTTCCTTTAATATTTATAGAAAAAGAGGGTGTCATTCAATCATCCATAAGATGTGAGAATGACATCCTCTTTGTTTTATCTATTTTTTCAATTCATTGGTCAGAGCTGCAAAATCTGCCAGCGTCAAAGCCTCTCCTCTGACACCTTCTGAAAATCCGCAGGCTGCAATGGCCGCCTGAATCTCCTCCTTGCTAAAGGAAAGCTCCGGTGAAATTTTTTAAACTGTTTACCAGTGTTTTACGTCTCTGGTTAAAAGATGCCCGAATAAGACGAAACATCAATTTTTCATCTACCGTCTTAACCGACGCTTCTTTATGTCTGGTAAGACGGATTACTGCGCTTCCTACCTTGGGTCTTGGCATAAAACAGTTAGGCGGAACATTGGCCACAATATACGGCTCGGCATAATACTGTACTGCCAGAGACAGGGCTCCATAGTCCTTTGTCCCGGGTCCTACCTGCATTCTATCTGCAACTTCTTTTTGCACCATAACGGTAATGGATTCTATAGGCACATGTTCCTCAAATAATCCCATAATAATCGGTGTGGTAATATAATATGGCAGATTCGCCACAACTTTAATGGGTTTTCCCTGGTTGTGCTCCTCTGCCAGTTTCCTGATGTCTACTTTGAGAATGTCTTCATTGAGAACTGTCACATTATCATAGTCCTGAAGAGTATCTTCTAAAATAGGAATCAGTGCTTTGTCGATTTCTACTGCATAAACCTCTCTTGCTGCACAGGCCAGGTACTGGGTCATGGTCCCGATACCAGGACCAATCTCCAATACAAAATCTTCCTTTGTAATCTCTGCAGCATTTATGATTTTATCCAGCACATGGGTATCTATGAGGAAATTCTGCCCGAACTTTTTCTGAAAAACAAATTCATATTTCTGGAGAACTTCTATGGTTCTCTTTGGATTTCCCAGATAAGGGGCTGTCATTCTCATTCCTCCTGCTTAGATATCAAAATCTTTTTCGTATAACATAATTCTGCCTGTTTCATCTAAATGTCTCTTGCTCACTTTTTTGCCGGCTCTTCTGCCTTTTCTGGAGGCTCTTGCAATGGCTTCGTCCATCATTTCACGAACCATACCTACTGCTACCGGATTTTCCTCATTCTGATTGTCTCCAATGAGTGTATACAAAGCAAGCACTGCCATATCGTCAATCTTATATCCCAGCTCTTTTGCATAGGTTTTTGCAAAGGATACCAGCTCATCATTAGTAAACACAGGGATCACAATCCTGGAATCAAATTTCTTCATAAACTCAGGGAATTTCTCTTCCAGTCTGCGGATACCAGGTTTTAAATCTTCCAGAATCACCGTGAGGCGGTTGGTCTTAAACTCCATAGCTTTAGACATGTTTTCCACAACCTCTTCCTTCAGCTCTCCTGCATTTTCTACTACCAGAAATCCTCCGGAAAGTTTTCCTACCACTGCAACAGGATCTTTCTTATTCAGCTTCTCTGCTGTAATATAGGCTACTTTTGCGCCTTCCATCTGACGTTCTTTGCACAATGCTTTAATCAGGCCCTCGGAAAGTCTTGTTTTTCCTGAACCTTCTCTTCCGGTGACAATAATATTTCCCGCCTGGGAAGTCTTGGCACATGCTGATTCCTGAGCAGTATCCAAAGCTTCGTTAATCTGCTGTGACATGCCTGGAATCGGGAAGAAATAGGTAAACAAACGTCTGTGTTCCTCTTCTGTCAGGTGATGGCGCATCAGTCCTTCCACTGCTGTGCTAAAGGCTGTGGTTTTATGTCCTTCCTCTGTCGCAACAGACGCTGTCACACGCTTTATATGAGAATCGTCCTGTTTGGAAGTATCCGTATCCTCTAATTCCTCTTCTAAGGCTTTGGATAAATCAATTTCTCCCAGAGCTTCCTTTACTTTTTCTACCGGAAACTCTTTGGTAGCGCCTTCTTCTATTTCCGGTTCTGGCTCTGCCGGGCTTACTGTTTCCGCCTCTTCCGTAACAGCAAATGCTTCGGCTGCCAGTTCCTCTGGTTCTATCTCAATCTGTTCTAGTTCCTCTATGGTTTCTTCTATAATCTCTTCCGGTGTTTCCTCTGCTGGCAGGATTTCCTCTTCTTCCTCTGGAATCACTTCCACCTGTTCTTCGGAAACTTCTAAAATTTCTTCCGATGCTTCGGAAATCTCTTCTGGTGCTTCCAAAACTGTTTCCTGCTGGATTTCTTCTGTAACATCCGGTATCTTCTCTGGTTCACTCTGTGGAATTACTACTTCCTGAGTCATTCCGGCTGCCAGCGCGTCAACTTCTTCTGCTTTAGCTGCCAATGCCTGACTGAGACTTTCTGCCACTGATGCTACCTTTACAGCCTGTTCCTGTGCTGGTTCTTCCACTGAAACAGAGGCTTCCACAGCTTCTTCTGGCTCAACCACCTGTTCCGAAACCACCTCTGGCTCCGCTGTCTGCGCCTCTTCTGCATTTTCCACATTTTCCACAGATTCAGTTTCAAGAACTTCTGCATGGGCTGGCTCTTCTGTTGCTTCCTGTTCTCCGGTTTCCTCTGCCACTGCCTGAGCTAACTCATTTGCAGTTTCAGCTAAAAGCGCTTCCAGATCCAGTTCAAATTCCCTGGAACTTGTCTTTATAGAACCCGGTGTGAAATCTTTCGGGTCAAAGCTCTTAGATTTTGGCGCTTCTGCTTTTACCTGCATGGTCATGCCTTCTCCCATATGGAAAGGCTTAAATCCTGTAGTTTTTCCGAAATCCTCCGGCTCCAGGTCTTTCACCACATACCCTTTTTCTTCCGGTGTCTGGCTGACCGCCGGGTCCATAGCTGCTGCGGTCTCTTCTTCTGCAGAAGCATTTCCCTGGAATACATCACGGATTCCCTGAGCCACCTTTTCCTGAAGCTGCGGTGGGTTTTCCGGTTCCTCCCCTGGAATCTTAAATTCCACACTTTTTAGTATTTCTTCAATTTCTTTTTCTTCTGCGGAAAGAGCCTCTGCTGTTTTCACCGGCTCTTCTTTTGCAGCCTGTGGCGCCGGCACTTCAGGCGTTACCGGAGCAGTAGTCTGGAAATTCTTCTGAGGTGTACCTTTGCGGTATTTTTCCTGCTGCTGCGGAGTTAAAGTTCCATATTTCATCTTCAACTCCATGGCCTTGGTCACATATTTTCCCTCACTAAACCACAGAATCAAATCATCACATTCTTCCATACAGGCTTCCTTCATACCTGCTTTCGCATACAATCTGGCAAGCTCATAGGACCATCTCTCTGTATATTCTTTTTCCTTGTATTCCTGAAGTATGGAAATCTGCTCCTTGATAGGAGCGCGCCTTGCCCTGGAAAGTTTATACTTCAAAATATACCGGCTGTTATCATTTGGTGATATTTCTACAAAGTTTTTATAATAGTCGGCTGCCTCATCAAAATTTCCCATCTTAATGGACAATTCCACCAGCCTGTACAGCACGGTTTTACCGATAGGAGCTCTCTGATGAGCCAGAAGCAAAATCTTGCGGCTATCTTCATAGCGTTTGTTGGCCTCATAAATCTCGCCAATCATGCAGAGTGTCCTGGCACTGCGCACCCGTCTCCAGTCAATTGTGTCTACAATTTTAAGGGCTCCCTGGTAATCCTGGCTGTCCACCAAATCATTGATTTCATCCAGTTTTGCCCGATACTCGGTTTTTATCCACTTTATTCACCTCTGTACATTCATTGATTTGTATATTAGTTTCAAATATGTATTCTTATTGAATATTCTTGTTTAGGGTACAAGACTCCATAATTGTTTTAAGTTTATCACACTGCTCCTGGGATGTCAAAGTAAATGATTGGGAGAATAAAAATAGCTGTTTTACCAGGTTCACAGCATATGGCCAAAGTACCTGATATAACAGCTCTTTCTCTCTATTTTCACATTCTGGCAGTTCGGAAAATCCGCCCCTGATACCGTTTCAAAATGGCTGCCAGCATACAGCCCAGCAGTTCACAGGAAACTACTTCTCCAACACCTACTGTAAACATCATAAATACAATAGGCAGATTCACGCCATAAGCATAGCGCAGCACAAATGGCACAATCAGCACATTTGCAAGGATTGGAGGCAGTACTGCAACTCCTTTTGGAAGTTTTCTGAGCATATAGGTTCCCACTGCTCCGATTAAGGTAGCAAGACTTCCAAATACAATATCCGGCAACAAGGCTCCACCTGAAACGTTACCAATGATGCATCCCACAAATAATCCCGGGATAGCAGCCGGTGTAAAAATCGGAAGTATGGTAAGCATTTCAGCAATTCGAATCTGTACTTCTCCAAAGCTGATAGGTGCAAACACAAATGTCAGCACAACATAAATAGCTGCAATCATAGCCGCCTGGGTCCAGAAAGTTACATTTTTTGTTTTCATAGTTCTATTCTCCTTTAGTTTTGTTTTACGTGTGGAAGGTCACGAACACACGATTGTAACGGGTAATAGTCTAGCATAGAGAAGTATAAAAATCAAGGTTTGTCCAAAATTTGTCCAACCTTGTATTTTGGAATATTCAAAGCTAAAAGGGCGAAGGTATGAAAATCAAGACTTCTCCAGCTTCTTAAAAAATTCTCACCAGCACCACTACCGCTGCTATTGCCAGCACTACCTCTGCGGTAAGCTGTGCGTAAGCCAGACCATATAATGGGAATATATAATTTAAAATATAAAGAGCCGGAATTTCCAGAACTACTTTTCTCATAATGGCAAACACAAGGGCATATCTTCCCATTCCAACTGCCTGAAATACACCCACTGCCACGAAATCCATACACAAAAATGGCATTCCAAGACAAAAGCCACGCAAAAACCTGATTCCATATCCCACAATTACTTCATTGTCCATAAACATTCTGGTTAATGGACCGGCAAATACAAAATACAGCACTGCTACTGCACACAAAAATCCCTGGCTTATTTTCACCGTAAAGGAAAGGGTCCCTCTCATACGTTTGTGATTTCCACTGGAATAATTATAACTGATAAGCGGCATAATCCCCTGAGACAGCCCCATGGCAATCTGCATGGGAACCTGATTGATTTTCTGGGTAATTCCCATAGCTGCCACTGCATCTGCTCCAAAAGAAGAAGTAAAATTATTCAGAATCGTCATTCCCGTTACATTCAAAAGGTTCTGAATCGACGCCGGAATGCCAACGCTGCACACACCCATGACAATATGTCTTTCCAGCGTAAATTTGTCCGGACGGAGGCACACATAAGTGTCTTTTCTCTTTTTATACAGCAGTACAATGAAATACAGCAAAGCTCCACAGTTAGACAAAAAGGTGGCAAACCCTGCGCCTGCTGCCCCAAGATTCAGTCCCCACGGTAAAATAAAAATCAGGGTCCAGAATAATATTTAACAAACATCCACTCATAGTACCAATACTTGCATGAAGCGCCGAACCTTCTGAACGTACCATATATGCCAGCACTACATTCAGAATAGAAGGTACTGCTCCGAAAACAGCAGTCCATTTCAGATATTCTCCTGTGGCTGCCGCTGTATTGGCATCTGCCCCTAAAAGATACAGAAGGGGTTCATGGAAGATTCCACATAATAGGGCAAACACTACGCCACTTAACAGAGCGCAGTAAAATCCAAAAGCTGAACTTTTATAAACTGTCTCATAATCCTTGCAGCCAAGGGCTCTGCTCATCATGCTGGAACTTCCAACACCGAAAAGATTATTTACTGCATTAAAAGCCAGCAGAACCGGCGCTGCAAGGGTAACTGCTGCATTTTGAATCGGGTCATTGCACATTCCTACAAAATACGTGTCCGCCAGGTTATAAAGCACCATAACCAAAGAGCTTAACACCGTAGGGACTGCAAGGGTAGCCACTGCTTTTGGTATAGGTGTTTCTTCAAACAAAAGTGTTTTCTGCTGATTTTTCATAAATTCTCATTTTCCTCCTCTGTTGCAAATCTATACTCTCCTAATTTTTTACCTGCATATTTCATAATCCGGGCAATAGGTTTCCACCTCCTGCCAAAATTGCGGCGAATGATTCATATACCTCCTGTGTGCCAGTTCATGAACCATTACATAATCCAGCAATTCCTCTGGAAGATAAAAAATGCCTGTAATTAAAATTCAGATTCCCCTTAGAACTACAGCTTCCCCAACGGGTTTTCTGATTGCGTATAGTGACTCTTTGGTATTCTACCTGCATCTTTTTGCTATAATACTGAATTCTATGGGAAACTTTTTCTTTTACTTTTTTCACGTTCCATATCTGATAAAGTATCCCATGCAGGAACTCTTACTCATTTTTGCTCTCTGCTTTTTGTTTGATAAGGCAATTTTTGAAAATCCATGATTTATGACTTTCTATAAACTCCTTTAATCTCTTATCTGATAGCCGGTTAGGAATCCTGACAATTACTTCCCCTGCGGCGCGAACCTCAAGTCCTATGGATTTTCTGGAAGAACGTTTTACAGATATAAGTATCCTCTGGTTTTCTTCTGATAACAGATACTCTTTTATCATTCCATAACTCACTCCTCTCCCATTCATTGTCCTGTCTAAAAACACAGACATTGAAACATTATACTACTTCTGCCCGGTCTTGTCATTCTTATGAGTGGATGTTCAGTTTTAAAAGGTAAATTAATT
>ENA-OPYU01000716-OPYU01000716.1-human-gut-metagenome-genome-assembly--contig:-NODE-716-length-12568-cov-2.696005_pt1 | contig 12568 bp, 13 predicted proteins | sample MGYA00242637_ERZ504482 | MGnify/ENA primary metagenome ERZ504482 (study PRJEB26092, sample SAMD00036237) | human gut metagenome | host: Homo sapiens | study: EMG produced TPA metagenomics assembly of...
GCGTGTAGAAATTTAAATCTGTCATATAAAGGAAACAAAATACTAAAAGATATACATTTTCATATTCCTGAAGGAACGGTTTTTTGTATAACGGGAGAATCCGGATCCGGCAAAAGCAGTTTATTAAAAGTAATCAATGGGATAATCCCTGAGATTACCGAGGCGGAAATTTCAGGAGAAATAAAATTAAACGATATGCGGTTAAATGAGATGGATATTGCACAGAGAAGCCGGTATATTTCGACCGTATATCAAAATCCGAAAACACAGTTTTATTGCGTTGAGTCTACGGATGAACTGGCGTTTCCTTTGGAAAACAGAAATCTGCCGAAGGATGAGATGGTTAAGATAATAAAAAATATACGGAGCTGCTCGATACGGAAAAGCTTTTAAACAGAAATATTTTTTCACTGTCAGGCGGAGAAAAGCAGCTTATGGCAATTACAAGTGTGATGACGATGGACAATCAAGTATATCTTTTCGATGAGCCGTCGGCTTCTTTGGATCATCATTCGATCGGTCTTTTGAAAAAATGCATCGCCGAGCTGAAACGAAAAGGGAAAATCGTGATAATTGCCGAACACAGACTGTATTATCTGAAAGAGATCATGGATTATCTGGCTGTTTTAAAAGAAGGAAAACTGGAAATGATCTCTGTGGAAGACTTAGATCATGACAAGATCTGCAGACTGAAGGAGACGTATGCCTTAAGGAGTTTTGAAGAAATCAGGAAAGAAGAGCTGTTATCGGATAATCCCTGCTATCAGATCCAGATGCTGAACAAAACGAAAAACGGAGAAAAGGATAAGAATATTTTAAAATGTAAAAATTTTGCACAAAGCTTTAAAAATACGAAAATCATGGATATCGGGGAAATCGGATTTTCGGAAGGAATATATTTTATTATAGGAGAGAATGGAGTCGGGAAGTCCACATTCATTAAAAAGATGGCAAAACTGCTGAAAGGAAAAGGAAAATCTTTTTACTGCGGGAATGAAATAAAAAGATCTTATGAATATATCTCCATGGTGATGCAGGATGTAAATTATCAGATATTCACAGAATCTGTATGGTCGGAAATATCCATCGTCAGTCAGGACGATGCAAAAAGGAGCGGGTGTTGAAAGAGTTGATGCTTTATGACAAGAAAGACAGTCATCCACAATCTTTGTCCGGAGGAGAAAAGCAAAGACTTATGATCGCACTCGCTATAGTAAGTTTGAAACCGATCGTGATATTAGACGAGCCGACAAGCGGGCTTTGTAAAGGGCAGATGGCGTCCACTGTCAAATATTTACAAAAGATGAAAGAAGAAGGAAAAACAGTAATTGTAATAACTCACGATTATGAATTTATAAAGGAATGTAAAGGAGTTGTCTATGAATTTTTAAATACAATTTAAATACAAACTTTTTGTAAATATTGGACTTTCAGGAATTAATAAGAAAAATATTGTTATGTACATGGAGCGGTTAAACGGTACATTGAAGTGGAAAGGGGAATAATATATGCTTTACAAAAGCATGTTTCAAAGTAAAACAATATAAGAGCCATGCAGTTTTATATACACGGAAGGAGGGAATATACAGTTAATATAAGGCAACAGTTATTTCGCCGGAACACAATTTAAACATCGGTTAATGTATCCGAATTAAATTAAAAGAAAAGGGAGAAAACACATGAAACAATTTGTAAAGAAAAAGTAAGTTTTGTTATGGTAATGATCATGGCTGTGATAACCGTAATCTCCATGTCGCTGCCGATGGCAGTGTTTGCGCAACGGGGGGGGGGGTATACGCTAACGCTGAAAAAATGAGGGGAGTACGCCCCATACTTTTCAGATATATCAGATTTTTTCGGGTAGATTTAGATGAAAGCAAAACCCTTTCTAATATTCAGTGGGGAACGGGAATTAAAGAAGCTTCAAAAGAAACTTTGGGAACTGCGGCTGAAAAAGCGCAAACTTTAACCGGCGAATCAGAAGCAAAAGAATTCGCAAAGACGATCCAAGAGCATTTAAATGAAGATAATAAACTTGAGGTACGCGTAGAAAAAAATGATTCGACAACTGTTGCAAATTTAAATGCAGGTTATTATCTTATTAAAGATAAGGAGGGAAGTCAGACACAAACACCTCCAAACTCAGCGTATACGTCATACATTTTGAAAGTAGTAGGCAATACGACTGCTAAAACAAAATTAGATGTGCCGGAACTTGTAAAAAAAGGTGCAGGAAAATAGTAAGAAGGATATCGAGGGAAACGGGTGGCAGGATGCCGCCGACTATAACATAGATGAGGTGATTCCTTATAAACTTACGGGTACATTGCCGAGCAATTATGCAGAGTACGAAACGTATTTTTATGAGTTCAATGATATAATGTCTGCAGGATTAACATTTGATAAAATGTCTGTAAAGGTTACGGTAGACGGTACGACGTTAACGGCAGATCAGGACTATAGCCTGATAGTGCATTCGGATACTAATAGCTTTCAGGTCCGCTTTGAGAACTTGAAGGCGATTCAAAGTGTGATGATAACTTCCACAAGTCAAATTGTCGTGGAATACAAATGTAGATTAAACGGAAATGCTGTAATTGCCGGAAACGGAAATCCTAATACAGCGTATCTTGTATATTCTAACAACCCAAATCAGAGCGGAGGCGGCGACCACGGAAAAACTCCGGAAGATAAAAATGTCGTATTTACATATAAAGTAGTAGTAAATAAGAAAGATGAAGAGAATCACTCGTTACAAGGTGCACAATTTGAGTTGCGGAAGATAGTAAATGATCAAGACGAAGGAACAAAAATAGACACAGTTACTGTTACGGAAGGAACTAAGTTTAATTTTAAAGGATTGGATGCAGGAAAGTATAAGTTAATAGAAACAGTGACTCCATCCGGGTATAATACGATTCAGCCGATTATTTTTACGATTGAAGCCACATATGACGAGGAATCGGATGATCCGCAATTAACATCTTTGACAGGACAGACGGAAGGAGAAATAGTTTTTATACGAAAGACAGAAGAAAGGGAAGACTCTCTGTCAACAGATGTAATTAATAAGAAAGGCATTCAGCTTCCGGAGACAGGTGGAATGGGAAGATATTTAATATATACATTAGGAACGATCTTCGTATTAACCGCTCTGGGATATACAGTGTATAAAAGAAACAGAAAACATACTGAAAAATGATGTTTAAGATTAAAAAATATATACCTGATATAGTAGTTGCGATCATTTTGATTGCTGGGATAGGCTTGTTGGCCTATCCCACGATCGGTGATTATATCAATGCGCTGCATTCTTCAAAAGCGATAGGAAGTTATGTAGAAAAGACGAAAGATTTATCCAAGGAAGAAAAGAAAACTTGTTAAGAGAAGCAAGAGAATATAATGAAAGTCTGGTTGGTAAAGTCAATCGATATTATTTGAATGAAGAAGTAAAAAAAGAGATATGCTCATATCCTTGATATAACAAAAAACCGGTATTATGGCATATGTAGAAATACCGAAATTAAATATATATATGCCTGTTTATCATGGCACGGATGAAGGCGTGCTGCAGATAGCGGCAGGTCATCTGCCGGGCAGTTCCCTGCCTGTAGGAGGAGAAAATACCCATAGTCTTATATCCGGACATAGGGGATTGCCTTCTGCGAAATTATTTACGGATATTGATAAGTTAAAAAAGGGCGATTTATTTTTCATACACGTATTTGATGAGGTTCTGGCATATAAGGTAAATCAGATAAAAATCGTACTTCCCGATGATGTGGAAACTTTGGAGATAGAAAAGGGAAAAGATTATGTAACTTTGATCACATGCACCCCTTACGGAGTGAATTCCCACAGACTTCTTGTGCGGGGAGAACGTACTGTTTATAAGCAATCAGAATCGAAAATAGAAGATATGATCAAAAAAAATAATCTGAAGTATATCATGTTGACGGCAGGAGTTATTCTGGCTCTGATCGGCATGACAGTTCTGGTATCGGTATTTCTGATAAAGAGAAGAAAGAGGAGGAAGTTGAATGAAAAATAAGAGAATAAACCTATTGCTTATTCTATGTTTTAGTCTGATATTTTTTATAACTTCTTTCGATTGCGCGTATGCGGCAGAGGAGAACGGCAGTTTGAATATTATACTAACTTATGAACGGCAAGCGATAGACGGCGCCGAATTTTCTGTTTATCAAGTTGCTAAGTGGAATGAAAAAGAGAGTCGGCATACAGTAAAAGCGCCGTTTCGATGGAACGGGGATTTTGTAAATATTAAAACGGCTGACGATCAGTTAAAATTATCGCTTTATTTTGAAAAGCAAAGCCGTAATATAAAAGAAATGATGAAAGGGGAAACCGGAGATGACGGTACGGCAAAATTTACAGATTTGAAAGATGGGATTTATCTTGTGGTACAGACAGGATCATCCGGAAAAGCAAAAGACTTTACTAATGTACAGCCTTTTTTAGTTATCATTCCTCAATTTGAAAATGGAATCCAGAACAGGGTGGTGAATGCAAAACCGAAAACTGAGATACAAAGGAAAGAAAAACCCGAGATACCTCCACAAACACCACCGGATCTATCTCCTAAAAAACGTCCTCAAACAGGAGATATTACAAATATGTTTCGGTGGAATGGAGTCTTGATGTTAAGCAGCGGTATGCTGCTGCTGTTTTTCAGGATCAGGCAAAAAAGCAAAATAGGGGAGGAGAGCGTTGATGAAAAAGAATAATTTGCTAATAAAGCTTTTAACCCTGTTAATAATTATAGCTGCTGTCCTGCCGGGTGTTTTTATATGCCTGCATATGCGGTGGAAGAAGAGTATGGAACACAAGATATATCTGATCATGGGATAAGCGAACAAGGAGAAAACATCACTTCTTCCGAATCGGAAACATCGTATGTTGAAGAGGGAAACAATGTATTTGACATCGTTCCGAAAGGATATACATTGAAAGCGGTTCAAACAAGGTCTGTTGAGTTTATCATACAGTATCCCCCGGGGCAGCCGACAGGAAATGTAACATACGAATTGAAGAAAGAAATAAATAACCGGGAAATAGTAGTAAAGAGAGGAACACTAAATAAGTCACAGCAAAAAAATTACTTTTAAAGATTTAGAATTAAATACGCCATATAAGTTTTATTTGACAAAAGTTCCGAATGGATATGGAAAACCGGACGGTTCTGTGGCAGAGTTTTATTTTGACAACGACGGGATTCATTTTACAAAAGGTGAATCAGGTATTGCTTTGACGATGACTACTGCGTATGTTCATTTTATTGTACAGAATACTTCCGGACTGCCTGTAGGAGGAGTAGTACGATATGCATTAAATAAAGTGAAAGGTAATCAAGAAACTCAAATTAAGGCAGGAACGGCAGACAGGGCAACCGGGAAAATTATTCTTGAAAAAATTGAGAGTGGAACACTCCGTATAAACTTTATTTGAGAACAGTTCCAAAAGAATATGAAAGACCGAACGATTCCGTGGCAGAGTTTTATTTTGACAGTGAAGGGATTCACTTTATAAAGGGAAGTACAGCCGTTGTTTTAAAGAAGAATAATGAGCAGAACAACAACGGACAGGACGCCCCATTGGAGGAAGGACAATATTATGGATTTACAGGAGAAGACAGCAGAATAAAAAATATCGAAGGAGTATAATATAGCGACAGGTACAGATGCATTTTGCTTTGGCGCTAACAAGGATTTTCCTAACTTTGGTAATAAAGCTGTTTACAATGAATTAAGTACCAGCGCCGAAACGCTCTTTCAATTAGCGGAAAATCCGAGGAAGAAAAATCCGAAAGAACTTTATGATTCAGTAAGAAAGGTGATTTATTATTGCGAAATGCATAAAAAATGAACTTTTAACTGACCATCAATTAGGCAGCGATGCATTCTGGTTTGGAAGCAATGATAAAGAAAAAGGATATTATAAGGCTTTGCAGGAGGCAATCTGGTATTATTCAGATAGTATTGACGGCTTGAAAAGCTATTCATCTGGCAGTGTGGGTTATCATATTATGAAAAAAGGCAGTTAAACACATTATTCAAGAAAGTGAGAAAGTATCGGATGAAGATATGGAATGTGTAAAGCTTAAAATGTATAATTCTTCTATGCTGGGCGATCACAACAGTCCGCTCCAACCGTTAATTGCGTTTGAAATAATAAACAAAACAGATATAAAGGTGCAAAAAGTCAATAAAAGCGGTGAAAGTCTGGAAGGGGCTGCGTTCAGACTGGAAAAACTGGGGGATGCATCGTTCACCCCGGTAGAAATGGGAAATGAATCAGCTATTTCGGATTTTACGTTTAAATGTTTGGACGCAGGAGAATACCGTCTTACAGAAATCAAAGCGCCATCAAATTATATTCCTTTGGAAAGAACCGATTCTATTTACAATAATAGAAGAAAGCAACGGTGTATTTAAAATTAAATTAAATACAGAGAATTCTAAAGTAACGTTAGAAGAGGGGACGTTGACGATTAAAGTTGCAAATGAAAAGACTGTAACGACAGAGATCACTGTGGATAAAAAATGGTTTAGAGCTGACGGAACTGAGTTTCACCCTCAGGATGGGGAGATTTCTTATAATCTGATACAGGTTTTGACTACGGAAGGAGGGGAATCTTCCGAAAAAAACTATATAAATCGGGAGAAACATTGACAAGTCAGGACGGTTGGCAAAAAAGCTTACTCAAATCTGCCGGCGGCAGACATAAACGGCAATGGAGAAAAAGAAATCTGCACGTATTATGTGAAGGAGATTTTGATTGCAGATTATAGTACAAGCTACAGTAACGGCAGCGTCGGTGAATCAGAAGATCCGTCGGCCGCGGCGCTTTCGTCGGGAACTATCACTGTTAAAAATACGGAAAAGATGAAATTCATATTACCTGAAACAGGTGGAACGGGACGTGGGATTCTGTACATTGCAGGAGTGTTTCTGTTAGGGATTTCTATGATTCTGTTAGGCAATAAAAATAGTTCTTTTTATGAATGCTTACATAAGAAAGGGTGACTTTTTGTATGAATTTGGATGAGCGGGATTTAAAAAAGATCAAATCTTTACATGTTATGTTGAAAATGCCAATATGGATATTGGAAAAAGAAACAAATAAAGTTTTAAAAAGCTATGAATCAATTTATAAGCATCCTATTTCTTACGGATTCAAAGAAAAGAATATCTCAGAAGAAACAGTGCAGTTCTACAGTGGAATATTAAATGAAAATTTTTTTTGTGCCTGTGGTATAAGGATATAAAAATAGTAATAGGCGCTTTTAGAATTAATAATGTTACAAGGGCAGATTTTTCACATGTTTATAATAATATGGATGATGAAAATAAGAAAAATTTGTCAGAAACCGAGTGTTGGGAATATTATGAAGCGCTTCCGGTATATCCGTTGGGGGATATCAGAGATTATTTGATCCTTTTAGGGTTTTTGTTTGATATGGATCTGGAAGATATCTATTCGGAAGGATTGCACGAGCAAGTAGCGAAAAACAAGTTAGAACTGGAGAAAAAGCCATCTGAAGAAGAGGTATATGACACTTTCCGTGTAGAGCGATATACATTTTATTATGAAAATAAGATCATGAACCTCGTAAGTCAGGGAGATATTCAATTATTGAAAAAGTGGTCTTACAGAATTAGGAACGAGTGTTTTACCGATTTTAACGAGCAGTTCTTTAAAGACAGGAAAAAACTATACTGTTATTATTTTGGAAAAGCTGGCATCGTTGGCGATTCAGGTAGGAAAGGATATCGTGTCAGTAATCAGGCTGAGAAACTTTTATATCAAAAAGGTAGAAGAGCAAACAGAATTTGTAGGAGTTTTGGCTACGAGAGACAGCGCGATCATTCATTTTACAGAAGAACTTCACGGTGTGTCGAATCAGGCAAGAACATCCCTCATCCGGTGTGTTCTGCAATATATTAATCTGAAAATCTATGATAACATCAAGGTGACGGAGCTTGCAAAACAATTTTATTTATCAGAAAGCGCGCTTCGCAGCAGATTTAAAGAAGAGATAGGCGTACCTATTAACGAATATGTAAATAAAAGAAAGATTGAAGAATCAAAGATGATGATCTGGTCGGGAATTCCGGCAGGAGAGATAGCAAGGCGCTTGAGTTTCTATGATCTGTCTCATTATTATCGTACTTTTAAAAAATACACAGGCGTGACACCACAGCAGTTTAGAGATACAAATATCATAGGACAGGAAATGTAATAATAGGCGAAAAGATTTGAGTAAAATCAGCTTTTCGCCTGTTTTGATTTTTGTAAATATCGGGTGTTTGGTAATTAAGAAGAAAAAAATGTTGTTATGTACACGAGGTGGTCAAACGGTACATTGAAGCCGGGGGGGTAATAATATATGCTAACTCTAAAGCAAAATAATATAAAAGCTATACAGTTTTATATACACGGAAAGGAGGGGGGATATGCAGTTAAACAGAACAACAGATTACGTAGTAAGGATTGTGTACTTTTTAAGCAATGAAAACAGGATATTTACTTCTGAAGAGATTTCCGAGGCAATAGGGTGTTCAAGAGGTTACGTTATATCAATTTTAAGAAAATTATCGAAAGAAGGACTAGTGGAGGTGATCAGAGGAGTAAAGGGCGGTTTTCGGTTAAAGAAAAGACCGGACGCAATCAGTTTGTTTGATGTGATAAAAATCATGGAAGATACTATTTGTATCAATCAGTGTTTGAATGAAGAGGAAAATTGCAATCTAAAAGCAACCGATTACTGCCCGGTGAGACGGTTTTATCTTTCATTGCAAGAACAAATAGAATCGGAGTTAAAACATATGACATTTGAAATGCTGAGAAAATCTGGGGGGGCGGATAGAATATTTAATAGTTCTTAATCAGGCGGGTAATGCAAAATGAAGTCAAATGAAATCGAAGGAAATCAGATAGGAGGATTTATGGGAAACGTTAAGAAAAATTATTGAAGTAAAAAAAGCGAAAGGGAGAAGCAAAAAAAGCCGTATTATGGAATACGCAAACTAAGCGTAGGTATAGTTTCCTGTATGTTGGGCCATCTTCTCTTTTTTGCATCGCCTGTAGTTGTAAGCGCTGTTGAAGCAACTCCGGAAGATGTAAGCATCATTCAGATGCAGTCGGTGAAAGGCGAAGCGATCGAAAGATCAGCGACGTTGGTTGCCGTTACCGGAGCGACAGGTATCAGGGCGGCTTCCGGAAACATAGATTCGGAGAATTTGGGATATGCTCCGAATGCAAAGTATAGTTTTCAGGATTTAAAATTCGATCCTGAAAAGCTAAGTAAAACCAATTCCGCGCGGCAGATCCAATTTAAAATCTACGGAAAGCACAATATTGCCGCTTCAACAGATAACTGGAAGATCAATCTTCAAATCGATGAAAGAATCGCAAAACATGTAATAGGAATCGAAGTTGAACCAAAAAGGCTGACAGAAGCAAATCCAAGACCGATCAGAAGAGCGCTTACGAGAAAAAGCGATACGATAGGGCGAATGACAAATATATGGGAAGTAAATTATATCAGATCTGAAAACGGAGTGTTTGCAGGAGGAGAGACGACAGATACTCAGACTGCGCATAATGGAATTATTTATCTTGATAAACCGCTGAATAAAATTCTTGAAGAAATCGGAGATGAAAATCTGACAAACGAACGGCTCTTTTACAGAATTTATTTGACAAGCGTTCAAGATAAAGGAGCTATTGTTCCGGGCATTGCTTCTACAGGATTTTTCAAAATTAACGGTCTGGATATCCAGATCGAAACGATAGAATCTAGCGGCAATGAAAAATGGTTTAAGCATGCGGCTGTTGAAGGCAGATATGTAAGAAGTGATAAGTTTAAAAATCCTGGCGGAGCGATTAATCAAAACGGAGCTATCGTCGTAGATCATAAGATATCGAAGAATACTAACTTTGCTTATATAAGCGCAAAGAACAAACCGTGGACTCTTGAGTATGGAGTCGATCCGAGATTGGTAAAATATATTGGAGGTATCGAGCTTTATTACATGGATGCAGCTGATTATGTGAATCCGGATTATTCTCTAAAAAAACAAAGCAAATCGCAAAGTTCGAGATTTGTCGATCGTAAGAACAGCAGGTCATAAAAAAATATGGTTATGGTGATATTACAGAGAATCAGTTTACGCAAATAGTAGATGTTCATGGAGGACGACCCGAACCGATCACGATAAGATATGTCTATAAGCTTAATAAGCCAATCAATGAAATTTTGGAGGAATTAAGAAGAGAAGCCGGAGTAGAAGAAGGAGAAGCGTTTGGTAAAGATTTTATATTCAGCGCATGGATTACAGATAAAACAAAAGATGCTCTGATAACGAATACATACGGTACAGGCTACTATAGAATTCAGGATATTGACGGTGATGGAAAGCTTGATGAGGAGGAAGCAAATAATGAGCAAAGTCCTTATATCGGCGTTCCGAAAATTACAGCTCCTTATGAAGGTGATAATAAAGTAAAAGCTGTTGTGCATTTAAATGAAAATGCCGGAAAGGGAAATAAAGCTCAGCTGATCAATAAAAACGGAGTTGTCGTTGCTACAATTAATAATGTAGATGCAGAGGAAAACGGCATACCAAAAACAATAGATAGAGAACTTGAATTTACGGTTACTGATTCAAGTGTATTAGGTAAAGCAGGAGATAAACTTACCGTTAAGATCATTCCTTCAGATGAAAGGTATGAGAAAGCGGAAGAAGCAGAAACAAAGGTAAAAGAAGCGCCAAAAGCAGTCAAAGATCCTCTCAGAGTTGTCAAAGGAAAGGATTTAACAGAAGATACGGTATTAGCGAAAAAAGGAGTAGAAAATTCAAATAAAATGCCGGGAGGAACAACATATCGGTGGAAAACTGCTCCGAATACAAGTCAGGCAGGAAATACGACTGGGATAGTGTCAGTAACTGTTCCTGACAGAGAAGAAGCTTTTGAAGTAACTGTTCCTATTGAAGTGTTTTTAGCGGATGCAGATAAATATACTCCGCAGACAACGTCGATTATTAAAGAGTATGGAACATCAACGACAGAAGAGGAAATTATAGGCGCGGTAACAGTGCCGGGATATCCGGAAGATACAGTGGATGAACTGGAAATAGCACTTGATAATGCAACTCAGATTCCGGATGGGAATACAGCAGGGGATTATCCTGTAGATGTAACAGTTACTTATCCGGATGGAAGTGAAGATAAAGTACAAGTAACAGTTACAGTAAAAGAACAAAAAGATAATGAGAAGTATATTCCGGAATTCGATCAGATTAATAAAAACTACGGCGAAGCAACAACGGAAGAGGAGATCAAAGGTGCGCTGAAGGAAGAAAGCGTACCGGAGAACATGGAAGTCACAGTGAAGAATCCGGAAAACCTTCCGGACGGAATGACAGAGGGAACATTCGAAATAGAAGTGACGGTAGAGTACCCGGACGGAACAAGCGAAGATACGACAGTGCAGGTAGTGGTGACGGATAACCGCACGGATGCAGAGAAGTATACGCCGGAATTCGATCAGATCGAGAAAAACTACGGCGAGGCAACAACGGAAGAAGAGATCAAAGGTGCGCTGAAGGAAGAAAGCGTACCGGAGAATACGGAAGTCACAGTGAAGAATCCGGAAAGCCTGCCGGATGGAATGACAGAAGGAACATTCGAGATAGAAGTGACGGTAGAATATCCGGACGGAACAAGCGAAGATACGACAGTGCAGGTAGTGGTGACGGATAACTTTTTAGTTGTCACTAAAAATCCGCCAAAACAAATTGATGGACAGAGAGTAGCTGAAATACAATGTAATTACAGCAAATCTGACATTTACTGTAGAAGGTGTACATGATGAAGGATTAAATTCAGGTCTTTCCATTGATGAAAAATGGAAATTTGACAGGAACGCCAAAACTTAATTGGGGTGACAAGAATTCCGACACTTATGAAGAACAGACAGTAGTTCTTCATGCAATAGCAACAGCGGAAAGTGGTAGTAAAAACCTGTAACAATATCGGTAGTAGTTCAAAGAGATACGGACGGAGACGGAGAGCCGGATATCACGGATACAGACGATGATGGAGATGGATTTACGGATATAGAAGAGGAAGAAAAAGGTACTGATCCAAAAGATCCAGACTCAGTTCCGCAGGTTGATCCGATTGTTGCGCCGACTATAGGAGAAATAGAAGATCAGACTGTTGTAGAAGGAAATGCGATTACGCCGGTAACTCCGGAGGTGACGGAAGGATCGAATGTAACAGTGGAGGGTCTGCCGGAAGGAGTGATGTTTGAGAACGGAACGATTCAGGGAACGCCGAAAGTGACATGGAACGGATCGGAAGAAAGCAGAGCAATTACAGTGACAGTAAAGGCGGAGAAAGACGGAGCAACTGGCAGAGAGACTTTCGTGATCACAGTTCAAAGAGATACGGACGGAGACGGAGAGCCGGATATCACGGATACAGACGATGATGGAGATGGATTTACGGATATAGAAGAGGAAGAAAAAGGTACTGATC
>ENA-OPYU01000717-OPYU01000717.1-human-gut-metagenome-genome-assembly--contig:-NODE-717-length-12564-cov-4.176007_pt1 | contig 12564 bp, 14 predicted proteins | sample MGYA00242637_ERZ504482 | MGnify/ENA primary metagenome ERZ504482 (study PRJEB26092, sample SAMD00036237) | human gut metagenome | host: Homo sapiens | study: EMG produced TPA metagenomics assembly of...
GTATTTACCACGATTTTAACCACGCTTGATAGCGAAAATATAAGAAGATAGACCTAGATATGTGAGGTTTACCACAAAAGCAAAATGCCCGTAGAGCCTATAAAATAAGGCTTTGCGGACATTTAAGGAGATATAAAAAGATAGTCAAAAAGACATATATAATTTATTTAAACTTCTGTTATTTTTTAAAATATAAGTTCTATCTTCGTACCTTCACCCAGTTTACTGTCCACATGGATCTTCGCCCCATGAAGCATTGCTCCATGCTTTACGATAGACAGTCCAAGACCTGTTCCACCTGTTTCTTTAGAATGGCTTTTGTCTACACGATAAAAACGTTCAAAGATACGCTCCGTCTCATTCTCCGGAATTCCGATTCCGGTATCCGTAACGCAGACCTTCTTTCCCTGCAGGGTATTGCCTACCCAGACGGTTAATTTTCCGCCTTCTTTGTTATACTTGATCGCATTTTCACAGATATTGTAAATCATCTCATCCAGGATCTGACGGATACCCACATACTCTACCGGTTCTCCCGTCACCTCTACATGCACTTTCCGCTTCGCTGCCTGTGGTGAAAGTCTGGTCAGAATCTCCCTCGTCAGCTTATAGAGATCTACTTCTTCTTTTTCCAGCTGCACATTGCCCTCATCCAGTTTTGATAACTTGATGATATCTTCTACCAAAGTGATCAGACGCCTTGCTTCATTATAAATTCTTTCCGCAAAACCTTTCATATCTTCCGGCTTTACCAGTCCGCTTTTCATGATTTCTGCGTAACCTGAAATTGACGTAAGCGGTGTCTTCAGCTCGTGAGATACATTTGCCGAGAATTCTTTTCTCATATTGGCAACTGCATCTTTTTCTTTATTCTGCTTGTCAATACTCTGTAAAAGAGGTGTTAATTCTTCGTACACGTCATTCTCCAATGGATTCTCAAGATCCAGTCTGTTGATCGGGCGGATCAGTCTCGTTACCTGCCATTTTACAAGGATTCCCGCAAATGCCAGCATGATCAATGCGATCAGCCCCATTGCCGGAAATACCTTCATTGCTGTCCGGAATGCAGTATCTACCGTCTTTGATACACGCAGGATATCTCCGTTTTCCAATTTCACTGCATAATAGAACATCTCTTTATTCAATGTATTTGATTCACGGATATCCTGACCACTTCCGTTTTTCAGCGCAGCTTTTACTTCCGGCCGGTTCTTGTGGTTCTGAAGGGTTACATCATCTTCTTTTGAGTCATATTTCACATTACCATCCGGATCGATCAGGGTAATTCTCGTGTCCACATGCACGTTATCCATCGTCTTCAGATAAGACTCCCCGGAAGTGTCGAGTGCTACGTTAATATAGTCCGCTTCCTGTCTTACTTCCCCTTCCATGATACGGATCGTCTGGCGGTATACAACCAGCGTGGTGATCCCATAAGCTATGAGCATCGTCAGGGTAATGACAAGAATCATACTGCTTTGGATCTTTTTTCTCATACTTTGTTTCATATTATTACCTGCTCATACGGTATCCGACTCCGCGGACCGTCTCAATCTGTTCGCCTGCATCTCCAAGCTTCTGTCTTAAAGTTCTGACATGCACATCCACGGTTCTCGTCTCCCCATCGAAATCATATCCCCAGATATCTTCCAAAAGCTGGTCTCTGGTAAGGACAATATTCGAATTCTTCATCAGGCGTTTCAATAATTCATACTCTTTCAGTGTCAGGTTCACCACTTCTCCGTGAACGGTCACTTCATGCTTCTTCGGATCCAGCCGGATCTCTCCGATCTTAAATGTATCCGCATCAGATATGCTTCCGTTTGCGCTGCGTCTTAATACAGCCTTGATACGTGAGATCAGTTCCATCATGCCAAATGGTTTTGTAACATAATCATCCGCACCGGCATCCAGTCCTTTTACTTTATCATATTCTGCTCCCTTGGCTGTAACCATGATGACCGGAATCTCTCTCGTTTTCTTAGATGCTTTTAATTTTCTAAGAAGCTCCATTCCGTCTTCTCCCGGAAGCATAATATCAAGCAAAACAAGCTCTGGCGTCTCTAATGCCAGAGCTTCAAGGAATGAACTTCCATCTTCGAATCCGCGCGCTTGAAACCCTGTACTCTCCAGGGTATACACCACCAGTTCCCGTATGTTACTGTCATCTTCTACACAAAAATCATTCCTCTTTCTCCTTCTTTATACTACAGAAGCCTTGTGGATTCCTGTGATAGAGAATTCCACCCACTCTGCGATATTCGTTGCATGATCTGCGATTCGTTCCAGATATTTTGCAACCATGATCAGGTCAATTGCCTCTACGCCCTGCGCTCCTTTATTTTCCGCAATAAAGCCAATCAGTGTTGTCTTCACTTCTTCAAAAAGTTCATCCACAACATCATCATCTTTTATAACTTGTCTGGAAAGTTCAAGGTCTTTTTCCACATATGCATTGACGCTGTCACGCACCATCTTTCCGGCTGCTTCAGACATTTTGATGATCTTTGGAATGTCCTGCGCTTCCGACTTCTCCTCTGTAATGATGATCTCTGCAATATCCGAAGCCTGATCGCCGATACGTTCCATATCTGTGATCATTTTCAGTGCCGCTGAAATCTGTCTTAAATCTCTTGCCACAGGCTGCTGCTGAAGAAGCAGTTTCAAACAGAGTCTTTCAATATCTGTCTCTGCCTGATCGATCTCTTCATCTGCCTCGATCACCTTCTGTGCCTGTTCCATACTTCCTTCTTTTAATGCTGTTGTTGCTTTTCCGATTGCAACTTCACATAACTCTCCCATACGTGTAAGCTGCTCGTTAAGTAACTCCAGCTGCTGATCAAACCGATTACGCATATCCTAGCCAAACCTCCCTGTGATATAATCTTCCGTTCTCTTATCTGCCGGAATCGAAAATAATTTTTCTGTCTCATTATACTCGATTACTTCTCCCAACAGGAAGAATGCCGTATTATCTGATACACGTACCGCCTGCTGCATATTATGTGTTACCATAACGATAGTATAATCTTTTTTCAATTCCATCGCAAGGTCTTCTATCTTAGATGTCGAGATAGGATCCAGTGCCGATGTCGGTTCATCCATAAGGAGAACTTCCGGCTGCACCGCCAGTGCTCTTGCAATACAAAGTCTCTGCTGCTGGCCGCCTGACATTCCAAGTGCGCTGGTCTTTAATCTGTCCTTGCATTCATTCCATATTGCCGCATCTCTTAAAGATTTTTCTACCAGGTCATCCAGTTTTGCTTTTGAACGTATTCCATGGGTTCTTGGTCCATATGCAATATTATCATAGATACTCATTGGAAACGGATTCGGTTTCTGGAACACCATTCCAACTCTCTTTCTTAATAAATTCACATCGATATCACGGAAAATATCCTTGCCATCCAGAAGAATCTCTCCGTCAATCTTACATCCCTCTACCAGATCATTCATACGGTTGATTGATTTTAATAATGTAGACTTTCCACATCCGGATGGTCCGATGAATGCTGTGATCTTATTCGCTTCTATCTCAAGACTCACATTTTTCAGAGCATGGAAATCACCGTAATGAAGTTCCATGTTCTTGATACTTATTTTACTCATGTATGATTCCTTCCTGTTTTTTCTGATTTATCTCTGCACAGCTGCTATGCTTTTGTAATCCGTTTGGCAATCATGCCAGACAGGGTATTGATCACAACTACCAGCACCAACAGTACTACAGCCGTTGCATAAGCCTGATTCATATAAAGACCTTCACTTGACAGATTATACATATGCACTGCCAGAGTTCTTCCTGAACTCAATACATTCTCAGGCACCTTCGCAACAGTACCTGCTGTATAGATCAGTGCTGCTGTCTCTCCGACGATTCGTCCGATCGCCAGGATCACACCGGCAAGGATTCCAGGTATTGCTGATGGAAGCACGATCCGGAATACTGTACGTAATTTTCCTGCTCCCAGTCCAAAACTTCCTTCCCTGTAAGAATCCGGTACGGATTTCAATGCTTCTTCTGTACTTCTCATGATCAGCGGTAATACCATGATCGCAAGAGTAAACGCTCCTGCCAGAATCGAAAATCCCCATTTACAGGTATTTACAAAGAACAGCATACCAAACAGTCCATATACGATAGATGGAATTCCCTGAAGCGTCTCTGTTGTAAGTCTGATCACTTCTACAAATTTATTACCTCGTTTTGCATATTCCACAAGGAAGATTGCTGCAAAGATCCCAAATGGAACTGCGATCAGAAGCGATAACAGGGTCATGATCACTGTGTTGATCAATGCCGGCATCAGCGAGGCATTTTCCGATGTATAATGAAGTGAGAAAATGGATGGTTTCAAATACGGAACACCATGTACCAGCACATATACGATCAGAAATATAAGTACTGTAAATGTCACATTGCAGAAAGCATGACCAGAAGCATTACGATCAGTGATCCCGGAGTTCTGGTATACGCTTTTAACTTATCTTTCCATGTTACTTCATTACTACTCATAATTAATTCTTCCCCCTCTTCAAAAGTGCTACACAGAAGTTCAGAAGAAGGATAAATACGAAGAGAACTACGCCCGGTTGCGATCAGCGCTTCTCTGTGGAGTCCGGATGCATATCCCATCTCAATTACGATATTGGCTGTCAGTGTTCTGACTCCTCTGAAGATTCCTTCCGGCATTCTCGGCTGATTACCAGCCACCATGATAACAGCCATCGTTTCTCCGATCGCACGCCCGATTCCAAGCACAATGGCTGCCACTACTCCGGATTTGGCTGCCGGTAACACAACGGTAAAGATTGCTCTTTCGTGTGTTCCGCCAAGTGCTACCGCACCTTCATAGTACTGTGTCGGAACTGCCCTGAGTGCAGATTCCGTCAACCCGATGATCGTTGGCAGGATCATCATTCCCAAAAGAATGGATGCCGTGATCATACTGCTTCCGTTTCCACCCCGGTGAAGTGTTCTTCCGATTTCCCTTACCCATGGTACGAGAACTACAAGACCGAAAAATCCATAGACAACAGATGGGATTCCTGCCAGAAGTTCTGTTGCCATCTTCAGTGGTTTATAGATTGCTTTCGGACAGTAGAATGCCATGAATACCGCTGTCAGGATTCCGATCGGTACACCGATGATAATTGCACCAGCCGTTACATACAGACTTCCAATGATCATCGGAAAGATTCCGTATATGTCATTCTTTGGTTTCCATAATTCACCGGTCAGGAATTCCCCGAATCCGATTTTACTCATTGCAGGAATTCCATTTGCAAACAAGAAAATACAAATGAGTGCAACCGCCAGTACTGAAGCACAGGCGGCAACTGCAAACACTCCCTGCATGAATTTCTCTGTCCATGCTTTTGATTTCATATTATTTCACTACCTCATCCCATGTGGTTGCATCACCAGTGTAAATTGTCTTTACCTGATCACTGCTGAGTTCATCTGTTGTATTGTTTTTATTTACAATAACTGCAATACCGTCTGTAGCAATTACCTGGCTGTCCAGTTTATCTTTTTCTTCATCCTGTAATTCACGTGATGCCATTCCGATATCATAACTTCCGTCGATTGCTGATGTCATACCTGTTGTAGAATCTGTAGTCTGAAGCTCAATCTCTGCTCCTGTATTAACTTTCTTATATGCCTCGATCAGTTTTTCCATAACCGGTGATACGGAAGAGGATCCGCCGACAACAGCTTTCCCGGATGGCTTGCTTCCCGCATAAGCTTCTGCTGAATCGTCTCCGATATATCCGTTGTCTGAAATCACCTGCTGTCCTTCTTTGCTCATAATATAAGCGATGAAGTCTTTTGCCACTTCATTATCTGCACCTTTCTTTGTTGCAATGTTAAATGGTCTGCAGATTTTATATTTTCCATCTTTGATGTTCTGCTCTGTAGCTTCTTCTCCGTCAATCTTTAAAGCTTTACTGTATCATTTAATGATCCGAGTGATACATAACCGATTGCATAATCATCTCCGGCTACTGTTGTAAGCATTACAGATGTGCTGTTCGTGATCTGTGCATCATCTGTTGTCATATCAACTTTTTCGCCGTCTTTCTTTTCTTCAATCCCAAAAAGGTTCGATGAATGCTCCTCTTGTTCCTGAACCATCTTCTCTTGAAACGATGGTGATATCATTTGAAGAATCCCAGTCGCTGCTCTTACTATCTGCCGAACTGCTGTCTGATGAACTTCCACATCCAACTGCAAGTCCTGCTGTCATTGTTGCTACGGATAAAATTGCAATAAACTTTTTCAATTTCATAATCATACTCTCCTTAGATTCTTGATTTTTCATTCATGATTTATTTTGTCTTTGTCCTTCCTGACAATAGCTATCATAAATGGCGTATGTTAAATCCGAAATCTATTGATTGTTAAATGTATGTAAAGTGTATGCAGGAATTGTTTAGAAATGTAAAGTCAGATTTTTCGTATGTTGGAGAGCTATGAATGCTTTCAAATTGAATTTCTGGATTTTTTCATGCTATAATTCCTCTACAGGACTGTCCGGAAATCTTTTCCTGGATATGTTCTCATTACATATTATAAAACGGGAAATAAATAGAGCTTATATTATTCAAAAAAGAAAGAGGATTATAATTCTATGTGGATTGCAGATCAATGGAAAGATTATGAAGTAATAGATTGCAGTAAAGGTGCAAAAATTAGAGCGTTAGGGGGAAAAATATACTCTGGTCCGTCCGGACCCTCAGGTAATTTGGGATACTCCGAAGACGGAACGCGGCTGGAAACATATGAACGGTCACTATCACCGCAGTAAGAAAGGCGGCGGAGAATGGGAATTCTTCAGCCTCCCGGAACAGTGGCAGATTCATTATAAAGAGCTTACATTTAACCTGAAGCCTTTTAGTTTTAAACATACCGGTCTTTTTCCGGAACAGGCAACAAACTGGGACTGGTTCTCTGAAAAGATCAGAAATGCCGGAAGACCGGTCAAAGTGCTGAACCTTTTTGCTTACACAGGTGGTGCTACTCTCGCAGCAGCGGCAGCCGGAGCAAGTGTGACACATGTAGATGCATCCAAAGGTATGGTTGCGTGGGCAAAAGAGAATGCAGCTTCTTCCGGACTATCTGACAGACCGATCCGCTGGCTGGTTGATGACTGTGTAAAATTCGTAGAACGTGAGATCCGCCGCGGCAATCACTATGATGCCATCATCATGGATCCTCCGTCATACGGACGTGGACCTAAAGGTGAAATTTGGAAGATCGAAGATGCAATTCATCCGCTGATCAAACTGTGTACACAGATTCTGTCGGATGACCCATTATTCTTCCTGGTCAACTCTTACACAACCGGACTGGCACCGGCTGTTCTGACTTATATGCTTGGAACGGAGCTTAAGAAATGGAACGGACATGTGGATTCACAGGAGATTGGGCTTCCGGTTACGCACTCTGGGTTGGTGCTGCCTTGTGGGGCTTCTGGAAGATGGGAAGCAGTTTAATGTTTAAAGAACTGATCACCCGGGCCTCCATAAAACAGGGGAAGTCTTTCCTGTTCAGATTCCGTCGGTGAGACAAAAGTCACAGAAACAGATGGCCTCTCTTTGCTCTGTTCTGTGACTTTTTTCTTCACTATCATTTAATGAGTCAGATAAAACTCCTCTACATCTTTCCTCTGTGGAATTGCCGGAATTCAGCCTCTTTTCCCTGCTTCAGATCCTCAACAATTTCATTATACCGTTTTTTTATTTAACCGGTAGAAGAATAATACTACAGCCGTAACAATCCACAGAATGCCTGGGATGGTTGTAAATGCATGTTTCATAATACTGATAACCGTATCATTTTGTGTCTGATTTGCCACGTATCCATATTTTCCAAGTAATGCCGCAAGCATTGCTGTACCAATTGCCATTCCTATCTTATTTCCAAGAGAGACAAATGCATACTGGAATCCATCGTTTCGAAGTCCTGTTTTCCATTCTCCGTATTCCACACAGTCCGGAATGATCGCATAAATTGCTGTATTAAATCCAGAGAAAAAGAACTGTGTAACACCTGCCAGAATATAGAATACAGCTGCCGAATCTTTTACGTTAAAGAAGTACATTGCCAACATTGAAATACCTGTTAAAAAGGCAAATATCGAAGCTGTTCTCCCTTTATTATTAAGTTTTCGAAATACTGGCTGAAAACATGCAGCACCGATAATGGAAGGAATGATAATGCACATAGAATAAGTGGTATAATAAGATGCATTTCCTTCTACATATGTAAAATAATATAAAATGTCAGCATTTCTTCCATATAATGTAAATCCGAATAAAACTTGTCCGATCAAAGCAAGTATATACGGCTTATTCTGCATCACAGCTTTTAACTGTACTTTAATTGATATTTTTTCTTTTTCCGGAATTGTCACCTGCTCCTTCGTCTTCGCAAAGCAGAAGAAATGACACGCTGCAAATATGCAACCATAGATAATCGCTACAAATAAATATCCACTCTTTGCACTCTGACTTCCCAGCTTTCCAATCAAAGGGACCGTAATAATATTAATAATTCCGATTGCGATCATAGCTGCAACTGAACGTGACGTATTGATTTTTGCCCGTTCATCAATATCCTGTGTCATTGCACCGCAAAGTGTTCCATACGGAATATTTACACATGTATATCCCAGTACAAGCAGACAATATGTAATAACCATATAAATAATCTTTGCCGTATCTGACCAATCCGGATGTGCCCAGAATGTCAACATTAAAAGCACGGCTGTAATAGGTGCCGCAACAAGCAGCCATGGACGATAACGTCCCCATCGCGTTTTTGTCTTATCCGTCAGACCACCGACGATCGGATCGTTAATCGCATCCCAAAATCTTGAAAATAACATCAACGCTGAAACAGCCGCCATACTGATTCCAAACACATCTGTATAAAATATCATCAAAAAATTACTTACAAACATCCAGCTGAAATTGCATCCGACATCGCCAAATCCATACGCAATTTTACTGATCAATGGCACTTTCCCATTCTTACACTCGTTTCCCATGGTTCCTCCTTATCAGAGTTTATGATAAAACTTCTATTCTCTCCTGATCTAATTTTTATTCCTGTACATTAATGATTACTTTCATCGTTGTTTCCCGGTTATCATCAATATACTGATAGGCTTTCAGATAATCCTGGAATGCAAATGTTTTTGAGATCAGTGGTCTTAAATGAACTTTTTCTTCATTTACAAGTCTGATTCCGTCAACATAGTCATCATGTCGGTACATCATCGTACTCTTGATATCCAGTTCATGATCATTTGCCACCGCAAGATCAATCTCTGCCATCCCTGCAAACACTGCAACTAACACGATAATACTTCCTTTTCTTGCATACTTGATTGCCTGTCCCATTGTAATATTATTTCCTGCACAATCGTAAATCACATCGGCTTTATCCGGTCCAAATGCTTCAATCATTGCCTCACCAAAATCTTTTTCTTTTGTATTCACACAGACATCAATTCCACATTCTTTTGCTTTATCCAGACGGAGGTCACTGACGTCAGTAATCATAACTTTTGCTGCTCCCATTCCCTTCGCTGCCTGTGCTACAAGATTACCGATCGGTCCTGCCCCAAGTACAGCAATGTTCATTCCTTTCACGTCACCAACCTGCTTTACTCCATGAACTGCAACAGCCAGCGGTTCGATCATTGCACCTTCCTCATATGACATTTCTTCTGGGATCGGCGTTACTTTCGATGCATCTACTGCGAAATACTCTGATGCTGTTCCGGTTGTCTGGAATCCCATAACTTTTAATTCCTCACATAAGTTATATTTTCCGTGTCTGCATGGATAACATTTTCCACAATATACCTGTGGCTCAATTGTTACTTTCTGCCCTTCATGAAATGCTGTAACATCTTTTCCAAATTTTTACAACTTCACCGGATACTTCATGTCCCTGTGTTACCGGATATGATGTAAATGGATGCTTTCCGTGATATACATGAATATCTGAACCACAAATACCAATATTCATAATCTTTACTAATACCTGATCATCTTTTACCTCCGGAACTGATACTTCTTTGAAAATAATCTCTCCTGGTTTTGTCATTACCTGCTGTAACATAATGTTTTCCTCCTTTAATCTTTTATTTTATCTTTTATTAAATGTTTTATTAAAGTAATTACATTATTGTACATCGATTCTATTTTGTCAATATATGAATGCTTATTTCTGCTTGTTGCACAAGTTTTATCGACTTCTTTTATACATATTTACCAATATCTTTTTACAACTCAAATAATAAGCAGACATTGATATCTCTAAACCTTGCAACTTCTCTTGCATATTATGGTATCTACAACACCTGTCACCGGCAACTTCTTCCGAACGCACGACAATAAAAAAATGAGGTAAATATTCAAAGTCTGCAATCATTACAAACCTTGAATTTCACCTCAGTTTTTTTCATTCTTATTTATTTTTATACAACATATCTGTTCTATAAATGCTGTATATATTCAGAGAGGAAATGTTTTGCCGCTCCGACAGCTGATGCCTCTCTCTTATAAGAACAATTTTTTCAAATAGCGCACATCGTGTTCAAAATCCATTTATCACGCCCATACTTTTTACCCCCAGCGGTATATATACCTCTGATAAATAGCCCCCAACTTCTCCGCCAAGTATGATATCTGTGTCGTATGCCATCCGCAGATTGGAAATCAGAATAGCCAGATTATCCAGATACTGATTCCATTTTTCCACAGCTTTTGTATTTTTCTGTTCCACTTTTTTCATAAATTGTTCCAGTGTCATTTCCTGCTCTTCATCAGTCAATGCACTGGCTGCACAATAGGCATCTGCGCATCCTGCTTTTCCACAATAACATTTCTTTCCTCCCGGCACCAGGATTATATGTCCGAATTCTCCTGCTTTCTGATTCTGACCAGTTACGAGTTTCCCATTAATAGAGAATGCACCACCTAATGTATTGTTGAGCGAAAGATACACCGCATCCTGATACTCATGCAGATCTTCTGCCATCATTGCAGCATTTGCATCATTTGCAAAATATACCGGATAAGAAAATGCCTGTTCCAGAAAACTCAGGCTGAAATTATCCACTTGCAGTGTGTGAGATTTCATGACCAGTCTATTCTCCTGATCAATAATACCAGGGATTGAAATTCCAATTCCTAATATTTTTTCCCGGTCTTCTACATCTTTCAGAAAGTTTTCCACCTGTTCTGCTACTTCTAAGCAATAAGATGTTTCTGTTGAAAATTTTAATCGCATCCGGACTGTTTTTTCTATTTCATACTGCATATTCAGCAACACAATTCCCAGATGATTTGCTGTAATCACTACACCAACTGCATACTTATATGCCGGATTAATCCCTATCCGCTTTGCTTTACGCCCGCCGGTAGATTCATATTCTCCTATCTCGATGACCATATTCCGCTCAATCAGTTCATTTACATTAGAAAGCACCGTCGGCATACTCAAGCTCAGATTCTGCGCCAGTTCTGCTTTTGATGTAATTTTATTATTGATGATATAGTTTACAATTTTAGATTTTGTAATATTCTTTTTTTCATTTCGTCCTGCCATATCAGACCTCTTTTATAATTATTTTATAAAAGCATCTTAGTACCTTTTTTGTTATTCTGTAAAGAATAAATCTGTTAATAACTCAATTCCATATCTCTATTACATCCGCTAACGAATCACAAACCCGATACGTAAGTTTCCGTATCTCCTCCGTCGGCTGTACAAGATCCGGAACCATAATCACACGCATTCCGGCCTGATGTGCTGACAGGATTCCACCCGGAGCGTCTTCAAAAGCCATACAGTTTTCCGGCTGTATTCCCAGACTTTCACTTGCTTTCTGATATATCTCCGGATCCGGCTTGGCTTTCTTTACCATATCTCCACAGATCACACTGTCAAAATATGCATCTATTCCGGTTCGGATCAGATTCCTCATGGCATACTCTCTGCTCGAAGATGTCGCTACCGCCATCTTATACCCCTGTGCTTTTCCGTATGCCAGCAGTTCTTTTGCACCGCTTTTCAAAGGAAGACCTTCTTTATCCACGATTTTCCAGAAGTTATCCCGTGTCAGTTCTCCAAACTCTTCGAACGGAAAATCTTCCCTGATATATTTCCGGAAATATTCATTCCGACCTGTGCGGTTCATTCCAAGTGTATGATAGATAACTTCCCCCATATGTTGGATTCCCAGTTCATTACCAGCGATCTCCCATGAACGCTGTACAATTCTTTCGGAATCAAACAGCAGACCATCCATGTCGAATATCAATGCTTTTATATCCATTTTAGAATTCAATGCCTCTTCCAAGTGCATCCTTCAGATAATCCGCAACTTCTTCTAATTTATGTATGGCTTCCATCTTCTCTTCCAAACTCGTCCCCAACAGTATTCTTTATTAATAAGTGCCTGCTGGATCTTCTTTACATCTTTGATTCAAATTCTCTGTCATATCAAAATGCCCCCTTTTTTGCATTATCTGGCATGGAAA
>ENA-OPYU01000718-OPYU01000718.1-human-gut-metagenome-genome-assembly--contig:-NODE-718-length-12537-cov-5.410234_pt1 | contig 12537 bp, 13 predicted proteins | sample MGYA00242637_ERZ504482 | MGnify/ENA primary metagenome ERZ504482 (study PRJEB26092, sample SAMD00036237) | human gut metagenome | host: Homo sapiens | study: EMG produced TPA metagenomics assembly of...
AGCTATACCTAATTCCTTCTATTTTTGTTGCTTTAATAAGATTATATTTTATGCTAATATTAGTATTATAACAAGAAAATTTCACCAATATATAGGGGGAAAACTGTAGAAGCATGAATGCCTTAGTGACAACTACTAGAACTGTAACAAAAAGCACCTATAGATAAGACAGCTTTGGAACAATTTATTGGGATGTTACCACTACTACTTATAATTCTTGGCATGTTTATAATTCTTCTAGTAGTAGTTAAAATGACTTTAAAAGATGAGTCCACTTCACCAATGATGGATTGTGATTTGTCAAATAATATTAGTAATCAACTAATGAGACAAATTGTAAAAGAATCTGAGTTTTATTACAAAAATAATAGGCGCCAAATGATTGCAATATTTATTTGCGCTCTTATATCTTGTTTTGCAGGACTTGCATTACTGATTTTTTCCGCATTGTATTTTGCAGATGAGGCAAAAACTATGGGAATTATTGGTGGTATTATTATTAATTTTATATCCAGTATAATATTTTGGATATATAAGCAATGCAGCAAACAAGTTCAGTGTGATTTTAATACCCTTATTCATTTACAAAACATATGTTTAGCCATAGAACTAATAAATGATTGTGATGATGAAATTCAAAATAGAAAAAAAGAAGCTTTAATCGATAAACTATTAGAATCCTCTAGGTTTCTTTATTCTGGGAAAGAGGAGTAATCTCCTCTTCCCTTTTCTTTTTCTCTTATAGATTTCAATCTCTATATAACACTATTAATCATTCTTTATCATTTTTGCAATTCTTTTTCTTTCTGTAAACACAACACCCAATCAATATACCTGCACAAACCGCACAAATACCAAGAAGCACTATTGGTGATACCGTATCATCTCCTGTTTTGGGAACGTCTGTTGGAATCTTATGATTTGTCACATCCAGCTCCACTAAAATCTCCCCATCCTTTTCTCCTTCTAAATCAAAGGTAACCGGATGTGGCGTGGAATCCAGCTGGTATCCCTCTGGAGCCTTTGTCTCCACAACTTCATACTGGAATAGTTCTTTGATTCCCTTCTCATTATAACTTCCGATCAGCAGTTCCACACTTTCTACCTGCCCGTTCTGGTCTGTCTTAAGAACTCCGGCCACTTCATTGGTCGTTTTATTCCGGATTTCAAATTCTGCACCTGCAAGGGGCATCCCCGCTTTGAAGGTCTGTTTTTCTAAAAAGCTTTTTCCATAGACAAATTCATTTTTTCATGGATACCTTCTGTACTTCACCCGTATCCTCTAAAGTAAACTTCACATCCTCCGCCAGCGTGTATCCAGAAATTGTCTGGGTTTCACGAAGCGTCAGTTCTTCTCCCACTGGCAGATATTCAATCCGATGTTCTGTTCCATCGGAAATCCATTCATCCAGCACTTCTTCTTTGCTGTTTAATACCTGAAGTTTCACACCTACAAGCTCGGTATCTCCAGTAATATCCGTTTTGCTGATATCCACTTTTGAAAAATCATCCTTCATTTCCACTTTTGTGATCGTTCCATCTTCTTTAACCTCAAAAGACACATCCTCTGCACTTACATATCCATCCTCTAACGGTGGAAGTTCTTCATGAAGGATATAGTTTCCCGCCAGAAGTGCATATTCCAGATGTTCTTCCTTGGTTGTGATCCATTCACGGACAACGGTTCCTTCTTCATCCAGAATCTGCAGTTTGGCACCTTCTACCGGTTCACCGGTTACAATATCTGTTTTTGTAAAATAGCTTTCTGTCGGCTGGTTCTCTACTTCCTTTTCCAGAAAGATGGCCGGAAGATTCTGGTCTTCATATGTTGCATCAATTTCCCAGATTTCATCATTTGGCAGATATCCCGGCAGATGCTGCTCTTCTTTTACATAATAATGTCCATGCCACAGGTCACTGTCAAAGGTAAGTTTTCCTTCCGGATCGGTTGCTTTCGTTTCAAGCAGCGTATCTTTTTCTACTACAACCTTACCCTGCATATTTTTTGGATATCTTCCCCGGCATATAAACCAAACACCACACCCTCCAGTGCTTCTTTGGATACGGAATCTTTTTTCTCTACAGAAATTTGGATTTTCTGTCGCTCATTCTTATAAGTAACACCTTCATAAACAACGGATACTGTGTCATCTTCTGCAGAAAGTGTGAACTCCTTCTGTTCAGGATTTAAGACAAAATGGTCACCAGCTGTCGTTTCTTTTAAATAATAACTTCCTAATGGCAGCTCTCCTATTTCCGCTTTCCCATCTTCATCTGTAGTCAGCGTTGCCACAAGTGCATCTTTTTCATACCGGATGATGCGGTCTCCATTCTCATCTACAGCTCCGTCTGGCGTATAGATGGTCTCTTTTGCATGAAGTTCAAAGACAGCTCCTTCCACACCGGATTCCTCATAGATAAACTTCTTTTCCAGTCCAGATTCAACTGAAACTTCCCCCATGACCATATCTTTCAATGTTTATCAAAGAACTTTTTTTGCATTTTTCCAGCAGGTTCTCATCTTTGACTGCTTTTTAGCTGTTCTCCTACTTTTTGCAAAGTAAGATGACCTGTCTGCGCCTCATTATACTGTACGACTTCCACAATATAAGCGCCTGTATCCGGATCGATCTGATGAGGCGTGTCGGAATTAATCACAATTTCAATAGCCTTTGTTTGTTCTTCCTCATACCCTTGTCTCACATATCCATCCGGTGCCTGGATTTCTTCAATCCGATAATGCCCTGCCTTTAATTCTTCTGGCAGGATCAGATATCCGTCTGCATTAGTGGAAAACTCAGAGATTTTCTCTTTCTCTGGATAATATACCATTTGTTCCACATATGCTTTTTTCTCAAAATCCCAAATCTTATAAGTTGCAGAATTATTTAATACATTATGGTCTGTTTCCGCATCTTTCTTTATGATCTTCAGCATGAATTCAAATGGGCGGTCATCAAAGACTCTCCATTCCTGCGGATCTCTGCTGTCTTCGTTTACAGTTACCAAAAACGGATGGACTTGTTTCAGATTTTCCGGTGTTTTGGTCTCTGCAACCACATACTGTCCATATGGAAGTTCCACGCTCTTGGCATATCCATTTTTTATCTGTTACAAGGACAGGTACTTCTATTTCTTTCCCATCCTCATATGTGACTGCCACTTCTTCGTCTGTAAAATCATAACCAATAAAATCTTCCGGGGTAAATTCAGAACCATTTCCCGGTTTTAAGGTACCGTCTTTTACTTTGGAGAGATTGCTGACCAGATATATGGTAAATTCTGCTCCCTCCACTAAATCTGTCTCTGTCTGATCTCCATCCTCTGAAATCTTAATGATCTGAAACGCCTGTTTCTTAACTTTTTCCTTGACAGTCAGCGCCTTTACTACAATCGGTTTTTCCTGTCCTTCATAAATAAGCGTTGCATCATATTCCGTTTCGTCCAGAAGGTATCCTTCTGGTGCAGCGATTTCTTTCACATACATTGCTCCAAGGTATACATTCTCAAATACGATTTCTCCGCTCTTTCCAAAGGTTTTTTCCTGAATCAGGCTTCCTGCTTTGTATAAAACTCCAGTTCCATCTGGTTTCTGGATATCTTCTTTCGCATACAGCCCGTAAACAGCACCGTCCAGTTTTGCATCTCCCTGCGGAAGGAAATCTCCCGTATCCACGTCCTGTTTCTTCACCGTGATCTTGCCTTTTACCGAGGTATTTACTGCTTCTACCTCTACACTTGATCCAGCGGACACATGAACCGGATATACAGTCTTATTGATTGCATATCCATTAGGCGCTGTGATCTCTTTTACATAAACAGTTTCTAATGCTGCATCAAAATAGTCACTGTAACTGATACCGTCTTCACCTGTCATAGCAATGGTCAACAGCTGGTCCGTACAGGTACTGTTTTTATAAACGCCATAGACTGCACCATCTAACGGGTTCCCTGTCTCCGCATCCTTTTTCAGAATCTTAACTCTGGCAAGATTTAGCCACTGGATATCAAAAGATACCGGAGCTGCTTTTTCAGAGATAAATGCTCCGATATCCTGATTGTTTCCTCCGGTGGAAGTTAAAACCAATGTTTTCCAGCTCTCACGGACAGAACCATAAAGCTGCCCGCTTTCCCATTTCCCAGTTACCGTAAGAGGTGCCTGCAGATAGAACGTATCTCCCCCATAAACTTCCAGATTTCCGCCGCTTACATTTGTTCCTTTGACTTGTTATATCCGGTTACACCCTGTGGAACAGGAATGGTAATCTTATTCCGATGGTCACCGTTCAATGTAATATCTGGTGTTTTCTGGATATCACCTTCTCTTACTGCAGTCACATTTGCATTGGAAAAAGACAGCTCACCTTTTGGCGGCTCTTCCATGCCAAATAAGTGATTGATATAAGCAATCACACCTGCATTGACCAGGTTTTCATACGGGCATCCTGTAAATGCCAGATCCCCACAATAGGCATAAGATGCTGCAAGATGGGTATAAACATACTTTTCGTCATCACTTTTCCCGGACAGGTAACTGCCTGTGATATCTCCAGCTCCACCATATCCATAATAAAGAACTTTCTGAAGATTCTTATTACTTTCCAGAATATCCGCAACATAGTCACCAGTAGGCGGTGATGCACGGTGGGATTCCAGACAGTACGCCAGTTTTCCATTCACCGTAAATAAGCATGTCAGATAATTACCTAAATAATCCGGATAGTAAATGGTCCGTCCTTTATTCAGATGGACTGTTTCACTTTTTCCCATACCATCTGCAGCAGAAAACATCATCACATTTCCCTCTTCAATATCTCTTTCCAGTTCTGCAAGGACATCCGGGGTATCTTCCGGCTGGGAACTGGTAATCTCTACAGGAAGAGGCTGCTCCGACTCTTCTTCAGAAGACGTATCTTCCTTCTGTTTCTCCCCGCCATTGGATTCCGAGTGTGCCAGCCCTTCCGTATCGGTCAATGTGATGGTCCGTCCAATCATATATGGCTCACTTCCATCTTTTGGGGTAACCAGATACTGTGCGTAATAAACACCTGGGTTTTCCGGCTGGAAAGAGCCTCCATCCTGATCTTTGATTTCAGACAGCAGGACACTCTCCCGCTCCGGGTCATAAGAAATCCCTTCCATAGAAGTTTCTACCCGGAACTCTTTATCTGAGACATCTTTTACAATATCTTCTGCTCTTACCTTCTCTTCTGTCTGTTCCTCAAATACCTGCGTTTCCGTTTCTACTTTTGTCTCCGGCTGTTCCGCCGCAGCATAAACGGATGAAGAAATCATCGAACTCATTCCCATACTAAAAGCCATGACAAATGCCATGGCTCTGGTTTTCCATTTTCCTTTCATAATCATTCTTTCTCCTTTATCCTTATCGTCCCACTTCCCGACCATGAGACTCTTTTTTCTTCTCTTGCTTCTTCATTTCTTTTCTGGTCGTATTGACAGCTTTTTGGATCTCATTTTCCGATAATCCATTCTGCCTGCATCCTTCCAGAATCCCTTCCAGATATAATTTGCCCGGAAGTGACGGCTGGCTCTGGTAGGGTTCATTCATAATATATACAGCTGCATAAAGTTCCTGCCCATCTTCACACTGCACAAGAATATCCTGTTTTCCATATAGATATGGATATCCTTCATAGTAATCCAGGCTTTTTTCGCATTTTTCTGTAATACTCCATAACACACCCGATACCTGTTCCCCTTGCTCCGGCAGGATACCGGCTACTCCATTTCCCCTGCTATTCCCCCGGAATACCAAGCGGTAATCTTTCACCACTACATTTCCTATTACTTCTGCATCCGGGCATCGAAATTCCATTTGATCCAGATTCATGTTGCTTCCATACGCAAAATACAAACGTTCTTTGATAACTTTCCCTCCTTTATCGCTCTTCCTGCTTTCTCTTCAGACATTCATAGGTGTTCTTGTCATATCTCCATGCTTTGTCCCCTTCCAGATGATCCAATAAGTGTTTCCGCACATTCTTATATTCTGGTCCGATCAGGCCAAGCCGAAGAAGAAAGGTCCGAAAAGTAAAACAGGGATTTTCAGAAATCTCCGTCTTTCTCATATGGGTACATTTCTGATTGATAGCTTGAGCAGAAATTGCTAAAGCAAGAGTGATATTTGCACGTACTTTTCCTGCATGGAGGGTACTGTTAAAACACCGCCATTCCACCGTTCCCTTATCAAACACAGCATGCAGGTTCAGCGCATAGTACCTGGTATCATCATAGTGACTATGCGATCTTCCTCCCATTCTTCTTTCCTCATACCACAGCTGACGAAATTTATCCATGGACATATTCCCGGAAGGCATTTTCCGGATATCTTCTAGCACATTTTCACGGACTTTTTTACACCATTGTTCCACCCGGCTGGGGTTTACCTGCAATGCTTTAAATAAAATATCTTCTTTGGAATACATGATCGTGAGCGCATTCTTTAAACTTCGTGGTGTATGATTGGAGGCATCCACATGAACATGCATTCCACAGGAGGAATTGACTTTTCCCCCATGGCTTCTTAAACAGCGGACAACCTGTTGCAGTTTTTCCATTTCGCCATATTCCAGTTTCGGACTGACCATTTCTGTGCTGTACTCACTATCTGCATAAACATAACGGTTTCCATTTCTTCGCTGTGTATGGATGCTCCCATCGTAGGTAAACTTCCACTCTTTTCCTTCCAGATCTCTGACTCCCCAAGTACTGTAGTAGGTTCCGATATAATATGGCTGTGTTCCAAACAATTCTCCTACTGCGTTTGCTGCCTCTTCTCTGGTAATCCCCGTCATTTCTATTTCGGTTCCAAAGTATTGTTCTTTCAGATCCATCCTGACACCACCTTACTGCAGAACATGGATACCGGAATGTACCTGAAACAAGCGTCTTCCTATGGCTTCGATCACATTAACGGTTACCCCGTTTCCGGCCTGCTTATATGCCTGTGCATCAGAATTAAGTTCCAGGATCTTGTCGATCTGTTCCTCATAATATCCCTGTAATCTCAAGCATTCCCGTGGTGTCAGTCTCCGGATTCTTCCTTCATAACACACCCCATGCCGGTCCTGTGCAGTTAAAGTGAACATTTCTTCCTCTGGTGCTTTCATCCTACGTCCCTGTTGACGGACGTTTTCCCTTTCGGGTGTCAAAACAGCTCTTGGTCCCTCTTCTTCCAATGCTCCGGAGCGTTCCCCCAGATGTTTGTCACTAAGGCTATTCTGCCTTGTTGTGATACAGCGTGCCACTTCGGTTACACGCAGTCTGGAATCCAGATCTACAAAATGCACGGTTCCCTGGGTACTGCCCGTTGTCAGCGTATGGGCAACCTGATGCCCCACTCTTCCCCGTCGGGTATTCATCCCGGCATATCCCAGATCAATGCTGTCGCCTTCATATGCCATCTTATAACCTTTTTTGGTATTTTCCTTAATGGGTACCCCAACATCATAAAGCCCTGTTTTTCCTCCCATCCCTCCTGCAGTGGAAGTGATAGTACAGCTTAATCCGTCTTTGGAATAAACTCTGCTCCCTTGGCAGCCTGGGACGATTTGAACAAGAGCCTTCTTGTTTGCTCCGGTGAAAGGTAATATTTTTCCGGCACATCTTTCATCAAGATATCCGATAAGATACACTCTTTTTCTGGACTGAGGGACTCCGAAATCCTTGCTGTTAAGCACTTGCCATTCCACATGATACCCCAGTTCATAAAGCGTATATAAGATGGTGTTAAACGTCGCGCCTTTGTTATGCGATAACAATCCGGGTACATTTTCAAGTAAAAGATACGGAGGTCGTCTTGCTTTAACCAGTCTGGCAATTTCAAAGAATAAAGTTCCTCTGGCATCTTCAAAACCTTGTCTTTTTCCAGCAACTGAAAAAGCCTGGCACGGAAATCCTCCGCACAAGAGATCAAACTCTGGTAGTTCTTCTGGGCGTATTTTTTTGTCGTCATTACAAAACCACTCTCCTTCTGTGTTAAAAATTGCTCGATAACTTCGGTCTGCATACTTATCGATTTCGCAATGTCCAACACAGGAAAAACCACCAGCCCTGTTGAGCCCTTCCCGAAATCCCCCTATACCGCTGAACATATCAAAAAATCGAATATTTTTTCTGACCACTCCCTTCAACGAAAAAAAGTACGGGCATACCCGCACTTTTTATACAGTTTCCTTATTTATTCTGTTTCTTCCTCTGATTCTGCCTCTTGCAGACGCTCTTCATTCTCTAATTCCAATTCTTCAGGCTGTGTTACATGAAGTTCCGGTTCATCCTCATCTTGTTTTTCCAGTTCATCCGCTGCATCCAGTGCCTGGGTAATAATTTCGATCAGATAGTCTTTCTGAGTGAAACGCCCGCGTCTTTGGCGTTTTTCCTTTTCTACTCTCTCTTTTAAGCGGTTGAATAATTCCTCGGATACTTGTACTGCCAATGTTTTTGCTTCCATTTTTTCCACTCCTTTTTTCATAAAATGCTCTTCGATAACCTTTTGTAAAAACTGAGGAATTGTCATTTCTGTTCCTTCCAGTTCTTCCCTGACCTTTTCATGTAATTCTACTGGTATCTTGCCACAGATGTTTTTGGTTTCCATAGAAGTCTTTCTCCTTTCTTTTTGTTACAACCAACATACTCCAAAGGTCATCACAAAGCTATTCACAATACCTGACAAAGAAATGCTCTGCAAACGAAGCATATTACATACTCAAGTTTTCCCTGCTCTCAGTAGGCATCCCTCCCTTCTTTTGCCGCGCTCTATCTATGCAAGCTCTTATCTTTTTCTATCTCTTTGTTTCATCCGCTTGATCTGCTGGCGGACAGCCCGCTCCGCAAGATCCGTCATGGTCACTTCTTTTCCAATCCGGTTGGATTCTTCTTTTGCCAGAAATTCCAGCTGGTTTACCTGGTCTTCCGGTAACGTTACAACTACCATTCTGCTCATGGCATCCCTCCTTCCCATGTGTTTTTCCTATTCCTCCTGCAGCATTGAGATAAAATCCAATACCTGATCCGGCAACTCCTCCGGCTCTGCAGTTGCGACAGTTTGTCGCATATCGCCACATTTTAGTTCTTCTCGAACACTTTTCCGGATCAGCTGTTCCAGTGCATCTGCCTGGTCATAGAATAAAATCGCATCCACAAGAAACTGGCTTTTCTCTCCTTCCGGCACTTTCTCCAGAATGCTCCATGCTTTTCTATGGTTTCGGTCTTTCCTATTAGGCCGGAAAGAAAATACCGGACGTTTCATCGTTTCAAAATCTGCCCTGCAAGCCTTTCAAATCCTGCAGCGTTTAAACATACGTCTGGCAGGGTGATAAGCCGACACAGGCGGTCCTGGGGGCTTACGTTGCGTTCAAAAAGTCTTGCTCCCCCTCCCAGAAATACAGCCGGAACTGCCTGCAGATCGAAACCGGCCTCCATGATGGCAGACACGATCCGCTTCACATACTGTCTCCCATAAGTAAGTATAATGTTCTTTGCCTCTTCAGAGATGCTGCAGCTCTTTCCATTCAGAACACGTTCCACCTGTACTTCTGTGATCGACAAACCAGTATCTCTGCGGACTTGTTCCAAAATCTCGTCTTGACAACGGATGACTCCCATTTCCAGACTCCTGCAGGTTGCTGCATTTGGAACACCATTATCCAGTCGCATAATGTCAATAGTCCAACCGCCAATGTCTACCAAAAGAACAGAAGGTTCATCCCGAATGATCTCCGGGTGCATTGCTACGACAGAATAGCCCTGTGGAAACAGTCTGACATCCAAAACCCGGATTTCATAGATTTCCCCTTCGTATTCAAACACTACCGGATTTTTCTTCCAGCAGGTATCCGAAATTTTCTTTCCGTCCGAACTGGTAAGCGGGAGGCCAGCGGCCAGCACCACCTCCGCTTTCCGGGGAGCCTTCCGGAATCGGATTTCCTGTGCGATAGCTGCAAGTGTCAATAAATAGTACTGCTCATTCTCGGTCTTGGTACGCAAAAGCGGCTGTCTCCCTGTACCGCACACATAATATTTCCCTTCTATCTTCAACACTCCACGATTGGTATAGGGTTCATGTTCATATCTTACAATCCCTGATGGGAAACAAATATGCGCTGTTTTCATGACAGAATAGCCATGATCTACTCCAATAATCATGCAATTCCTCCTTTTTGCAGACAAAAACACCGCCCCCGAAAGGACGGCATTTCTTCATTACTCTTCTTATTCTTTTATCATTGCTAAAATATCTTCCATGCCATATTGATAAGCTAACTCCCCGTATCTCAGCCACTCGGCATTGAGAGCAGAGAGATAATTATCAATGACTATAATGATTTCTTCTGAAAGCCCCATACTACGCAGTTCTTGTTCATATTGAAACACTTCATCCCTTTCTTTTTGATATTTTGGATCAAAGCGGAACTCCTTTTCTGCTTCTTCCAATCGGAACTGCCTCATACATTCCAAAATTTCCTTTTTTCTTTGTTCCGGTTCCCTTTCCTTCGTTTCTGAGATCTCTTTTAATAACTTTTGGTAATGGAACATATCTGCTTGTCCAAAGTAATAATAGTATGCCCGTTCCAGCATTTCCCGGTTAGATGACAGCTCGCTGTAGGTTTTAAATACCTGGTATTCCTCATCATTTAAAGTTACCCCGTTATTTCCATCAATCAGTTGTATGATAGCTGGATACTTTTCACACAGTTCTTTCATTTGCCTGGAATAGTCTTGATAATCTCTATTATATCTTTTCAAATAGAACACTACCCGATTATCCACCATAGACTCTAAAGTCCCTGCCCATGCTTCTTCCGGTGACAGTTTCATAGGCACATCCTCCTTTCCAGCACAACAGGATACCATATTTGTGCCAGAAAGCTATTCACAATACTACACAAAGAATCTGCTCTCTTTTGTAGCAACTATCCAGCTTATTTACATTCTGATTTTTCAAAAGTACCCTCCCTTTCCTGCATTTGTTTTACCATCCAATATCGGATTCCAAACACATACTCGCAAAAATCGTCCAGCTGTTTTAACGTATATTGATCCAATGATATACGTTTCATCTTCTCCCATACTTCATATCGGTATCTGGGTAGGTCAGAAATATAGGTACAGCCAATACAATTTTTCATTCTTTCAAACAAATCCTGTTCTCTCTTTTCTATCAGCAGACTATCCCCCTTTCTCCAAAAGAAAAACAGCCTGTCCAAGCTCATGTTCATTTTAGGCTGCTTCACATCATCTCATTTTCTTTGTCAATATCATATAAATCATCAATACAGATTTTCGTATTGACGATCTGTATCACTCTGGCGGATGTATCGATTCGGGACACCATCCCGTTTTTTCTGCAGATATTCTCCTTTGAAGAAAAACACTGCCGTGACTACATCATTTTTCTTAATCTGTCGAAGTTTCCGATCCAGCTCTTCCTGGTACTCTTCCGGCAGTTCTATTTTGGGTACTACGATTTTCTCTTTTTTTCGAAGCGCTTCTGGATAACCTTTTAAAGCAGCAAATGGCATAAATTGTTTTGCTCGGTCTTCTCGGTTCATACATCCTCTATGTTCCACTTTTATGCCCTCCTATCTGACGGTTCCGTTCCATCGTAGTGGCTCCTGTCTGCAGGTCCATCCCTCTCAAGATAGCATTTTTCCCGAACTTTTCTTTAATATCCAAGATAGCCTCCTGCATCCGATGTTCCCGTTCTAATTCCGCCGGATCTGTGAACAGGTCATACTGCTGATACTGCTCATCTACCACCTGGTTAAAGGTTACAGTCATTCGCCGGACGGAAGTATACGGATCTACAATCTGACAATATAATTTTTCCGTAGCCGCAATAATTTGTCTGGCTGAACTGGTACTATTCCGTAACCCTATGGTCCCGTGTGCAGGTTTCTTCTCCAGCCGGTTACTGTATCCTACATGCAGGGTGATGGAATCTGTGACCAATCCTTTCTCCACCAATTCCAGACAAAGAAGGTCAGCCATCTCTTTCACCACAAGTTTCCCTTTTTCAAAGGTATAATCGCACTCCAATACCTGCCCGCTGGAAAGGGAATTGGTCTTTGGTCTGTAAGATTTGATATCCTGCATGGTAGTGCTTTCCCTGCCCCAGGCGTGATCGATCAGTAATTCCGCATCTACCCCAAACATCCGGTAAAGCATGTCTTCATCTGCATGGGCAATCTCTCCTATTGTCCGGATACCTGACTGCTCCAGCCGGTTAGCAATCCCTTTTCCCATTCTCCAAAAATCTGTCAGTGGCTTATGATTCCACAAAGTCTTGCAATAGGATTCTTCATCCAGTATCCCAATATGATCCTCTACATGCTTTGCTGTGATATCCAATGCAACTTTGGCCAGATACAGATTTGTTCCAATCCCGGCAGTCGCAGTAATCCCGGTATGTTCAAGAATATCTTCCATGATCCTTACACTCAGTTCTTTGCAGACATCTGATACATTGCCAAGATAAATTACCGTTACATCCATAAACACTTCATCGATACTGTAAAC
>ENA-OPYU01000719-OPYU01000719.1-human-gut-metagenome-genome-assembly--contig:-NODE-719-length-12522-cov-6.591610_pt1 | contig 12522 bp, 11 predicted proteins | sample MGYA00242637_ERZ504482 | MGnify/ENA primary metagenome ERZ504482 (study PRJEB26092, sample SAMD00036237) | human gut metagenome | host: Homo sapiens | study: EMG produced TPA metagenomics assembly of...
ATACAAGGCGGCACAATGATACTCCCGCGTTGAACACCCTCAAAGTATTGCGCGGCGCACCCATAAGCATGGGCCGGGGTGAAACTCCCGTGAGGTTGCAGCTAACAACCGCCCGTTTTTGCCTTTTCAGTTTAATATTCTCTTTCTATCCCACGAAAGGGGGATTTTCTACTATGGAACAAACAAATAAACAAGAAGCAAAATCCCCGATTGTACGCGAATACAAGATCGGGGATATAACCTATATCGTCAAAGCCGTTGTAAAAGACGGTGTAAAAGAGGACGCCGCGACAAAGGTACGCCGCCTAATCCACAATGACCTAAAACGAGAAAAAAGCCCGGTATAATGCCGAAAATACTCTCCTATTGCAGACGGGCGGCGGGTTATGTGGTATAATATATATAACCTGTTTGTCCGGCTGTCGGAATAGGAGGTAACATGAAACAGTCGGATAAATTGACCGCATACTATTTTCGTGCGGCACTTCAAACAGATACTTTGTACCTTGACAATCAAATGCAAAGACTTCTTTACTACGCAAGCCGGAACGGGAACGCTGCACTTGCCGCGAAAGGTGGTGAGCGCAGATGAGTAACACTTTTTCCTTTCAGCAGATTGCAGCCCCCAAAGTGTTAAGCGCGGAAGTCCGCGAAGTCATTTCAAACAATGTCTTGCAATTCTATGTGCGCGATCAGCAGCAGGACACGCAGGACGAGGGTATAACGGCTTTATATGAAAGACTTTCGCAAGAGGACAAATTAGAGGGCGAGAGCAACAGTATTGCAAACCAAAAGAAGATTTTGGAACGGTACTGCCGGGAGCATGGGATTACTGCCTATCGGCACTATGACGAGGACGACGGATATTCCGGTACAAACTTCAACCGCCCCGGCTTTCAGCGTATGTTAGCCGATATTAAGGCGGGGAAAATCAAGCGCGTTATCGTCAAGGATATGTCCCGTTTTGGGCGAGATTATTTGCAAGTCGGTTTTTATACCGATATGCTGTTTCCCGATTTTGGCGTGCATTTTATCGCTGTCAACGACGGAGTAGACAGTACGCGGGGCGAAAATGAGTTTACCGCAATCCGCAACGTGTTCAATGAGATGTACGCCCGCGATACTTCAAAGAAGATACGCGCTACTTGGCAATCAAAAGGTAAATCCGGCGAACATCTTACCACAATCCCGCCTTACGGCTACATGAAAGACCCGGACAACAAAAAGAAGTGGATTATAGACGAGGAAGCCGCAGCCGTTGTGCAGCAGATTTTCGCATTGTGCGTTTCCGGCATGGGACCGACGCAGATTGCAAAATGGTTAGAAAAGCACGAAATCTATAATCCGACAGCTTACTCCCAAGCAAAGGGGCGGCCTGTTACCAACAAGCCAACGGCTAACCCATATAAATGGACAAATGAAACGGTTTCCCGCACTTTAGAACGCATAGAGTATTTAGGGCATACCGTAAACTTCAAGACCCGCAAGCAATCCTACAAGAGCAAAAAGAAGTTGTGGAACGACCCGTCGGAATGGGTGATCTTTGAGAACACGCAGCCGCCGATTGTGGAAGAAAGCGTATTCCTCATTGTGCAGAACATACGCCGATCACGCCGCCGTCCTACCAAAATGGGCGATATGGGTATTTTCTCCGGGCTGCTTTATTGTGCAGAGTGCGGCGGCAAGATGTATCAATGCCGCGCAACGAACTTTACCGAAGAACAGAAGTATTTTATCTGTTCGACCTATCGGAAAGGCAAAGATTTGTGTACGACCCATTCCATTAAAAATGTTGTCCTGCACGAAATTGTTTTGCGGAACTTGCGGGAAGCAATCGAGTATGTAACGCAGTACGAAGCCGAGTTTATCCAAGAAGCAGCGGACAGCCGTTTACGGGAGCGCGACGCGGAGTTTTCTCGCAAGCGCGAAACACTTTCCAGAGCCGAAAGCCGGATTGCCGAATTGGATAACCTGTTCAAGCATTTATACGAGGACAATGTAACCGGGAAATTATCAGATGAACGGTTTATCAAAATGTCCCGTGATTATGAGTTGGAGCAGGAAAACTTAAAATCAATGGCAGAAGTGTTGCGGGAAGAAATCAAGCAGCAGGAAAAGGCAAAAAAGCCAACGTTAAGGCGTTTATCAGCGTCGTAAAGAAGTACACCGATATGCAGGAACTTGACGCTTCCATTTTGCGGGAGTTTATAGACCGTATCGAGGTTTCCCATACCGATAAGAAATCCAAGACAAGGGAAATCACGATTGTTTATAACTTCATCGGTGCATTTGATTTTGAACGGGCAAAAGAAAAAGCCCAAAATACAACTCAAAAACAGCAAAGAACGGCATAGCCGTTTGGCTATACCGTCCCTTGCTTCAATGTTTTCTTAATTCACCGCCCCATTGCCCGCGTCTTTTGGTGCGCGACGCTCCTCATCCCGCTCGGCATGGTAGCTGCATGGATTACGAATCAATTGCTCGTAAATGAGGACAATTCCCTATGGGTCCTTTCTTATTCGGCGCTCGGTGCTGCCGCCGTCATACTTCTTGTCGAGCCCTTGGTTTCGGGACTTATCGACCAAACCGATCTTGCGACGGGAACGGTTGCCTGTATTTGCCGTGACATCCTTGTCATCGCCGCTGTTTCAGCGCTCTCGTTCGTTTCACTCGAAATTGCCTGTAACGAAACGTTCTATCGCATTCCCGCCAACTCATTCGGGTTTTCCGTCGGGCTGCTCGCGACGGTTCTGCTCTCCCTTTATTTGCTGGGACAGCGTCATGGAGGCGTCATGGCCCTCGTGCCCGTCGCCTGTTGCATCCTTGGCATTGCCGAGCACTTCGTCATAACGTTTAAAGGCGAGGCCATCCTGCCAAGCGATATCTTGGCCCTTGGCACCGCAATGGAAGTGAGCGAGGGATACGAGTTTACCTTTACCGCCGGAATCGTAACCTCTCTAGCCCTGCTGGAGATTTCCCTAGGGCTTCTTTCGCTTATCCGACCGAGAAAGCTCCGTACGCCCACCCATGTCTTCCCCGCAATCGCCGCTAACCTCTGCGCTTTTCTGCTAGTGACCGTTATGGGGCTCTCGGGCTTTTCCAGCATCGACTTGGAGCAGGCGCTGAATTTTGGATTTGACCGTTGGCAGCCCATCACCACGTATGCGTCTCAGGGTTTTATCACTTCGTTCACCGAAATGGTCAACGAGTTGCCCATTGAGAAGCCCGAAGACTATACGCCCGATGAGACGCAGAGCATCGAGCAGAAGCTCGCCGCCACCTACGACAGCACGTATGGCTCGAGCGAGCAGCGCGCGGCGGCCGTTGCCCAGTTCAATGAAATCAAGCCGACGATTGTTGCCGTCATGAATGAGAGTTTTAGCGACCTTTCGTGCTTTGAGCAGCTCCAGGCGGCCGGGTACACCGGCCCCGCATTCTACAACTCGCTTCCCGACACACTTGTTCGCGGCACCATGCTCGCTTCGGTCGCCGGTGGCGGAACGGCGAACTCCGAATTCGAATTTTTGACCGGAGCGACAACGGCCTTTGTCGGATTAGGCAAAATCCCCTATCAGCTATATCAGATGAATGGCGTCAACAGCCTGGCAAAGGACCTTAAGGAGCTTGGGTATACCGCTACCGCTATGCACCCGCAAAACCCCGTCAACTACCATCGAGATAAAATCTATCAGCAGCTGGGCTTTGGAGACTTTCTTTCAATCGGCGATTTCGAAGGTGCGCCCTGTTACCATGCCGGCGTATGCGACTACGCCACCTACGACAAGATACTCGACCTGCTTAGAACCGACGAAGCCCCGCAGTTCATCTTTGACGTCACGATGCAAAATCACGGCGGCTACGACTATGGCACCGTTCCCGCCGAGGAGCTGACAAACTATTGGGTCGAGGGAGCCAGCGAGGGCGCCAATAGCGCGCTCAACACCTATCTCACCTGCATCAACGCATCCGACCGGGACCTCGAGTACTTTATCAACGAGCTCCGCAATATCGGCAGACCGGTTGTCCTTGTCTTTTTTGGCGACCATCAGCCGAGCGCCGCAACGACTCTCAACGACGAGCTGTACCCTCAGGAAGATACGGCAAGCCACGCTTTCCGTATCTATCAGTCGACATATTTTGTCTGGGCTAACTATGAAATCGCCGGCAATACCGAGCTCAACGTCTACGACACCGTCGGGGCAAACGAGGTTGCAGCCATTACCCTTAATAAGATCGGCGCCCCGCTCACCGACTATCAAAAGGCCCTGCTTGCAACAAGGTCAGATGTGCCCACCATCAATGTCGCCGGCTACCTTGGTGCCGACGGGCTGCGCTACGACTTGGAATCTGAAGACAGCCCATACGCCTCGACGATCGACAAGCTGCGGCGCATGCAATACCTCGAGTTCGCCAGCAAAGTTCAGTAAGCCCGCCCATTCGCTTGGACCCATCGTATTGCAAGCACGCTCGGCCCAAATGCATCGTAAATGACTCCCGCTCGCAAACGAGGGTACAATGACGCTCGTGTCACATCACGGGGACCCCCGGGCCCCCAACATATACAAAGGAGTCATACATGGGTTGCGAGCACGCACAGGCCGCCGGCGGACAAACGTCGCCGTCGCAATTTGAGGAGAATACGCTGTCCGAGGTCAAACGCGTCATCGCCGTGCTTTCCGGCAAGGGCGGTGTCGGCAAGTCGTTTGTCACCGGTGCCATCGCCACCGAGCTTGCCCGTCACGGCCACAAGGTCGGCGTCCTCGATGCCGACATCACCGGTCCCTCTATCCCCAAGATGTTCGGTATGAGCGGACGCCACGTCCATGCCCTTGGCAACCTCATGCTGCCTGAAATCTCCGAGCACGGCGTCAAGGTCATGAGCTCCAACCTTCTGCTCCAAAACGAGACCGACCCCGTCCTTTGGCGCGGTCCGGTCATCGCAGGCGCCATTAGGCAGTTCTGGAGCGAGACCTCATGGGGCCCCATCGACTACCTGCTGGTCGACATGCCTCCGGGAACAGGCGACGTCGCTCTCACCGTCTTCCAGTCACTGCCCGTCGACGGCATCGTCATCGTCACGAGCCCGCAGGATCTGGTCTCGATGATCGTCGCCAAGGCGGTCAACATGGCCGAGAAGATGAACGTCCCCATTCTGGGCATCGTCGAAAACATGAGCTATATTGAGTGCCCCGACTGCGGCAAGAAGATCGAGGTCTTTGGCAAGAGCAAGCTCCCCGAGGTCGCAGAACGCTATAACCTCGACATCTTGGGCACGCTTCCCATCAATCCGTCACTCGCCGAGGCCTGCGATAAGGGCGAGGTCGAGACCGCGCTGCCCGATGGCATGTTGCCCAAGGCAGTCTCTGCCGTCGAGGCCATTACCCCGCACGAGACCGACGAGGCCTAAGTGAACACGAGCGCCTTCTATGACGTCCTGGTAATCGGCGGCGGGGCTTCAGGCCTCGCCGCCGCCATTACGGCCGCACGTGCTGGCAAAAGCGTCTGCATCGTTGAGTGCGATGTCGCCTGCGGCCTTAAGCTCCTTGCGACCGGTAACGGCCGTTGCAACCTCTCCAACGAATCGATTGATCCTCAGCGGTATAACCACCCCGCATTCGTCGAATCTGTCATGAGGACCCAGCCCGAACAAGAGCTTATGGGTTTCTTCTCCTCGCTGGGCATCATGACAACCTCCGAGGAAGGCCGGCTGTACCCGCGCTCCCTTCGCGCCGAATCGGTGCGCGACGCGCTTCTCAACGTTTGCAACCGCCTAGGTATCACCTTAATCTGCGGAGCCAACGTTGCCTCGGCGCACAAGGCTTCCGAAGGCTGGACACTCCAAATAGACCGTCCAGCGCGGGCGCTCAAGGCAAAAAAGCACGACGACCGAAAATCGGAGCTCCGCTCGCTTCGGAAGGCACTCGCCGATGTCCCTCGCAAGAACGAGGCCCTGCAGGCACATGCCGTAATTATCGCCACGGGCGGCAACCCCACCGGTATCGCCGATACGTTTCGCCTCCCCCTCACTTCGCTGCGCCCCATCCTCTGCCCTGTATCGGCAACGGTCGTTGGCGATCGGGCGGCACTCAAGACGTTGGATGGTCTGCGCGTCCGTGCCCGCTTGACGCTCACCCGTAACCATAATGAGCTCTGGCACGAAGACGGTGAAGTCCTGTTTCGAACCTTCGGCATCTCGGGCGTCGCTGTCTTCAACCTCTCCCGTCGTATCCAGCGCGGCGATACGATCCTGCTCGACGTTTTCCCCGACCTCTCTAAAGACGAGCTGCTCGATATGCTCAACCGGCGCGTTAAGCTGCTCGGCGGCTTTTCGCCCCGCGATCCCCGTTGGCTCGACGGCATGATCGCCCCGCAACTCTCCCGCGTCGTCTGTACAGCGTTCGAGCAGTGCCATCCAGGCTCCAACGATGCCATCCACCTGGTCTCGATCCTCAAGCACTTTAAGTTGCTCGTCGAGGGAACAGCCGAGGAGCGCTCGGCGCAGGTCACGCGTGGTGGCGTATCTGTCGAGAGCATCTCAACACCCAGTCTACGCGTGCGCTGCGTTGTCGACGCCCCGCTTTACGTCTGCGGCGAAGCGCTCGACATCGACGCCGATTGCGGAGGCTTTAACCTTGCGTGGGCCTGGCTCTCGGGCATTCGCGCTGCAAGCAGCCTGTAGCCGCGCAGTCTATAATCAAAAACGCATTCGGGCCGTCTGGGATACCGGACGGCCTCTTTCTTGCCTCTAAGGAGACCTCGATGATCGAAATCACCCAAGTCAACGCGTCGCTCGATGAAGCCGGCGATGAAAATTCCTGCCTCATTGTTGGCAAGCGAGTCGCCAAGTGCATCCTACGTTGCAAGGACTCCGAGATCAAGTCCATCGAACTCCACCGCAAGTCAATCGACGCTCGCTAAAAAACGAGACGTCCATTTTATCCTTAGCTTTCGTGTTGAGCTGACTAGTCCCCACCTCGAGCGAGAAGCGGTCGACAGCGTTGCCGAGCGTGACCGCTCGCGCGTACGTGCGATAGAAGACGATGAGCCTTCATTCCCCTCCCCCGTCTCCGACGCACCTCAAGAACGCCCTGTCGTTGTCGGCGCCGGATGCGCCGGCCTTTTCGCTGCGCTCACGCTCGCCAAAGCAGGTCTTAAGCCCTTGCTTATCGAGCGCGGCGACCCGGCATTTCGCCGCTCGCAGGCGATCGACCTCTTTCTAAAGGAGCGCATCCTCGACCCCGAGAGCAATATTCAGTTTGGTCTGGGCGGCGCGGGGACCTTCTCGGACGGCAAGCTCATACGGGAACGAAAAAATCCCGCCCATCGCCTTATCCTCGAAACCTTCGTCGAGGCGGGTGCGCCCCGCGATATTCTGTGGGATGCCAAGCCGCACATTGGCTCCGACATCCTTGCCCAAGGTTGTCACCGCTATATCCCAGCGCATCGAGCAGCTCGGAGGTGTCGTCCGTTATCGAACGAAGCTCGTCGACATTCGCATCGACGCGTCTGGCGCCATCACCGGTATTGATGTCCAATCGCCCCAAGACGCCGCTTACGAGCCAATCGAGACAAAGCACCTCATCCTCGCCTGCGGGCATTCTGCTCGCGATATTTTTGAGCTCCTTAAGGACCACAACGTGGCCCTCGCACAAAAGACCTTTGCCATGGGCGTTCGCATCGAGCATCCGCAACGCGACATCGACAGAGCCCAATATGGAGCCTCGGCGGGACATCCAGCGCTCGGGGCGGCCCCCTACAAACTTGTTGCCCATCTTCCCAACGGCCGCAGCGTGTTCTCGTTTTGCATGTGCCCCGGCGGACAGGTTGTTGCCGCCTCTTCAGAACCGTGCCATCTGTGCGTCAACGGGGCCAGTCTCAATGCCCGCGACGGACGCAACGCAAATGCCGCCCTGCTCGTTAACGTCACGCCTGAGGACCTTCCCAACGATGACCCGCTCGCCGGCATCGAGCTCCAGCGTGCCTGCGAGGCGGCCGCCTATCGCCTGGGCGGTTCCAACTGGAACGCACCGGCACAACTCGTCGGAGATTTCCTCGCAGGACGCGCCAGCAAGGCGCCCGGAAAGGTAAAGCCCACCTATCCGCTCGGTGTGACCTGGACGGCAATTGACGAAGCCCTACCGCAGCATATCGTCGAGTCGCTCCGCCTGGGACTTCCCCTACTCGGAAAAAAGCTACGAGGCTACGACCGCCCCGATGCCGTTCTTACCGGCGTGGAGACTCGTTCGAGCTCACCGGTCACTGTCACTCGAGACCGAACGTGCCATGCCGTGTCGACCCCGGGCCTCTACCCTTGCGGTGAGGGAGCTGGATATGCCGGCGGCATCATGAGCGCGGCCACCGACGGCATCCGTTGTGCTGAAGCCCTGATCGCAGACCTCTAACGCACGAATTCCAGCGCGCAAAAGACACAGGCCCGAGCTCCACAGGGAACTCGGGCCTGTTCGCTATTTCTTAAACCGTGCACCCTGGCGTTTTCTGCCCGATGCGAACGTGGAACCCTTGCGGGCCTGCGAACGTAAGCGCTCGATCGTCTCGTCCTCAGACGCACCCTCGAGCATCGCCCGAATCTGAACGACGGCATCGCGCAGGCGCGCCGCCTCCTCAAAGTCCATGGCGGCAGAAGCGTTACGCATATCCTCTTCCATGGTTTCGACGATCCGCACGAGCTCGTCATGCGGCAGTTCTTCCAACTGCTCCGCAAGTGTCTGCTCGGGCGCCACCGTTTCCGGCACGCCACCCTCGCCCGACTCATCGGGCGTATAGAATGCGCCATGGCCAAGAGAGTCGCCCTTCGAGCGTCCCTTGGAACCCACGGTTTTTTCGGCCTCGGCAATAAAACTTGAGATGTCGTTGATGGCCTTGCGCACCGTCTTGGGCACAATGCCATGTTCTTCGTTATATGCCATCTGAATCTCGCGACGGCGCTGCGTCTCCTCGATGGCCTCTTTCATCGAATCGGTCACAACGTCTGCATACATGATGACTTCGCCATCGGCGTTACGGGCCGCGCGGCCAATCGTCTGAATCAGCGAACGGCGGTTGCGCAAGAAGCCTTCCTTATCGGCATCGAGAATTGCCACCAGTGAGACCTCGGGGAGATCCAAGCCCTCGCGAAGCAGGTTGATGCCAACGAGAACATCAATCTTTCCCTCGCGCAGCGTTCGCAGGATCTCGACACGGTCCATCGTCGCTGTATCGGAGTGCATGTAATTGACCTTAATGCCGGCATCAAGCAGATGGTCGGCCAGGTCCTCGGCCATGCGCTTGGTGAGCGTGGTCACCAGCACGCGCTCCTTGCGGGCAACGCGCTCGCGAATCTCGTCCTCAAGATCGTCAATCTGCCCACGAACCGGACGCACATCGATCTTGGGGTCGAGCAGACCGGTCGGACGAATAATCTGCTCCACGTCGTTTTGGCTCACCCGCAGCTCGTAGTCGCCCGGTGTGGCCGAAACATAGATAAACTGGGGTATCCTTGCCTCAAACTCATCGAAACGAAGCGGGCGATTATCGAGTGCCGAGGGCAGGCGAAAACCGTGTTCCACCAGCGTTACCTTACGCGAGCGGTCACCTTCGTGCATACCGCGAATCTGCGGCACCGTCACATGGCTCTCATCGATGATGCAGAGCATGTCCTTAGGAAAGTAATCGATCAGGGTAAACGGCGGCTCACCCGGCTTGCGACCGTCCAGATGACGCGAGTAGTTCTCGATGCCGTTGCAAAAGCCCATCGTCTCGAGCATCTCAAGATCATAATCGGTGCGCTGCTGCAGACGCTGCGCCTCGAGCAACTTGTCAGTCGCCTTGAGCTCCGCCACGCGCTTCTCGCACTCTTCGCTGATCGATTTCAGAGCCGCCTTGACCTTCGGCTTCTCGGTCACGTAGTGCGATGCCGGCCATACGGGGATGGCCTCGTACTCACGAAGCATCTCTCCGGTGACCTCATCGATCTCGGCTATCAGTTCAACCTCGTCACCAAAGAACTCAAACCGCAACGGATGCTCGGCATAAGGCGGATACACGTCGACGACATCACCGCGCACGCGGAACGTGCCGCGCGCCAGGTCATAGTCATTGCGATCATATTGAATGTCGATAAGCGCATGGATAAAGTCATCGCGCTCGAGCGGCACCTTCTTGTCGACGTTTGGAGCCAGACCCGCATAGTCCTCAGGAGAGCCAATGCCATAGATACACGAGACCGATGCGACAACGATCACATCGCGTCGAGATAGCAGCGATGCGGTCGCCTGATGGCGCAGCATCTCGACCTCTTCGTTAATCGAGGAGTCTTTCTCGATATATGTATCGCTTTGCGGCACATACGCCTCGGGCTGATAGTAGTCGTAGTACGAGACAAAGTAGACCACAGCGTTGTTGGGAAAGAACTCTTTGAGCTCGCTCGCAAGCTGAGCGGCGAGCGTTTTATTGGGAGCCATGACCAGCGTCGGCTTCCCCAGGGCCTCAATAGTCTTAGCCATCGTGAAGGTCTTGCCCGAACCAGTCACGCCCAGCAAAACCTGATAGCGATCTCCATCCCTCACACCCTGCACAAGCGACTCAATGGCCTTAGGCTGAGAACCTGCAGGCTCATAGGGAGAAACGACTTCAAACGGCACCTCAGCGCCCTCAACGCCAAAGCGCTTAAGTTCACCGCCAACGCGTTCTACTTCAAATTCCGCCATGGATACTCCTAACTCATATATCTGCAGTATACGCAGGCGGCAGGCATAGTCCTATACGAACCGATCGGGATAGAGGGTCTTATAGCGAACCCAGGCATTATTGACACGAATCAGATACGCCTGCGTCTCGGGAAAGGTGATTGCATTATGAAGCGACGTGCTCTGCTGCGCCCAACCGTCGACATTGCCCATGCCAGCGTTATAGGCGGCAATGGCACTATCCGTCGACCCATTGAAATAGGTCAGAAGATACGAGAGGTATGCGCAGCCAAACTCGATATTGGTAGCCGGATCGTTAAGGTTGTCGACCGAATACTCGTCACCGTCGACAAGGCCCTTGGTGATCATATCCTGAGCAGTCACAGGCATCAGCTGCATCAATCCCTGAGCACCCTGATTCGACTCAGCCTCGGGATCCCAATTCGATTCCGACTTAATGACAGCGCACACCAGATACGGATCCAGATTATGCGAAATACTCGATTGCTTTACATACGCCTCGTGGTCAATGGGATACAGCGGCTTAAAGAAAGCCGCGGGAGCACACGAGTAAACGAATGAGATAAGGCCGAAGGCAAAAACGGCAGCCAGCGGAATAAGGCGATACCACGCAAAGAAACGTGTCTTAGGCATCGGCATCCTCCTTATTCGCAGTGTCTATAAACCCATGGCATGCAAGCCATGAGTCAAGCTGCTCAAAGAGCGAATTATCGCCTGCGGCATTATCAATCACCGTTGTAGCGAGATTGCACAGCGCAGACTCATCGGGCTGGCAAGCAGAACGGGCATCGAAATCAGATGGCTCCATGCCACGCTGAATAGCACGCTCGCGACGAACTGACAAAGGGGCGCTGATGACCAGAATTTCATCAGCCAAGCCAAATGCATCCTCAAAACCAGTCGGAGCAGAAACCTCGACCACCGCAAAGGGATAACGGGGGGAAGAAACCGTGCAGCAAACCGGATCAAGAATCCTCAGTGACAGCTGCTCAATGAGAACGGGGTGCACAAGGCTATTGAGCCTCGCGACCGCATCAGGAGAAACAAAAGCTCGAGAAGCGAGTATGTTACGGCGAACGCCGCCCTCCTCGTCCAAAATATCCCAGCCAAATTCTTCCGCGAGGGCATTGACGATATCGGAGCCTGGCACATACAGCGATTTGGCAAGTTCGTCCAGATCGATGAGCATGGCGCCATGAGATTCGAGATAGCGGCAGGCAGTCGACTTACCCGAAGCAATATTGCCCAAGACAAAAACGGTAAACATCAAGTCCTCCCTAACGCCAATGGGAGTTATTATCGCGCAAATACAAAAGAAGGACTCAAAATACAGCCAAACAGTAAGACAAGCTAAAAGAAGGCGAGTTCTTGTATTACAGCTCTCTATAAAACGCAAAAAAGGGGGAGGCCGCCGCGAGGCCTCCCCCTTCTTCAATCTCGATGACGGCTCGGTGCCGTCCACCGGTCAGCGGCGCCCTGGCCTCCCACGGGCTCACCCCGCAGTACTCTCGGCGCGATGGGGCTTAGCTTCCGGGTTCGGAACGGGACCGGGCGTGCCCCCCATGCTCTGGCCGCTGACCGGTGGGCGGCGCCCACCGTTACGGTGTCCGGTGTCTCTTCACGTGCCCTGGGGGCCGCATGGCGCATAGGAGGGGTGACTCGGGGGCATCCTCGTGCCCGGACCGCGCATGAGCGCTGGGTCCCGCGGGCCGCGAGGTGCGGTTCCGGAAGAGCTCGGGCGATTAGTGCGGCTCGGCTGAGGCTGTCGCCAGCCTTGCACCTGCCGTCTATCGACCAGGTAGTCTACCTGGGCCCT
>ENA-OPYU01000720-OPYU01000720.1-human-gut-metagenome-genome-assembly--contig:-NODE-720-length-12505-cov-2.894490_pt1 | contig 12505 bp, 13 predicted proteins | sample MGYA00242637_ERZ504482 | MGnify/ENA primary metagenome ERZ504482 (study PRJEB26092, sample SAMD00036237) | human gut metagenome | host: Homo sapiens | study: EMG produced TPA metagenomics assembly of...
TTTTTATCAGAAAGTTCATTTTGTTCAAGAAGCCTTTTTACATATGAAATTATGAAATTATTTCCCCAGCTTTTGTTGAACTGTAACCGTTTTTCTTTGTGCAAATACTTTGAAATATCAACCGAGCCGAAATCCTTGAATTTCAAATATACTCTTTCCACAACTTATAATTTATCAAAGCAAACATATCTTCCGGAATTTCACACTCAGCAATACGTGAATAAGCGACATCTTTCTACACTACTTTATTTTCCTTTTCTGGAAGACGTTCATACAACCATGTCATACGTTTTAATCTCTCCACCGCCTTTTCATCAAACTGTCCCTTTTCCATTCTCCAGGTCCAATTTCCGCCAAGTGTAGACGGTACGTTGATTCTCGCCTTGCCATCCAGGTTCAATAAGTCCTGCATTGGTGTCACACAAAGATTCGCCATGCTGCTCATTGCAAGACGAATGAAATCCCACGCCAGGTCATCTTCATCCAAGCGCTGTGCATTCATATATTCTTTCGCAAAATCTCTTGTTGCTTTATCTGTGCTGTGATACCAACCTCTTGTTGTATCGTTGTCATGAGTGCCCGTATACACAACACTATTCTCCGGGTAATTGTGCGGAAGATATGTTGAACCTCCATTTGGATCAAATGCAAACTGAACTACTTTCATTCCCGGAAATCCACTGTCAGACAACATCTGTAGTACACTTTCTGTCAGGAATCCAAGGTCTTCTGCAATAATATTCAGTTTGCCAAGTCTTTCTTCAATTGTATGGAACAGATCCATTCCCGGACCAGGCATCCATGTCCCATCTACTGCTGTCTCATTTCCATAAGGAATGGAATAATATTCGTCAAATCCACGGAAATGATCAATTCTTACTACATCATATAATTTGAGACAATGACGGATTCTCTTAATCCACCAGCCATATCCTGTCTTTTTATGATATTCCCAATTATACAGCGGATTGCCCCACAACTGGCCTGTTGCAGAAAAATCATCCGGAGGACACCCTGCTACTGCAACCGGATTATTCTCTTCATCAAACTGGAATAATTTCGGGGATGCCCATGTATCTGCACCGTCAAATGCTACATAAATCGGAATATCTCCAACAATCTGAATTCCCTGTTCATTTGCATAAGCGTGAAGCTGTGACCACTGTTTATCAAATTCATACTGTTGAAATTTATAGAAATCAATCTCTTCCGCAAGTTCTTCTCTTGCATTTTCAAGTGCTGTTTCTTCACGGTTTTTCAGAGCATCTTCCCATTCATTCCAACTGATTCCACCTTTACTGTCCTTGATTGCCATATAGAGGCTATAATCATCCAGCCAGTACGCATTTTCTTTAATAAAGTTATCATATGCTTCATCTTTTTCGAAACGCTCAAATGCCTTTTCAGTATTTTAAATCTAGAATAATAGATTTTTTCATAATCAATAAACTCTGCCTTATCTCCGAAATCATATTCTTTGCATTCTTTTTTTGTCAAAAGTCCTTCTTTTATTAACGTCTCCAAATCGATAAAATATGGGTTCCCAGCATATGTAGAAAAGGACTGGTATGGTGAATCCCCGTAACCAGTTGGTCCGAGTGGCAGAATCTGCCAGTAACTCTGACCCGCTTCTCTAAGCTGGTCAACAAATTGATACGCTTCTTTTGAAATGCATCCGATTCCATATTTTGATGGAAATGAAAATACAGGTAAAAGTACCCCACTAGCTCTATTCATCTCTTTCTCCTCCTCTTACAGATACCTGATATCTCTGTTGTACTCCTCAATTGCTCTGTCAGACGGGAACTATCCTGCTTTCACAACATTTCCAGCAGTTCCAATTATCACTGCCTCATAAGGACGCAATATATTTCCTTCTCTGCCGTCCTCATAGTTCCGGATCCAGACTTCCCCGGCTTTCCACTCATCAAGCAATGGGCAGCTAACTTCCTCATCCGTAAAGTTCGTACATACCAGCATCTTTGTATGCTCATCTGTTCTCGTATAGGCGAAAATTCTCTCATCTTCCGGCAGAAGAAGGTCAAATTTTCCATCCACAAATACTGGATTTTCTTTTCTTAACTGAATCAGCTTCTGATAATAGTAAAATACCGAATTTTCATCTTCCAGTGCCTCTTTCGCATTAATCCTGATATAATTTGGATTCACCGCAAACCATGGTTCTCCTGTTGTGAAGCCTCCGTTCTTCTCACTGCTCCACTGCATCGGAGTACGGGCATTATCACGACTTCTTGCGTAAATAGAATGCATGATTTCTTCTGGCTGATATCCCTTTTTCAGGCGCTCTTTGTACATGTTCAATGTCTCAATATCTTCATATTCTTCAATGCTGTCAAACTGCACATTCGTCATTCCCAGCTCTTCTCCCTGATAAATGTAAGGAGTTCCCTGCATTCCATGAAGCATTGTCGCCAGCATTTTTGCCGACTCTTTTCTGTATTTTCCGTCATTTCCCCAGCGCGACACGATTCTAGGAAGATCATGGTTATTCATGAACAGACTGTTCCATCCTACCTGATATAAAGTATTCTGCCACTTTGCAAGGCATTTTTTCAGCTTTACCAGATTCAATGGAATAGTGTCCCATTTTTCCTTTCCTTCTTCCTGATCAAGCATAATGTGCTCAAACTGGAAAACCATGGAAAATTCACTTCCATCCGGATTACTATATTTCTTTGCAATTTCCGGTGTTGCTCCCCAGGCTTCTCCTACAGTGATCATGTCGCCCTTCTGAAATGTTTCCCTGCTTAATTCACGCAGAAATTCATGCAACTTTGGTCCGTTATTTGTGATCTTAAGATCTGGCTCTTTTGCAATCTGATCGATCACATCCAGACGAAATCCACCTGCACCTTTTTCCATCCACCAGAGAATCATATCATAGAGTTCTCTTCTCACTTTCGGATTCTCCCAGTTCAGATCTGGCTGTTTCACTGAAAACTGATGAAAATAATACTGCCCCAGTTCTGGAACCCACTCCCATGCCGGTCCTCCGAACACAGAATTCATATCATTTGGATAAACACCCTCTTCTCCGTCACGCCACACATAATAATCATGATACGGATTGTCTTTACTTTTCTTTGCCTCCAAAAACCATCTGTGTTCATCAGAAGTATGATTCAACACAAGATCCATCATAATCCGGATTCCGCGTTTCTTTGCCTCCGCAAATAACTGTTCCATATCTTCCATTGTTCCGAACATCGGCTCAATATCCTGATAATCTGAAATATCATATCCATTGTCATCCTGTGGAGAACGATACACCGGTGAGAGCCAGATTGCATCTATTCCAAGTTTTTCCAAATAATCCAGTCTGCTGATAATTCCTGGAATATCACCGATTCCATCTCCGTCCGAATCTTGAAAGCTTTTTCGGATAAATCTGATATACAACTGCATTTTTCCACCATTTATTCTTATTTTCCATACTCTGTCTCGATATCTCTCCGGCAGATTTTCTGATTCTACCGGGATATCCTCTCCCTTCTTTATGTTCTCTAAATTTTACGAATGAGCGTTCCATTTACGCCAAGTATCTCTCCATCAAATTCTCGGGCAAAAAGAATTTTCCCATTTCCTTTTACTTTCACTTTTTCCTCCGATGCATTTAATAGAACCTCAATTTGATTACCTTCTTCATCTAATTTAATATATTCTACACATCGATCATTTTCATATGTATCCGGAAAATGGAAATGAGGGCTTCTGCACATTTTCTCATTTCTTCTAAGCATGATCAGTTTCCGCATCATTGCAATCTTTTCCTGATGCTCTTTGCTTTCAATCTCACTCCATGGCATACATCTTCTGCAATCCGGGTCATGATCACCCTCCATTGCGATTTCCGTTCCGTAGTAAATGCAAGGGCTTCCCGGAAGCGTGAAGAGAATTGCAAGCTGCTGATAAAATTTATCCAAATCATGAAAACGATTCATAAGTCTCTCCGTATCGTGGGAATCCAACAGGTTGAAAAGTACATCATTATTCTGCTGCATATACATGGTATAGCAACGATTTACCATATATTCAAATTCCTCTTTTTTCATCGTTTTGTCAAGGAAAAAGTCATGGATTCCGCTGAGCAATGGGTAATTCATAACGGAATCATACTCATCTCCTTGCAGCCACTGACTTGCATCGTGCCAGATTTCTCCCAACAGATAAATGTCTGGTTTTATCGTTTTTAAATGTTCTCGCATCCGCTTTAAGAACCGATGTGATACTTCATTTCCTACATCAAACCGAATTCCGTCTATATCAAATTTTCGAATCCATTCCTCGCAGACTTTACAGAAATACTCTATCACTTCTTCCTTATTCGTATTCAGCTTTGGCATTGTATCTGCAAATGCAAAAGAATAAAAACGCCTGTCTCTGGTGTCTGCTCTTTTTCCAATCTGCTCCCAGTCTTCCACCATAAACCAGTCCGCATAACAAGAATCTTTTCCATGTTCCAGTACATCAAGCCACGGCGCAAATTTCCTTCCACAGTGGTTAAATACGGCATCTACCATAATGCGGATTCCTTTTTCATGTGCTTCCTTGCAAAGCATTCTCATCGTTTCTTCATCACCGAAAGATGGATCGATCTTTGTATAATCCGTAGTGTCATATTTGTGATTTGACTCTGCTTCCATGATTGGATTCAGATAAATCCCGGTAATTCCAAGGTTCTGAAGATACGATAATCTCTGACGAATCCCTTCCAGATTTCCTCCGAATTTTTCCTGATTTGTCACGGTTCCGTGATTTCTCCACGGCGTGATATCATTTCCATTCTTTTCCGGTGTCCCATTGCAGAATCTGTCCGGGAAAATCTGATACCAGATCGTATCATTTACCCATGCTGGTGTGCGGTTTATATCTGCCGGATTCATCCAGGGCACAATAAAGCACTGCTGCATACGCCCATCCATTTGAAGCTGCTCTTCTGTCAGAAAACCATCTTCAAAATAATACCAGACTTCCTCTTCTGTCCTCAGTTCAAAGTAATATTTACATCTTTTATATGCAGGAAGAAGTGTTGTTGTCCACCAGATTTGATACGGCAGACGCTTTTTATAAATGATTTCTTCTCTTTTTCCGGTCCACCGTTCCTTTCCTCCCAGGATTCCGGCTTCATAAGGATCTCCGTAATGAATAAACACTTGTTTCACATCATATCCGGTCTTAATGTTTACAATCAGTCTGTCCTCATCCAGAGGATAACTCATCTGTTCTGACGTTTTATGGTATACACCGGTAAATTCCATCTTATTCTTCCTCCAATTTTTTCCATAAACACGCAGGATTTCTCCTACACTCCACGCCTGTGCAAAACATCCTTTTGAGGAAACCGGAATTTCTCCATCATAAATCTCCGGAAGCTGACCGATACAGCCTTCCCGCATTGCACTTTCCAGCACTTCCATCTGCTTTGCCACAGTCTTTTTTGCTTCTTTTGAATTTTTATTCACTTTCAGATAGGCGAGATAATACCCACCCATTGGGAAAGTCCAGACAGTTCCCTGATGATAGGCAAGATCTCTTTTTATCATCTCTCCGCCATAACATGCATGAAATTCTTCGTCTTTTGGTTCTAATGTCCGAAGGCCATATGGTGTATACAGCTTTTCAAACACCATATCTACAATCTGTCGTTCTTTCTCTTCATCCAACATCGTAAATGGCATAGACACTGCCCATATCTGGTTACAACGTATCTGCATATCTGCTTTTGTTCCTGAGATTACATCTTTCAGGCACTGATTTTCTTCCATCCAGAATTCTCGCACAAAAGATTCTTTCACTTTGCATGCAAGCTTTCTATATTTCTGCGCTTCAGTCCTCTTCAGAATTTCAGAAAACTTCTGCATGATACAAAGTGCATTATACCAGTAAGCATTGATTTCCACCGGTTTCCCATGTCTTGGTGTCGGAAGGATTTCTCCCACACGTACGTCCATCCATGTTACCTGATCCAGCCCCGCTCCGGCACTGATAAGACCATCTTCTTCCATATGGATATTGAAATTTGTTCCTCTTTCATAACCGGAAATAATTCTTTGCATTACCGGATACATTTCCTCTACAAATTTGATGTCCTGGGTTTTTTCATAATATAACCACACGCAGTTGATAAATAATAGTGCTGCATCTACAGTATTATAAAGTGGCTCATTCTCCCCTTCCGGAAACAGATTTGGCATCAATCCATCCTTTTCATAACATGCAAATGTCCGCAAAATTGATTTTGCACTTTCAAATCTTCCTGTGGAGATGCAGATTCCCGGAAGTGCAATCATTGTATCTCTTCCCCAATCCTCAAAAAAAGGAAAACCGGCAAGAATGGTCAATCCGTCTGTGGACTCTCTTTTCGAAAGGAACTTGTCTGCACCACATACCAGTGTCTGTGCCAGTTTATTTTTCAAACCTGAAGTCTTTATAAGCTTCTCGTGATGATGGATCTGTTCTTCTTTAATTTTATCAAATAATTTTTTTGCATTCCATATCAATCCGACTTTCCAGCGAATAAATTACTGTCAAATCTGTCTCTTCTCCTGGCTTTACCCGTTTTTTTATCTGATACACTGCGCTTGCGGTTCCATTTTCTCGTCTTCCATCACATTCATCGTAACGATAAAAATACGTTTCTTTCTTTTCCTGAAATTCTTCTGTCTCCCCATTTGTTTCAAAGAAAAGATTATACTTTCCATCGGTAATCTTTTGGTCTTGTCTTGAAAATATCTTATCTTCTTTCAAATCTTCCCCTTTAGGTTCAAATTGAAAAAACGGAGTTACACAGAGAACAGCCTCTTCCTGACCACGGTTTTTTCATATGATAATTCACTGCGATCTGATTGCTGCCCTGTGCCATCACAATCTCTTTCTCTATCTCTACTCCACTTGTCAGATAACGCCACGAAGGAAGAATTTCAAAAGAAAATTCTGTAAGATAGCGGTATCCTCTTCTTTCGCTTCCATCCGCAAATTCCTGGGTTGAAAGAACATATTTTGATTTCCCCTATATCCAGTTCTTCCTTTATACGATGAATCACATTCACTCTGTGATTAGGAGCTTTCGTACATGCCATGAATACCGAATGATCAATTTCTTGCCACAGCTCCGATCACCGTAAGCGAAGAAAAACCTCCCAGACCGTTCGTTAAAAGATAGCAGTTTTCAAGTCCTCTCTCTAATGTCTTCCAATCCTGTCTTCCATAAATCCACTTCATGTACTACTCCTCCTTAATTATTTACGTCCCAGTATCAACACACTCTGCGGTGCGACTTCTATCTGTCTGTCTACGCAGATTCCGTTTTTTCCAGCACCAGCTGTCATCTGCATCACTCAAGACTTCCCAGCCATCGTCCAAAAATTCTTCTTTATAGCTGCATTTTTCTTGCATTATAAATTATTTTCACCTGGCTCCATCTTGCTGCTTCATCATTGACCACGGTAAATCCCACTACATCCTTTTCTTTCCACATATTGATAATTCGCTTAGAACTTTCCTTCGACTTGTCACAAAGTCCGGAAATCTGTTTGCGAAGTGCGATCAACCCCTGATAATAATGAACCAGTTCATGATTTTTCCATGCCTTTTTCCAATCAAGACGATTCAGAGAAATTGGAGCCTTAAAGGTATTATCCAATCCATCTTTTGTGCGGGCAAATTCTTCTCCTGATAAGAAAAACAGCGTTCCCTGACAAGTCATATAGACTGATGCAGCCATTTTATTCAGCCTCATACATTCTTTTTCCTCTACGACTGTCCCTTTTAATTTATCCCATAATGTATGATTGTCGTGTGCCGATACATAGGTAACAATCTGCGAAGGTGCTTTCACATTTTCAAAACCTTCTGCCTGATAAGGATTTGCGCACCATGCTGTCACACTTGCAAGCATTTCATCTTCTTTTCCTTCTGCGCCGTTTATAAACCCTGCTTCCTTTGCACGTAGTGCAGAACCTTTGATTCCATCTCGGGTGCTATCACAAAAAGCCCCGATATTTTCATCCAAAAGTCCGATATTTTCTTTTGCTGCCAGATTTTTTATCGCCTTCTACAGCCGTCTTATCTGCCGCCCATGGCTCTCCGTAAATGATCTTCTTTCCTTTCCCGTACCTCTGATCCAGTTCACTTCGAATCCGATTCATCAGATCTACATCCAGAAGTCCCATCAAATCAAAACGGAATCCATCAATATGATATTCCTCTGTCCAGTAAAGCACCGACTCCAGAATATATTTTGCACACATCTCTCTTTCACTTGCCACGTCATTTCCACAAGCAGAGCCATCAGAAACTGTTCCGTCCGGAAATACCCGGTAAAAATACCAAGGTGCAGTTCTCTGAAACCAGGAATCCAGTGAATAAGTATGATTGTAAACCACATCCATGATCACACCAAAACCAGCTTCGTGAATTGCCTGGATCATCTCTTTCATTTCCCTGATTCTGACTTCACCATGTCTGGCATCTGTCGCATAGGAACCCTCCGGCACATTGTAATTGATCGGGTCGTAACCCCAGTTGAACTCCGTATCTTCCCTGCTTCATTTACAGAACCATAATCATACATTGGCATGATCTGAATATGTGTCACCCCGAGTTCTTTTAAATAATCCAAACCGGTTGGATGAATTCCATCCCCATTTAACGTTGTATGTCTGCATGTAAATGCTTTGTATTTCCCACGATATTCCTCTGGAAAACCACCTGCTTTATCCCATGAAAATTCTTTTACATGAAGTTCATAGACGATTCTCTCCGGTCCTTCTTCTGGTGCCTGATCTTTCTCCCATCCTTTTGGATTGGTCTTTTTGAGATTCACTGCCATGCTGCGCAATCCATTAACTCCGCATGCCTTTGCATATGGGTCTGCTGATCGGACTTCTTCGTCATTGCGTGTAATCAGATAATCATAATAAACGCCGTGCAGTTCTTCTTTGCTCTCCCAACTCCACACACCCTTTTCTTCTTTTTTTCATCGGAATCTGCTCGTACGCATTTTCTCCATTCCCTGTCTGATACAGGTTTAAACTAACGCATTCCGCCTGTGGTGACCACAGACGGAATGTCGTTCCTTCTTCTGTACATTCTACGCCAAGATTATTTCCCTCATAAATATAATTTTCAAGAAATTCTTTTGTAGAGTAATATTTTTTTAATTCTATTTTATCTTTCATCGTCTTCCTTATCCTTTCACTGCACCTGATACGCCATCTACATAGTATCTCTGCATGAACAAGAAGAGAATTGCGATTGGGATTGAAATCAGAACTGCCCCAGCCGCAAAACTGGTGTACCAGCTGTCAATGTATTCTTTTTCCAACATTTTCCAAAGTCCGATTGCTATCGTATACTGGTCTGAATTTGCTCGGCAGATTACCTTCGCAAAAATGAAATCGAGCCACGGAGCCATAAAAGATGTCAGTACTGTATATACAATGATCGGCTTACTAAGTGGCAGTGTAATTCTACTGAAAATCTGCCATCTGGTACATCCATCCAAAAGTGCAGCCTCATCAATCGCAACCGGAATCGTATCAAAGAATCCTTTTGCAATCTGGAAGCCCAGTCCCGCGCCACCAGAATAACACAAAATCAGAGCCAGCTTAATCAGACTTCCTTCTGTAAGCCCCATCGCCTTTAAAATAAAGTACACAGCGATCATGGACATAAATCCCGGGAACAGACCTAAAATCATTGCCATGTTCATATATGGTTTTCTCATTTTAAATTTCAGTCTGGACAAACAGTAGGAAACTGCCAGCACATAAAATGCTGATAAAATACAGGAACAGATTGCGATAAACAGCGTGTTCATAAACATCTGTGGGAAATTTAAAATGGATGTATCAGTAAATAATTTTATATAATTGTCAAGCGTAAATGCTTTCGGGAAGAAGGTTGATACGTAAGAGCCTTTTTCCGCACGGAAGCTCGTCAGGATTACCCATGCAATTGGGAAAGCCAGATAATTGCCAACACCGCAAGAACAATATGTACGATCGTATTGTTGATCATTTTCTTCTTTTTTGCAGATTGTAATTTCTTTCCTGCCATGATTAAAATCCTCCTTCTTCTTTATAGGATTTACTGTTACGGTATGTGAAAAGTGCACCAATTGCCAGAATGATAAAGGTCATGATTCCAATTACCGCACCAATGTTATAGTACTGTTTGTCAATTGTCAGTTTATAGAGCCATGTAACAAGAAGGTCTGTCTTACCTGCAGTTGAAGAAAGGTTTGTTACCGGATCCCCTCCTGAAAGAAGATAAATGACATTGAAGTTATTGACATTTCCTGTAAAGGTTACAATCAAATATGGTGTTGTCACATACAGCATGTACGGCAGTGTAATCTTGGTAAATGTCTGAAATGCATTTGCACCATCTACTTTTGCAGCTTCATAAAGTTCTTCTGGAATGTTCTGAAGCACTCCGGTCAGCTGAAGCAGAGTATACGGCACGCCTACCCAGATATTTATGATAATCACAGTCACTCTGGCCCATGTCGTATCTGTAAAGAATGGAAGGCTTGCATCACTTGCAATCAGTCCTATATTTCTGAGAAGTACGTTGATTGCCCCTTCCGGCTGTAACATAGTACGCATGATCAAAAGAGATACAAACATCGGTACTGCACAGGAAAGGACAAAACAGAATCTCCAGAATCCTTTTGCTCTTGTCCCCTTTCTATTGATCAGCAGGGACAGAATCATTCCGAAAATATAGTTACTGAAAGTTGCAAAAAACGCCCAGACAATCGTCCATCCAAGAACCGACCAGAAAGTACTTCCCAGAATACTTCCCGAATCAAATAATGTCTTGAAGTTATCAAGCCCCACCCAGTCAAACAGCATCAGATGATTTCCAATACGGCTGTAATTAGTAAACGCCATACAGATCATGAATACCAACGGAAGTACAGTAAATACAAAGATGAATGCTGTCGGTGGTGTCATAAACAAACGATACAGATTCTCATGCAGAAGAGACTTTAAATCTTCTGCAAATGTATTCACATGCATTCCTTTTTTCTGAAGACACTCTGCTTTATATGCACTTTTTAGGGCTCCTCTCCATACCAAAATCATAAGAATCGTCAGCAGGATTGTCGTCACCCCATAAAGTAGAATCAGAACCGACTGATCCCCTTTCGTGTAAAGATAAATTTGCTTTGCTTCATCCCACACCTCTTGCTGCTTTACAGTTCCAAGTGTCCGAAGACCGCCGATAAATCCGATTCCATTTACCGCCATAAAGACGATGTAGGCAATTTCAATTGCCAGATACAAAAGACCTTTGATAATCTGACCATGTACGATATTTCCAAATCCCATCAGGGCCATGGAAAGCTTAGTCTCTAATCCACCCATTTTTTACTGCACTTTTTGCAGGTATATGGCGTTGGAAATTCATTGACTTTTTTTCTTAAATATACTCATTCCACTCACCTCTTAATTGATTCCATTGCTGTTCATTGCTTCATTCATTGCTTCTGTCTGTTCTTCAGCATTTTCATGTGTCACACTCTTGTTACGAATTCCTTTTCCCATATTCTCGACCGGTGTCCAGCAATTCGTCATGGATGCCACGAACGGCTGAAGTATCGATGTATTGTTAAAGGTATCATTCTGTGCCTGAACAAGCGGATCGGATGCAATATCTTTTCTTTCAAAAGTTCTGTATTACATGGAATCACGGTTCTCATCTTGTAGTGTGCTCTCTGTGCATCACTTCCACCCAGATAAACGGCAAGCGCAACTGCCTGTTCCATATATTCACTATGCGCATTAACTCCGATTGCCTTTGAACCAGCGTATGCAAGCATCTGCTTTTCCTCTCCGTTAATTGTATAAGTTGGAAGAGATGTAACTCCCATGTTATCTCCAAGTGCTTCTTTAATCGCATTTGCATCCCACGATCCGGTAAACATTGCCTTTACACTGCCATCACGAAGTCCTGCAAGAGCAGATCCGTCTGCATCAATTATAAAATTGGGATTTGCTGCTAGATCAATTGCATAATTAGTTGCATCCACTGCTTTTTCTCCTGCAAAATCAACTCCTTTTGACTCGTCTGTTCCATCTCCAAACAAGGTGCATCCATTTCCCAGATAGAATGCCGGAAGATACCATGAATTAGTAAATGGGAAGGATACTGTTCCTTTTTGCAGCATCGTATCCAGATTTTTCACATCTTCTTCTGAAAACACTGACTTATCATAAAACATATACCAGGTATTGGTTGTAAACGGAACCCCCGTAAAGCTCTCCGTCAACCTTTAGCGAATCTAAAGTTCCTCGGAGTTGGTTGATTCAATTGACTATAACGGTGGATTTATCGACCAGATCAGTGAAGTGGTGGAAACAATCAAACATAATCCGGATTCACGCCGTATCATTGTAAGCGCCTGGAACGTAGCAGATTTGAATAATATGAATTTGCCTCCCTGCCATGCTTTCTTTCAGTTTTATGTAGCAGA